>Ga0123355_10006586_pt1 | contig 17233 bp, 16 predicted proteins | sample TergutEmb28metaG_3_FD_89872 | JGI IMG/M metagenome (GOLD analysis project Ga0123355, IMG submission 89872) | Embiratermes neotenicus P1 segment gut microbial communities from Petit-Saut dam, French Guiana - Emb289 P1 | ecosystem: Host-associated > Arthropoda: Insects > Digestive system > Gut ...
CACGAGGGAAACAAGCGGGTCAGCATAAAACCACCTAGAATACATGCATATCACCACAACACCACGTATGAAGCAAGCAGATCACCATAACATCACGAGGGAAACAAGCGGGTCAGCATAAAACCACCTAGAATACATGCATATCACCACAACACCACGTATGAAGCAAGCAGATCACCATAACATCACGAGAAAACAAGCAGATCACGATAAAACAACATATGAAACAAGCAGATCAACTAAACACCACGTAGGAAACGAGGAATTCAACATATCACCTTAGAGGAAAAAAGAAGATCAACATAACACCACGTAGGAAATATGCAAATTACCATAGCACCACGTAAGAAGCAAACAGATCACCATAACACCACGTACGAAATAAGTAGATCAACATAACACCAAGTAGGAAACAAGCGGACGACCAAGACACCAGGTAGGAAACGAGAGGATCACCATTACAACACATATGAAATGAGCAAATCGCCATACCACCATGTGGGAAAAAAGCAGTTCGCCATAATACCACGTAGGAAATATTCATATTACTATAACATCACGTACGAAACGAGCATATCAATATAACACCACGTAGTAAACACGCAGAACACCAAAACACAAAGTAAAAAACGAGCAGTTCACCATAACACCACGAATGAAACGAGCAAATCGCCATACCACCATGTAGGAAAATAGCAATTAACATAACACAACGTATCAAACGAGAAAATCAACATAACATCTTGTATAAAGCAAGCATATGACCATAACACTACGTAGAATATGCGCAGATCACCAAAACACCATGTAGAAAAAGAGCAGATCACCACACCAAGTATGAAACGATCACATCACTGTAACACCACGTAGGAAACAAACAGATCACCACAACACAACGTAGAAAAAACGCAGATCACCAAAACACCAAGTAGGAAACGAGCAGATCACCAAAACACCCCGAACGAAAAAAGCACATCACCATAATACTCCGTATGAAACGAGAAAATCACCATACCACCATGTAGGAAACAAGCAGATTAACATAACACCACGTAGGAATTACGCAGATCACCAAAATACCACGAAGGAAAAGAGCAGAACACCATAACACCCTGTAGGAAATGAGCAGACCACGAAAACACCACGTGGAAAACGAGATCACCATATCTCCACGAAAGAAACGAGCAGATCACCAAAACACCATGTAGGAAATTCGCAGATCACGAAAACGCCACGTGGAAATCGTGCAGATCACCATATCTCCACGAAAGAAACGAGATCATTAAAACATTACGAAGGTAACGAACAGATCACCATAACACCACGTATGGAACGAGCAAATTAACAGACTACCACGCAGGAAACAAGAAGATCATCATAACACCACGTGGGAAATACGCAAATCAACATAACACAAAGCATGAAACTAGCAGATCACCATAACAACGCGTAGGAAACAAGCAGATCAATATAATACCTAGTACGAAACAAGCAGTTCGCCATAACACGACGTAGGAAACAAGCACATCACCAAAATACGACGTAGAAAACAAGCACCAAGTAGGAAAAAAGTGGATCAAAAAAACACTCCGTAGGAAAGAAGCGGAATACCAAAACACGAAGTAGGAAACCAGCAGATCTCCATTACAACACGTATGAAACGCACTAATCACCATAACACCATGTAGTATATACGCAGATCACCAAAACACTAAGTAGGAAACGAGCAGATCACAATAATACCCCGTACGAAACAAGCATATCATCATAACAGCACGTAAGAAACTAGCAAATCACATTACCACCATGTACAAAACAAGCAGATTACCATAGCACCATACAGGAAATACGCAGATCACCAAAACACCACGAAGGAAAGGAACAGAACACCATAACACCACGTAGGCAAAGCGATCAACATAAAAGCAAATATGAAACGAGCTAATCACCCTAACACCACGTACAAAACAAGCATACCAGCATAAAACCACGTAGGATATATGCAGATCACCATAACACCACGTAGAAAACGAGGCCACAATAACCCCACGAACGAAACAATCAGATCATCATTACACCACGTAAGAAACGAGCAAATCACCAACCCACAATGTAGTAAACAAGCAAATCACCATAACAACACGGAGGAAATAAGCGGATCAACAAAATACCACGTAGCAAATGGAATCAACATAACACCACGTAGGAAACGAGCAGATCACCATAACACAACGTATGAAACGAGAAAATCACCAGATCACCACGTAGGAAACATGCAGATCGCCATTAGACCACGTAGGAAACAAGCAGATCACAATAACACCACGTAGGAAACAAGCGGAATACCATAACACAACGTAGGAGATACGCAAATCACCATAACACAACGTATGAAACCAGCAGATTACCATAACAACGCGTAGGAAACAAGCAGATCACCATAATACCACGTAGGAAAAGAGCGGAACACCAAAACACCCCGTAGCAGACAACCGAATCACCAAACCACAACGAAGGAAACGAGCACATCACCATGAAACCACGTAGGAAACAAGCAGATCAACATTACACCACATGGAAATACGCAAATCACCATAACACAAAGCATGAAACAAGTAGATCACCATAAAAACCAAGTAAGAAACAAGCAGATCGCCATAACAGGACGTAGGAAATACGCAAATCACCATGACACAAGTTATGAAACAAGTAGATCACCAAACCACCACGTAGGAAAGAAGCAGATCCCCAAAACACCAAATAGGAAAAACGAGGATCACCATAACACCACATTGGAAACAAGCAGATAACGAAAACAAACACGTAGGGAAAAAAGCGGGTCACCACAACACAACGTAGGAAACGAGCAGATCACCATAATACCACGTATGAAACAAGCAAACCACAACACCACCATGTAGGAAAAAAGTAGATCACCATAACACCACGAAGGAAATATGCAGATCACCATAATACCACGTATGAAGCAAGCAGACCTCCATAATTTCAGGTACGAAACAAGTAGATCACCATTACAACGCGTAGGAAACAAGCACATCACCATAGCACCATGTACGAAACAAAGCAGATCGTCATAACACGACGTACGAAACATGTAGATCTACATATCACCACTCGGGAAACAAGCAGATCACCAAAAAAACCACGTAGGAAACGAGCAGATCACCATAACACCATGTAGGTAAAAAGCGAAACACCGTAACACCCCTAGGAAACAAGCAGTTCACCAAAACACCACGTGGGAAACGAGCAGAGTACCATAACACCACGTAGGAAAGGAGGTGATTACCAAACCACGTACGAAAAAAGCGGATCACCATAAAACCAAGTAGGAAACAATCGCATAAAGAAAACACCACGTATGAAAAGAGCAAATCGTCATACCTAAATGTAACAAAATACCAGATAATCCTTACACCACGTAGGAAATATGCAAATCACCATAACACCACATATGAAGCAGGCAGATCACAACAACATCACGTACGAAACAAGTAGATCACCTTAAAACCACATAGGAAACAAGCAGATCAACAAAACGCCACGTAGGAAACAAGCAGATCGACATAACACAACGCAGAAAACAAGCGGCTCACCGTAACACCACGTACGAAACGAGCAAATCACCATAACACCTTGAAGGAAAAAAGGAGCTCTCAATAACACCACGTAGGAAACAAGTAATTCACCACAACACCAAGTAGGAAACAAGCAGATATCATCATTACACCAAGTAGGAAACAAGCGGATCACCAAAACACCACGTAGAAAACGAGATCACCATAATAACACATACGAAACGACCAAATCAACACACCACCATGTAGGAAAAAAGCAGATCGCCGTAATACCACGTAGGAAATATGCAAATCACCATTACACCATGTATGAAAAGAGCAAATTACCATACCACCACGTAGGACACTAGCAGATCAACATAACACCACGTAGGATATGAGCAGATCACCAGAACACCCTGTACGAAACAAGCATATCACCATAAAAACGCGCATGAAACGAGCAAATTGCCATACCACCACGTAGGAAACAAGCAGCTCACCATAACACCACGTAGGAAATACCCAAGACCACATAACACGACGAAAGAAACAAGCAGATCACCATAACACCACGTAGGAAATACCCAAATCACCATACCACGACGTAAGAAACAAGCAGATCACCATAATACAATGTAGGAAACAAGCAGATCACCATAGCACCATGTTCGAAACAAGCATATCGCCATAAGATGACGTACGAAACATGCAGATCATAATAACACCATGCAGGAAACAAGCAGATGACCAAAACACCAAGTAGGAAATAAGCGGATCACCGAAACACACCGTACTAAACAAGCTGATTACCATAACATCACGTAGGAAATACGCTAATCACCATAACACCACGGAGGTAACAAGCGGATTACAATAACACCACGTACGAAACAAGCGGATCACCATAACACCAGGTAGGAAACCAGCGGATCACCAAAACACAACGGATGAAACGAGCAAATCACCAAGCCACCATGCAGGAAAAACGCAGATCACCAAAACACCATGTAGGAAACGAGCAGATCATCACAATACAACGTATCAAACAAACAAATCATCATACCACTATGTACGAAAATATCAGATAACCATAACACCACGTATGAAGCAAGCAGATCACCATAAAAACACGTACCAATCAAGTAGATCACCTTATAACAATACAGGAAACAAGCAGATAACCAAACCACCACGTATGAAACGAGCAAATCACCATATCACTTTCTAGAAAAAAAAAGCAGATCACCATAACTCCAAGTAGGAAATAGGCAAATCACCATAACACCAATATGAAGCAAGCAGTTAACCATAACACCACGTACGAAACAAGTAGATCACCATAACACAAAGCAGCAAAAAACCGGTAACGAAAACACGCAGTAGGAAACAAGCGGATCACCAAAACACCACGTTCGAATAGAGAAGATCACCATTATAACAAATATGAAACGAGCAAATCACCATACCACTACGAAGGAAAAAAAATCGCCATAATACCACGTAGGAAATATGCAAATCGCCGTAACACCACGTATAAAACAAACAGTTCAACATAACACCACGTATAAAACAAACAGTTCAACATAACACCACGTAGTAAACAAGCAGAAACACAAAAACACAAAGTAGGAAACGAGCAGTTCACCATAACACCACGTATGAAACGAGCAAATCACCATACAACCATGTAGGAAACTAGCAGATCAAAATTAACACCCCGTAGGATATACGTAGATCACAAAAACACCATGTAGGAATCGAGCAGATCACCATAACACCACGTAGAGCAGATCAACATAACACCCCTATCAAACGGGAACATCACCATTACACTACGCAGGAAACAAGCAGATTACCAAACACAAGGTACGTAATACGCAGATAGCCAAAACACCAAGTAGGAAACGAGCAGATCACGATAAAACCGCGTACGGAACGAGCAGATCACCATAACACAACGTAGGAAGCAAGCAGATCACCATAACACCACGTAGGAAACGAGCAGATCACCAGAAAACCACGCAGGAAACAAGAGGATCATCATAACACCACGCAGGAAATACCCAAATCACCATAAAACGACGTAAGAAACAAGCACATCACCATAACATCACATAGTAAACAAGCGAATCACCGTAACACCACGTAGGAAATAACCAAATCAGCATAACACGAAGAAACAAGCAGACCACCATAACACCACGTAGGAAACATGCGGATCACCGTAACACTACGTAGGAAACAAGCAGATCACCAAAACACCGCGTAGGAAACAAGCAGATCACCAAACCACAAAGTAGGAAATAGCGAAATCACCATTACACGACGTAAGAAACAAGCAGATCAACATAACACCACGTAGGAAACAAGCGGATCACCGTAACACTACGTAAGAAATAACCAAGTCACCATAACACGACGAAAGAAACAAGCATATCACCACAATACCATGTAGGAAATAAGCGGGGTACCATAACATCACGTAGGAAACAAGCGGATAAACCATAAAACAACGTAGGAATCAAGCAGATCACCAAAACACCACGTAGGAAATATCCAAATTTCCGTAACACGACGTAAGAAAGAAGCAGATCACCATCACACCAAGTAGAAAACAAGCGGTTCACCATAACACCACGTAGTAAATACCCAAACACCATAACACGACGTAAGGAAAAAGCTATCAACAAAACACCACGTAGGAAACAAGCGGGTCACCATAAAACCACGTAGGAAACAAGCAGATCACCAAAACACATCGTAGGAAACACTAACCGTAACACTATGCAGGAAACAAGCGGATCACCATAACACGACGTACGAAACAATTAGATCAACTTAACTCCACATAGGAAACAAGGAAACAAGCGGATCACCAAAACACCACGTAGGAAACAAGCGGATCACCGTAACACCATGTATGAAACAAGGAAATCTCCATAACACAACGTAGGAAACAAGCGTATCACCATAGCACCAAGTAGGAAAGAAGCGGATCACCAGAACACCATGTAGAAAACAAACAGATCGCCATTACACCACGCATAAAACAAGCAGATCCCCATAACACAACGTAGGAAACAAGCGTATCACCATAACTCGAAGTAGGAAACAAGCATATCACCATATCACCACGTAAGAAACAAGGGGATCACCATAACACAACGTAGGAAACAAACGGGTCACCATAACACCACGTAGAAAATACCGTAATCACCATAAGACGTAATAAAAAAGCAGATCACCATAACACGACGTACGAAACAAGCAGATCACCATAACACCATGTAGGAAAAAAGCGGGTCTCCAAAACTCCACGAACGAAATACCCAAATCACCATCACACGACGCAAGAAACAAGCAGATCACCATAACACGACGTACGAAACAAGTAGATCACCATAACACCACGTAGGAAACAAGCAGATCACCATAACACCACGTAGGAAACAAGCAGATCACCATAACACCACGTAGGAAACAAGCAGATCACTACAACACCAAGCAGAAAACAAGTAGATCACCATAACACCAAGCAGGAAACAAGCAGATCACCATAAAACCACGTAGGAAACAAGCAGATCACCATAACACCACGTAGGAAACAAGCAGATCACTACAACACCAAGTAGAATACAAGCAGATCATCATAACACCGAGTTGGAAACAAGCTGATCAACATAACACCACGTAGGAAACGATCAGATCACCATAACACCACGTATGAAACGAGAAAATCACCATGACGCGACTTATGAAACAAGCAGATCACCATAACACCACGTATGAACAAGAAAATCACGAAAACCCCACGTAGGAAACAAGCAGACCGCCATAACACCATGCAGGAAACAAACGGATCACCATAACACCACGAAGGAAACAAGCAGATCACCATAACACCATGTAGGAAACAAGCAGATCACCAAAACAAAACGTAGGAAACAAACAGATCACCATAACACCCCGTAGGAAACAAGCAGATCAACATAACAACATGCAGGAAAGAAGCAGATCACCTTAATAACAAGTAGAAAAAAGCGGGTCACCAAAACACCACGTAGCTAAGAAGCGAATGATGAAAACACCATGTAGGAAACTAGCAGATCACCATAACACCACATAGGAAACAAGCAGATTACCATAACACCACGTAGAAAATACGCAGATAACGATAACACCACGTACTAAACAAGCAGATCACCATACCACCAAGTGCAGATCACCATAACACCATGTAGGAACTACATAAATCACCATAACACCACGTACGAAACAAGTAATCATAATAACACCACGTAGGAAGGAAGCGGATCACCATAACACCAAGTAGGAAACAAGCAGATCTCCAAAACCCCACGCAGGAAACGAGGAGATAACCATAATACCACGTATGAAACGAGCAAATCACCATACAACCGTATAGGAAACAAGCAGATCACCATAACACCACGTTGGAAATACTTGAATCACTATAACACCCCGATGAAGCAAACAGATCACCATAATGCCACGTATGAAACAAGTATATCACGATAACAACATGTAGTAAACACGCAGATCACCAAAACATAAAGTAGGAAACGAGCAGATCACCATAACACCACGTACGAAACGAGCAAATCACCATACCACCATGTAGGAAACAAGAAGATCGCCATAACACGACGTACGAAACAAGCAGATCACTGTAACACCATGCAGGAAACAAGAAGCTCTGCAATTGGCAGTATGGACATTTCTGGCATAACAGAAACTACCCTACCCGACAACCACATGACCGTGCTTATACAATGATATAAGTACAATACTGTGTCTCTCTCATTAATAATGGCGGCATCATAAACCTGTAACTGCCATATCTGTGTGCTTCCGTTCGAACCCGAGGCTGGGGCCAGCAGAAATGTGACGGCACACGCGCAGAAACCAGATTTCGTCTTTCGTCGAAACGGACGAGTCCATTTAAATCGGCGGGGGCGTCAGTTCAGTCGACTACCGGCAGCCGAGATGTGCGCATCAGCGGTAGTAATGCTGGATACACCAAATTCCGAGGTAGTGTGAAAAGTACTGGCTACCCACTGCATTCGCAAGTTTTCCCTTCACTTCCCCTCCCGCGCGTCACCGTGTGCCATCACATATCAACTCAAGTCTACCTCATCAAATACAGAACTATGGGTTCGTATCTGAAGGCTTCACCCGTTTAGATTGGCAGAAAGGTACAAAGGTTTTGGAAGGATCTGGTGCATATATTATGAGCACAGGAAAGCCGTGATGATGAAGTCAGTACGTCCCTCCGAAACCTTTGTACCTATGTACTAATTTACACGGCACTGCTTCTCGGGAGAGTGCAATTCTCAGAAGTTACGTTAGGACCTCTAATCTGAGAGGCACAAATACACATAACAATCTGCTAGAGTTTTTTGTGCTGGTGTGTGCAGGAACTGGAAGGAACTTAATATCTGTCTTTTAGAACCTTTGCTTTACTCTTATTTTAAACATTCCTCGCAGTCCCACAGATGGTTTTGTCAAAGAAAGCTCCATTAAATGCACATCGTATAAGGTTCCAGCTCAGTAAGTTCGCATCAAATCACGTGAGCCCAGCTTCTCCGTTTTTACCGCAATTTCATGACAAATGGAACGGAACAGACGACAGCCTGAGACCACGCTTTGGCTCACCAAAGCAAAGAAATATTTTGCCATTATTTCTTTCTGCAGACAATAACGCGCCACACTGCTGAAGATGTGGAGAATCAGGTTCCACCGTCATTAACGAAAACTGGGCTACCTTTCCAGCCTGCCCTGTTTTGAAGATGAGGTTTCACTGGCATCTCCACAGGACAAACAGGGTCATTACGTCATCACATAGCCTATGACGGCTGATAACCATGCGTATGTACAGAACTTCCTGCAACAGGAATGGCGCCGCAATACCTGGTCGTTACAGAGTCCGGCGCAGGGAAGTGGCCACCAGCCGAGCTTCGCACTGGAACACTCACGAGTTCAGATCTCGGCTGAGGTGCCCACCTGTCTTTCCAAGTACATTCACGTACAGTACCTGAAATAAGACAACGGTCGTTTGCCTGCAAAGGCACTTCACTTCGTTACTCATTAACCATCATACGTGGTGATGCGGTCACAGCAGTTCAGTAAGTACAATTCTACACAGCAAATAAATTATAAAAGAGGATAATATTAAAATGTAACTTACATTAACAGACTGGAAGAGCGTGTGTTCACAGGGACACGTGGCGGGTTCCAGCGAATGAGGTGATTCCCCTTCCGTTTCGTCACAATGTATCCAAGAAACTGTCAGTTTTTCAAATTGGAATCTGCTTCGTGGAGGTATTCACTTAACTAAGCCTCGATACCACACCATATAGTAAAGTTCGGCCTATAACAGGACGTGAAGGCCCATACGCGTAGATGTATAGCTCTACGGCGCTAGATGGAGGTGGGTGGTCAACGCCTCGCCGCGGCCGGTTTACCCCCGGTAAAGAGACCTGGCAGTTCTCGTACTGGAGGCTCGGTGGGCACCAGGACCAGCCTGGAGAAGTGAGGAAATTTTCCACTCCATCGTGATTCGATCGCCGGACCGTCCAGCATGTAGCCAGCCGCTACACCAACTGAGCTATTCCGACAGTACGTGCAGAAACTACTGTGTTGTAAATGGTCTGCCGTACGCAGTTCGTGCAGATCACAGAATACAACCAATTCGGAGAAGGCAGGCATGTCACATGGTGAGAGGGTCACAGCTATTCCCTCCCTTCTCTTGTATGGGGAACCGACGGCAGTCATGCCAGGAATGATGTGCGGCTTTCTGTTGCAATCGGCGATACAGCACGGTTGGCAAGGTTGCAACAAACTTGTGCACAACATGAAGGCGAACATGCAGAATTGGGGCCCTCTGCCTGTTTAACTCTGCTGGCTGACACATTACCAATCACACGACGAATTTAGCAGGTCATACAACGGATTAAGGTAGGTTAGGTCACCAACAGGTTAGGTTTGCAATTCTTCTTCGCGCTTCTAATAATACACAGACTGCATCGGCAATAATGGCTACCGTAGTCTCTTGCTATCAAACAACAGTATGGGGCTACGGTAGTCTGTTGCTAACAAACACGCCAGTGGCGACCAGTGTTCTGTAATGTGACATCATGCATTCGCGTGCATGTGTCCGGACGTTTTGGAGAAACCTGCTGCCTCCAAGACTCAGCAAGAGGCATGATGACGACAAAACGTATGAAGACAAAAACAACAGCTCCTACGAAACGTACATAAGTATTTCTACGCGAATAAAAAGCGCCACACCTCCAAAAACTGTCGTCTTCACAGCAATCGGCGTCAAAAGTCCGACATCATAGAGAGGGCCTGCACACTGCTGCGCTTAACAGCGTGGAGCAGTTCCCCTTTGGATGGCATAGGCCCTCAGATTCACTGCTGCGTTCCAGATAGCCCGATACTGTTGTCACTAGGCTCAGAGGACAACACGAACTGACCGCCACTGACTGCAGCTCAGGTTGAGCACGCGAAACAGATTGCCTGGTTTTGCGGCCGCCACTTAAGACCCCGACTCATTTAGAAACGTACTCGTACTGTCAGTCAGTGGCAGATCGCTCTCATTTACCGTCTGAGACCGGCTAACATCGTTGTCATGAAACCGCGTGTCCACTGGATATTATCTGGAGTCACATCAATCCAGTCTACACCGTTAACACGCACGATCCTGAGCCACATGCAGTCTACACCGTCAACACATATTTCCTTAAACTCTATTATCATCCTGTTTACGCAGAATTTTTCGAAGTGGTGTTTCCTCTTCATGCTTAATGACTAAAATATTGTGTGTATTCTCTGTGATACGCGTGCTACATACCCGGTGCATCTCACTGTCCTTAATTTGGCGCATTATGAAGCTCCAGATCCTACCCTTAGTACCGCCCTGTTCCCACAGTCCTTCAACAAATGAACTATGACCTCTGTTCGTCTAGTCATAATAAGGAATGTAACACTCATCCGGTACGGTGCAAATTGCAGCCGAGTGTCTGTGACTGCAGACTGTTGTGATGGAGATGCTGCGGCCAATGCCCTCATGCGGGTCACACCAAGACACACTGTTTTGGTGTGGGACGATTGGTACACATGCCGAACTGAAATGGAAGCAGCGAGAACAGGAATCGACATTCGGGCCTTATATACACAACAGGCTGAACAGAATGGTGCAGGCAGTGGGGAGAGCAGTATGCATCCTGACTGTCGGATACGCTGGCTATTTAACGATGATATTTCAAAGATAAAAATACATCTTCAGATTAGAATAAGAGGAGGACATGTAGGGCACGAAATTCTGGTCACATAACCTAAAAATAAACACTGATTTGGTAACGTAGACAAAGATGGAAGGATATTATTTAAACGAAAGGCAAGAGGTTCTTCTCTTCTTCAAAGTGTCCAGGTTGGGGGTAAGGGGTCAAACTCGCCTCCTATTCAATGGGTACCGGGAGCTCTTTCGCAGGGTGTAAAGTGCCCCTTGTGTGAAGCTGATCACTCACTTCCATCTGGTGCTGAGATTAAAAATGAGTGGCGACTACTGCCACCCCCGCCCGGGTAAGCTTTCACGACGTGCACGACAACTTGACCTTCAGAGCACGGAGAGGGAGGCCAAGAGTCATTCGGCTCTTAGGATCCAGGGGTGGGCGATGAATGTCGTTTGCTACAAACGGTTGGGGAGGGGGGGACTTCGCGACTGGCTAGGTGAATACTGCCTTCACAGGGTCGCAAGTCTATGCTGCACTTTTGAAATTACCTCCCTTTTACACACCGCAGCAGGCTGTAAACGGCCTACGGCAACACATGAAGGCAAAGAGGCGGAGTATGGGTACAGCTCTATTCTTTCTTTAACCTCTGCGCTGTAGAAGGGCTGGTGTTTAAAGCCACGTGCAGAATGTAGCAGGCCACTTCACTTGCTAGCCCAGGCACGCAGAGCAAAAACAGGCGTTTCAGCAAACTGACGATGGACAAAGGACAGAGGACAGCGACGTGCTGCAACGCCGTGAAAAGATGCTGAAACTCGGGATGTCTAGATCTAAGCACGTTACGTGCTGAATGTTAGTTGACAACGGGGCCCACAGCATGCACGAACATGGTCCGGTTTCCTTCCTGCACACCGGCTCTTCACAGATGAGGTCTACTGCATATATACTTCTGTGTACTAACTGCGTGTACCTACCTACCTAACTACCTAACTAACTAATTAACTGCCAATGGCCGTGCAAGGTTCACAACACCGCTTCCCCTGCGATCACCGAAGTTCAAGCAGCCTTGAGCTTGGTTAGGTACTTGGATGAGTGACTGCATGGGAACACCACGGGACATGGACAGGGACATGTTTCCGGCTTATCGGACATTGCGGACAGCATCTCTGACACGGTATCGTCGAGGTGCGAAGATCACTGGGCAGCCCGCCCTGAAGTTTAACAATACAGGCACTGTACCTATAAACGTAACATTGTGGCGCGTTTGTGCAACCACTGTTGCAGTGGAAAAGCATTAAGTATTGCATGTTGAGAGTGTGTATTTGTAGCCTTAGGTGCCCAGCAAGCATACTGTCATCTGTGGCCTGTCCGGCTGTACAATATTTTTCCACATTGTCTTACAAACAGCAAGATTTTCGGGAAAAACACAAAATGTGTTTTGAATTTCTCTACAGATTTTGTCGGAAACGTTTCTCACTCTAAGAAGAACTAAGCGAGATATTACCCGTTATTCTTGTTAGATTTCGATGAAACTTGAATTTTCCCGACAGATTAAAAAAAACTCAAAACTCATGAAAATCAGTCCTGAGGGAGACGAGTTGTTCCATGCGGGAGGACGGGCGGACGGACGGACAGGCAGACATGACGCAACTAACAGTCGCTTTTCGCAATCTTTCGAACGCGCCTAAAAAAGCTAAATGAAAGTTCCATACCATAAGAACCCGCCACTGGACCCTACCCTCAGCCTGTTCACTGAAGACCTATTTTAATACGGCACTCTCCACTATTAACTAATTAACTGAATGAAACAGGACCGTTATCTAGAAATTAATGGTCGCTCGCTTGCTCAGTAAATCCCCTGTCCTGCAGTCAGCCCCAGTCTATTGCCCTTAATGAGCATCTAACCACCAAACCCATCACCTCATTGAACTGACTATTTCAGCCCAACATTTTTCGGTCTTAAGACCATTAACAAGGGCACCACATATCATACCAACCTAATATGTTTTACTTTACAATCTTACGGAAACACTGGCACGGTGTCACTCTTCTGGCGATTTTCCTAAGTCTGGTCACCGAACTTTAAAATTCGTAAGTAATTTCGAGAAAATCACACGCAACTCCAGAATTTTAAACGTGCCCTCCCACGTGGCACACAACTCTCACTGGATGAATTCTCTGTACTTTTTAGCAAACAGATTTACAGTCGATCACAGTCGACATCTCGCAACCATCAACATATCGTGGGGAGATTTAAAACAGATCACGCTGGACTCATTTATGTTTAGATCGTCCACTCTGTCTTCGGCTTCAGCTCGTTCTCCAGACAAAACAGAGCGTGTCTCAACTACAAAGACCAAATATTTGGCGAGATATTATCGCAGTACCTCGGTCTGCAACACAGGTGTCTCAGTTTTGGTCTGCTGTATATAGCGACAGTTTCAGCGAAAATCCGAACCAACATATCACGAAAATCCGTCAGGTATGAGTCGCTCTGTTCTGCGCTGACGCACGGACGTACAGGACAAGGCTTTTCGCAGCTTAGTTCACGTATCGAAGCTTGCGAATTGGCTGTTTTAAAGGATACAATCGCATTAGTACATCCTGTTCGCTATCGTGCTCACAGATGATGCCAACGAGGGGGGGGGAGGATACATATAACCGGGGTCTAACCGGAAGGGGGCCCGGGACCCGACTATGTTGCATACATTTCGATACAGTAAACTGTCGCAAAAAGCAATTTTTATGAATCGATTGTTTTTAAAATGTTGCTTAGTTTAAAGTTTTCAAATAAACACAATCTCATGAAAAATGTAGTATCTGAGTGAAAACGAAAAGCATTTGAATTTTGCGAGGCATTTAATTTTAATATGTTACACGGTATGGGTACTGCAATTTGCGAAAACTGTAAATCTGCAAGGTTGCATTTTGCAAGTACTTACAGCAATGTTAATTGCACGTAATGTCATATATGTGATTTTGATTTAAGCTTTCCTGAAATTTTGTTTAAATATTTTCATATGACCTTCAAGAACAATGTTGTCTTCTCCTGTTCCACGTAGCATTTGCTTTTCTCCAGCACATCAATACAGATACCGGGGTGCTTTAAGTCCTTAGCCCGACCAGGAAGCAAATAAGCTCGGAAGCATGTCAGGGAGCTGTCACCAAGGTTTTCTTTTTCCTGCAAGGCAAGGCGCCGAAGGAAATTCACGCCATTCTGACAGAAACATCAGCTTGTTTCCTTCTTGGTCGGGCTAAGGACTTATCAGCACCCCTGTAAACATTTTTTGCCAATTCTTGTTTTTAAGCTTTCGCCGTGTTCTAAATGTAATGTGTTCCTTTTTGGGTAATTCCCCGGCGTCTGAGTTCTAATAGCCGACGTTTCGGAACTCACTGTCGGTTCCATCTTCATAGGAAGGTGAATGAAGTACTTCATTTCTTGCCAAATTTACCCTTGCTACGGGGACAGAAAAAAAAAGAAGCCGGGCCCGAACCCACTCTCAGCGGCCCTATTCATAGAAGCCTGCCACCCGATCCTATTCTGAGCGAAATTAGTCCAGCCCAAAAAGCCTTACTTTGTTTAGTCAGGACCCATTTTCATATCAAATCCTCTCACCTTCCAGGTGGCCTCTCATTTTCTGACAGTATCTACAGCCGCAGTGACGGATGCCTGACGAATGAGCTAAGCAACTCACATGCCGATGTGAAGGCGAAATGGAACTTGGCACCACGTAAACTCGGTTCAACTCTACGTAAAGGCTTTCCAGGGGGAATAAAAGGAAAACAGCTTACCTTCGCGTCGTCACGCACGCCCATCCCCCAACCCCACCACCCTCACACTAATGCATAATCCGCGTGACTGAAACGACCATTTTGGGAGTCTGTGTACGTTTAAATGGGCGTTTGCAACTCATACCGAATATGAAGAAATCACGTGTATTAAAACCCATTTCGAAGATGTTTCTTTTCCTCTTCCTGGGTGAGTGAAATGCGGGACGGAATACGTTAATAGATTCGTGTTTGATATTTCCAGGAGATGTGAACCGTCCTGACGTTAACATAGAGCCGTGCACTTTGGGGTGCCCACACACCTAGAGATAAGACTATCAGCGCCCACGCGCTACAAAACTTCCGCACATCTGCATGTAGTTGACCGGGAAGGATCGGAAGAAAAGTTGTGACGATGCGTGCCGAATTCTGGGGGCAAAATGCGTTTTAATTGGTCAAACAAATTTCTATCATACGAATCTTGTGCAATCGCAGCACTTTCTGAAGAATCCCTTAGTTTTTCGTATATATAAAACTCACAGTTCGCAATTTATGTACGCAACTACGCATTATTTATTTACCGCATTTTTGTCAGCATTTGAATTTTTAAGGTCTTTCTAAAACTTATTTACGGGCAACTTTTTTTAAATTACCAATTAAACTTATCTTCACTTTCAACTCTCCAAAAACATGGTGATGATTTGTAAAGTTCCACAAATTTGGATCTGCGCCCTTTTTTATTTTACGCAGCGCGGAATGGTGGTTCCATACCAACATTTCGGGAAAACCTATCGGTCCCATCCTCAAGGATCCGATAGGTTGTCCCGAAACGTCGGCACATAACTACCATTCTACGCTGCGTTGAATCCCAAAAGGGCGCAGAACTCATTTCCATCGCGGCGAAAGCCTGAAATCACGCATTCCACAAACCGCTCAATTAATTCAAGACTACGGCCTAGATTCTGCCATCGACTAGGCACACAACGTCCAGTACCAACAGTAAGCACTGATCAGGCCCACACTATCGCTGTGTCTGTAGCCTGTTGCGTTACAATTTGTGCCCCTGCATGGGGAGACCTCCCTCAAGGCAAGTCTGCAGAGATATATTGCACAGACAGGTATATACAGTATGTAAATAAAAGGTAAAGCAGTCCCATTACAGGCCTGAACAGGCCCAGAGGGTTCCAGGAAGTTAAGGCTTCCATATTTCGTGACAACGGCACAGGATGGTGGTAGGTTGTCAGCCTTACGCGCCGGCCGCCTTTACCCCCAGCAAATACTCCTGGTACTCATTTCTGTTAGAGGCTGAATCGACCCCAGCGTCATAGTGCGATCGGAAGGATTTTATATCAATGAAAAATCCACTGACACCAGCTGGGATCGAAGCAGCGACCTTCCGATTTGTAGCACAGCACCTTAACCACTGTGCTACCGGATAAAGTACGAAACTGTTCCTGTAACCGATTTGAATAAATATTTACACTATGGTACATGTGGAACTGAATAATATGTATACAGGGTGTAACAGGAGGAACGGACCAGACTTCGGGAGGGTGTTCCTTATGTTAAACTATACCGAAAAACCCCAAAACACCTATATCCAAAGTTGAACGGTTTGGGAGATAATGG
>Ga0123355_10006587_pt1 | contig 17233 bp, 17 predicted proteins | sample TergutEmb28metaG_3_FD_89872 | JGI IMG/M metagenome (GOLD analysis project Ga0123355, IMG submission 89872) | Embiratermes neotenicus P1 segment gut microbial communities from Petit-Saut dam, French Guiana - Emb289 P1 | ecosystem: Host-associated > Arthropoda: Insects > Digestive system > Gut ...
CTGACCGGACTGGTCGCCGAACTCGGGCCGCGGGCGCGAGCGGCGACCGGGGAGGAGGCCGCCTCGGCGGGCGACTTCGTCCTGGTGAGCATCCCCGTGAAGGGCTATCCGTCGGTACCGGCCCTGGCCCTGGCGGGCAAGACGGTGCTCGACACCGGCAACTATTACCCCGAGCGTGACGGTCACATCGCCGAACTCGACGACAAGTCACTCACCCACAGTGAGTACCTGGCTCGGCACCTTCCCGGGGCCGACGTGGTGAAAGTCTTCAACAACATCTTCTTCAAGCACCTGCTGAACCTGCACCGCCCGGTCCGCGCCGCTGACCGGTCCGCGTTGCCGATCGCCGGCGACAGCGAACTCGCGAAGGCGGCGGTCACCGCGTTCCTCGACTCGCTCGGTTACGACGTGGTCGACGGCGGTCCGCTCGCCGAGGGCTGGCGCCAGCAGCCGGGCACCCCTGCCTACGGCACCCCCTACGGCTCCTTCGACGACGAGCGGGGCGTCCCGGCCGGCGAGGCAGCCATCCGCGCCGACCTCGCCGCCGCGACCCGGTAGCCGGCCGCCGGTGACCGGCGCTTCATTTCGGGCTGGTCCATGCTGCCTCACAGACCCGCCATCCATCGTTGGCATGGGGAAGCGTGGCCAGTCTAGACTCACAGCGTGGTGAGCCATCCCTTCGTACTCACGCACGATCGCGAGGCGGTGCCGCTCGGCGAGGTGCTCGGCCGGCAGGTCGAGCTGCTACGCGAGGCGCACCGCGCCGGGGACCCGGTCGCGGCGCAGCTGCTGCGCGGGACCGGCGTCAAGGGCACCGACGAGGAACTGCTCGCCAGTGCGCTAACCGAGGAGGCGGCGCGCCGCGTCGTCGCGCTCGACCACGGCTACGCCGACTGGGACGCTGCCCGCGCGGACGCCGACCTCACGGTCGACACCCGGTTCGAGGCGGCCGCGGACGCGATCCAATGGGGCGAGCTGACCCCGCTGCGCAACCTGCTCGATGCACATCCGCAACTGATATCGATGCGTTCGCCGTTCCCGCACCACTGCATGCTGTTGCACCACGTCGCGGCGAACGGGATGGAGGTCGAGCGCCAGTTGCAGTCGCCGGCCAATGCGACCCAGGTCATGCAGCTACTGCTGGACCGGGGTGCGGACCCGGACGCGGCGTGCGACCTGTACGGCGGTGGGCCTAGCATGACCACGCTGTGCCTGCTCGTCTCCTCCTGCGTGCCCGCTGCGGCTGGCGTGCAGGCTCCGCTGGTGGGGGTGCTGTGCCGCGGCGGCGCAGCCGTCGACGGGCCCGAGGATGACGGGGCGCCGCTGCGCACCGCGATCACCTTCGGATACACCGAGGCCGCCGAGGAGCTGGTCCGTTGCGGGGCGCGAGTCGACAACCTGGTCTTTCACGCGGCTCTTGGTGACCTTGCCGCTGTCCGGGAGTACTTCGCGGCCGGCGTCCCAGCGGGGAACCTGCTTGAGCACGCCCTGGGCGCTGCGGCACTGCACGGCCGCCGTGACGTAGTCGAGTTCCTCCTCGGCAAGGGACCCGACCTGACCTTCGCTGACCCGACCTTCGGCGCTACCGCCCGTGGAGCGGCGAGCTACGCCGGGCACGCTGAGATCGTCGCGCTGATCGACGAAAGGCTCGCGGCTTCCTAGCCCTATGGCCGAGGCTCCGGTTACCGCGTTCCTCGACTCCCCCGGTTACGACGCAGTCGACGGCGGCCCGCTCGCCGAGGGGGGCTGGCGCGAGCAGCCGGGCACGCCGGTCCACGGCCACCTACGGGCCCTTCGACGACGTGCGGGGCGTACCTGGCGAGGAAGCCATCCGCGCCGACCTCGCCGCCGCGACCAGGTAGCCGGCCGCCGGTCAGACTTCGCCGCTGATCGCGGACAGTGCGCCGAGGGCGCCGCCGCGTTCGCCTCTGGTTAGGAGGCGGTAGCCGACGTAGCCGATGATCACGATGATCAGGGACATCGCCAGCATGATCGAGCCGAGCGCGTTCAATGCCGGGCCGCCGTTGCCGCCGTGCTGTGTCGAGTAGATGATCACGGACATCGGGGTGTTGCCCGCGCTTGAGGAGAGCAAGTCGACGATGACGAAGTCGTCGATGACGCCGGAGAAGACCAGCACGGCGCTGGCGAAGATGGCCGGGGCGAGCAGCGGGAGCATGACCCGCCGGGCCACCTGGAACTGATTCGCGCCCAGGTCGGCGGCGGCCTCCTCGTACTGGCGGCCGATCGTCACCAGGCGGGCCTGGACGACGATCGCGGGCCAGGACACGTTCCAGGTGACCAGGCCGAGCACCTCGGCCAGCGTGCCGAGATGCACGCTGCTGAACAGCGTCGTGAACACGAAGAACATGGACACGCCGAAGATCAGCTCGGGGATCACGTAGGAAAGGATCATCACGAAGTTGAACGTGGCCGGGACCGGGCCGCGCAAGCGGTTGATGCCGAGCGCGAACGCGACGCCGATCGGCACCGCGATCACCGTGGTGAGCACCGACAGCCTGACGGTCTGGATGACCGCGGCGTGCAGCTGCGGGTCGTGCAGCACCGAGTTGACCGGGTCGCTGAAGTACCAGCGCCAGGAGAACCCTTGCCAAACCGACTGTGACCGGCCGTTGTTGAACGAGAACAGCACGGCGACGGCAATCGGCGCCAGCGACCAGATCAGGTACAGCCAGGTGAAGCCCTCGAGGAACCACGCGTGGCGCCACGGGTTCCGCCAGGCCGGGAGCCTGCTGCGCTGACGGCCGGTGGTTTCCGGCGTGACGGGCGCGGTGTCGGGGGCTTTGGTCGCGGTCATCGGGCCGCCTCCCTATTGGTCGCGATGACGTAGTAGACCATCGGGATCAGCAGGACGAGCAAGAGCATCAGGGAGAGAACCGCGCCCTGGCCTTCGAGGCCGGGGGTACCCAGCTGGCCCTGGATCAGGTTGCCGATCATCGACGTGGACGCCGCGCCGGACAGCATCTGGTTGGTGTAGTAGTCGCCGAGCATCGGCAGCACCGTGATCAGCAGGCCGGTGAGGATTGCCTGCCGTGACAGCGGCAGCGTCACGTGGACGAAGGTGCGGAACCGGCCGAGGCCGAGGTCGCGGCCGGCCTCCAGCAACGCCGGGTCGATCCGGTCAAGGCCCGCGAACAGCACGAGGATCAGGTACGGGATGTAGCCGTAGACAAGGCCGAGCACGACGGTGGCGGAGTTGCCGCTGAGCCAGTTGACCGGTGAGATGCCAACCCAGCCGAGCGCCTTGTTCACGTACCCGCCAGTGGATAGCAGGTCGACCCAGGCGAGCATCCGCATCATGTAGCTGATCCAGAACGGCGCGATCAGCAGCACCAGGAACAGCGCCTTGCGCCGCCCGGCGAACCGGGCGACGAAGTACGCCGCCGGGTAGCCGATTACCAGGCAGAGCAGCGACGCGATGGCCGTGTAGGCGAGCGTGCGGAGCAGGATCGGCCCGGCGAACGCCGAGGAGCCGAAGATGTCGCGCCATACGTCGATGACGCCGGACGACGACCAGGCGAACGGGTTCCAGACCGGGACGGGCTGCTCGAGGAGCTGGTCGAGCTTGCCCATCCCGATCGCGAGCACCGCGTAGACGGGCACGATGAACAGCACCGTGAGCCAGGCAATCCCCGGCGCGGCCAGGGCGACGTAGAAAAAGTTGCGACGGTTGCGCATCTTCTGTCCCCCTCAGATTCCGTTGCTTACGACGAGCCAGGCCTGCTGCCACAGCGCATCGGCGTCCACCGGGAGCTGAAGCTCGAAAAGGCCGGTCTTGAAGTTCGACGGCAGCACCACGGTGGAGGTGAGCGCCGGGGGCAGGATCTGCTCCTTGATGAGCACCTGCGGGGTCACCCCGTTGAGCGGCTGCATGTAGCCGTTCCAGGAGATGTTGTCGAGCACGACGGGCAGGTCGAGCAGGTAGTTCAGGAACAGGTGCCCGAGCACCGGGTTGCTCGCCCCTTTGAGGACCACGATCGTGTCGTTGTTCACCGGCCCGCGCCCGTCGGGCGGGAACCAGTACCCGACCACGTCGACGTTCACGCCCTTGGGCAGGTACGACGCGGCGGCAGCCATGTCGCCCGACCAGGCGCTGGTGATCCACGTCTGGCCGCCGGGGACGTTGGAGTAGTCGCTGGAGGAGATCATCACGTCCGTCAGCGAACTGAGCTCCTGCAACGACTGGCGGGACAGGGCGATCTGTGAGTAGTCCGTGGTGTTGAGGTTGAAGATCCCGTTCTTCATGAGGCCGAGGGAGATGCCTTCGCGGTAGTCGTCGAGAATGCCGACCCGGCCGCGGTACTTGCCCTGCCAGGGCATGGCCCACGGGTTCTTCATCGTGTACGGGTTCTCGTGCACCAGGTCTTTGCGCCAAGCGATCCCGGTCGTGTAGATCGTGTACGGGACGGTGTACTGCCAGTCGACGTCGTAGAACGGGCTGGCGTAGTCGGGCCAGGCCTGGCTGATGTTCGGGATGTAGGAGTGGTTGAGCGGCTGCGCGAGCTGGCCCTCGACGAGCTGGCCTATCACGTCGGGGGTCGCGCCCATCAGCACGTCGAAGGTCAGGCCGCTGCGCAGCTTGGCCAGGGCCTCGTCCATCGAGTTGAACGTGGTGACCTGAACCTTGCACTTGTACTTCTTGGCGAAGTTGTTCACCACGTCCTGGTTGATGTACGCCACCCAGTTATAGACCTGGAGTGTGGCGTCGGTCTCCGGCGCGAGGCCGGAAGCGATCGGCTTGTTGCCGGCGAAGACCGGCCATTTCACCGGGTTGCTGGGCCGGGGCAGCGGCAGCGTGCCGGAGCCGGTCAGGTCTGAGGCGCAGCCAGTCAGCGCACCGCCGGCGCCGAGGGCGGCCAGCGCGGCGAGCCCGGTGCCGCCCTTCAGGAACGTCCTGCGCGGCATGCCGTGACCCTGCCACCCCTCACGCGGGTGTCTCAACGGCGGCCTCCCTGGGTTGACAGGCCCTACCTGACTGAATGTTCGGTCAATTGAACTCGCTGTAGGGCACCATGACAAGGTTTCGGCTGTAAAAACTGGGTTGCGGTATCCGGCTCCGGTTAGTCGCCGACTGCCGCTGCGAAGGTACGGAAATTGCTGATCAGGCGGTCCATGTCCGACTCATCGTGCTGTACCGAGATGAGCCACTGCTCGATCTTTCCCCACGGCGGCAAGAACACCCCGCCGTTGTGCTGGAAGAGCCAGTGCGCCTGGCTGCGGGTGTCGTCGACGGTGAGGAAGTCGCGGTAGTCGCGGACCACGCCGGTCCCGAAGACGACACAGCCCTTGGCGCCGGCGGTCACCACGTGCGCGTTCAGGCCGAATTCCGCGATGGCCGACTCGATGCCCTCGGCTGCCTGCGAGCGCAAGGCGTCGATCTTCCGGTATGCCTCGTCGGTGGCGACCTCGGTCAGCATGGCGCGGGTGGCGGCCATCGCCAGCGGGTTGCCGTTGAACGTGCCCACCATCTCGTAGCCGCCGGCCCCCACGTAGTCCATCAGCTCCGCCGTGCCGCCGATCGCGGCGACCGCCACGCCGCCGCCGAGCGACTTGGCCAGGCAGACCAGGTCGGGGGTGACCCCTGATTGCCTGGTCACCCCGCCGGGGCCGACGGTGAGACCGGTCTTGACCTCGTCGAAGGTGAGCAGCGCGCCGTGCTCGTGGAGCAGGTCTTTGAGGCTGGCGAGGTAGCCGGGCAGCGGGGGGATGATCCCGGCGTTCATCATGATCGGCTCGACGATCATCCCGGCGACCTGGCCCGGATGCGCTTCGAGCAGCGTGGCGACGCTGGCCAGGTCGTTGAACTGCGCGATCAGGGTGAGGTTGGTGATCGCCGCGGGGATGCCGGAGGAGGACGGGACCTGATTCGGAACGGTTCTCGGGCCGGCCTCCTCGGCCGGCGGCATGACCGAGACCTGGACCGAGTCGTGGTGCCCGTGGTAGCCGCCCTCCACCTTGACGATCAGGTCTCGGCTGGTGTACGAGCGCATGAGGTGGACGGCGTCCATGGTCGCTTCGGTGCCGGAGTTGGCGAACCGCCATCGCGGCAGCAGCCAGCGCCGGGCGAGTTCCTCGGCGACGACGATCGCGTTCTCGGTTGGCTGGGCGAAGTGCGTGCCGCGGCCGGCGGCGGCCCGGACGGCGGCCGCGATCGCCGGGTGGGCGTGGCCGGCGAGGGCCGCGCCGTAGCCGCCGTGCAGGTCGACGTACTCGTTGCCGTCGGCGTCGTACACCGAGCCGCCGTGGCCGTGGCTGAGCCAGACCGGCTGCGGCTGTGTGATCTGCCAGCTTGAGGTGACGCCGCCGGCCAGGACGGACCGCGCCCTGGCGGCCAGCGCGGCGGACTTCGGCTGGCGCTTGACGAAGATCTCTTCTTGCTCCGCGATGACTGCGGCGATCCGCGCGTCGGCGTGGGCGAGCACAGCGGCTCCTTTGGCCTAGCTGACTGAATAATCAGTCGATCTGATTGACTGAATGTTCAGTCTAAGACTGCGGCCGCACGACGGCAAGGGTTTGCGCACGCGGAGTGTTCACGGACTCAATGCGCCGGCGCGCCCCGCTGGGCGGGACGCGCCGGACTCGGTCGACAGTGCTCGGGCTACGGCAGCCTGACCGGGCCAGAGGCGGAGATGATCTCCTGGAAAGCGACCGGGTTAGCGTTCGGGTTGCACGCGCCCTTCTTGGTCCTGGCGGCGATCCCGATGCCAGTGACCGTGAACGTGCCGTGCCCGCTGATCCCCTTGTACTTGCCGGTGCCGCCGGAGAGCTTGTAGGTGCCCTTGTCGGTGAACTCAAGGAAGCACGTCTTGGCGTTGTCGCTCTGCGACATCGCCTTGCTGGTGTGGGTGACCTTGAAGCTGCTGCCGCCCGGGAACGTGAACAGGTCGGTGCTCGTGGGGGCATTGCTGTTGCTCATGTGATCGGTGCCGCCCGCGGCGAACGGGCCCCAGGCGATGACGGGTGCCGTGTTCGACGTCACCGAGGCGGTGACGCTCTGGAAGTGCTCGGTGCCGGTGATCGCCGCCGGCCGCGCGGCCACCGGTGACGCGCCCGCCGGGATGGCCAGCCCGATGACCGCGGCGGCCGCGGCCGTTCCTGTCGCCGCTACCGCGAGCGTCCGTGCGTGCCGCCGTCCCGCCAGCTGACGCAAGCCCGCTCCGATGTTTCCCGCTGCCATAGTGTCCCCTCCTTGGTGTGTTCCGGGGCTCTCCCTCCGCGCCCCGGGACGCTGCGGCGCCGTCCTGACGCCACCGCCAAGGATCCGCCGACGGGACACCCATGGTCATCACGGTGCGCACCACCAGATTTTGCGGGCAGGTAGCGAAGGAAAACGGCGCGCACCCGTCGATGTCGTCCTGACATCACGGCTAAGCATCTGTCGCAGGGCACTTCCGGGCATCACGCTACGTACCACCAGATTTTGCGACCCGGACATATTGCGGTGCCGCGCCGACGGGGCTAGCGTCCGCGCCATGACGACGTTTGTTCTGGTGCACGGGGCGTGGGGCGGGTCCTATGGGTTCAAGCTGGTGCGCGGGCCGCTGCGCGCGGCGGGGCATGACGTCTGGACCCCGTCGCTCACCGGGATCGGCGAGCGCTCCCACTTGGCCTCACCGCAGGTCAACCTGACCACGCACGTCACGGACGTGGTGAACACGATCCTCTACGAGGACCTCAGCGACATCGTGCTGCTCGGCTACTCCTATGGCGGCATGGTCGTCACCGGCGCGCTGGAGTACATCGCGGACCGGGTGGCGCACCTGGTGTACCTGGACGCGTTCAAGCCCGACAACGGGCAGTCACTCAACGACCTGTCCGGGGCCGGGTACCCGCCCACCGCGATCGGGCCGGGCGGTTCGTGGCTGATCGAGCCGCTCTTCCGGCACGTCGACGACCCGGGGCAGGCCGACTGGTTCGGTGCGCGGCGCTCCGCGCATCCGGTCGGCTGTTTCACCGAGCCGGTGCGGCTCCTGCAGCCGCTTGAGGAGTTCCCGTTCAGCCGCACCTATATCAAGGCGCTCCAGGAGCCGCCGCGGCCAGGCGACGGCGGGCCGAGCGCGTTCTGGCGGGCGGCGGAGTACACCAAGTCCAACCCGGCCTGGCGCTACCGGGAGATCGACACGGACCACATGATCCCGATCAACCGCCCGGCCGAGATGACCGAACTGCTGCTTGAGCTGACCGGCGAATGAAGTCCGGGCGGTTCTTTTCACCGCTCGAATGTCGGTACCCCCATCTAGGGTGGAAGTGTGACCGAGACAGCAACTACTGACCAGCTTGAGATTTACCGGCGCGAGCTGACGGGGTACTGCTACCGGATGCTCGGGTCGGCCTTCGAGGCGGACGACGCCGTCCAGGAGACGATGCTGCGCGCATGGCGCGCCGCGGAGGGGTTCGAGGGGCGGTCGTCGCTGCGCTCGTGGCTGTACCGGATCGCCACGAACGTATGCCTGGACTCCCTGCGCGGCGAGAAGCGCCGGGCGCTGCCGATGGACCTGGGGCCCTCGTCGCCGCCGCTTGAGTCGCTGCTGCGGCCGTGGCCGAACGAGGACATCTGGGTGACACCCATCCCGGACACCAAGGTGGTACCGGAGCACGGGGATCCGGCGGAGATCGCCGCGGTCCGGGAATCGGTTCGGCTGGCGTTCGTGACCGCGCTGCAGCACCTGCCCGCGCGGCAGCGGGCGACGCTGATCCTGTGCGAGGTGCTGAAGATGCCGGCCGCCGAGGCGGCGACCGCGCTGGAGACTTCCGTGGCGTCGGTGAACAGCGCGCTGCAGCGGGCGCGGGCGACGCTCGCCGAGCTGCCCGAGCACCAGCGGGCCACCGACGTCGAGCCGGAGAACGCGGAGCTGCTCGCGCGGTACGTGGACGCGTTCCAGCGCTACGACATGAAGGCGCTGCTCAGCCTGCTACGCGAGGACGCGGTGCAGACCATGCCCCCTTTCGAGATGTGGATCGAGGGCGCCGAGAACATCACGAAATGGATGCTGGAGCCCACGCCGAGCTCCTGCGCCGGGTCGGTGCTCATACCGGTGCGCGCCAACGGCGTGCTTGCCTGGGGGCAGTACAAGCCGGACAGCGAGGAAGGCGGGTACATCCCCTGGGGGCTGCAGGTGCACCAGACTTCCGGCGATCAGTTCACCCGGCTGACGTTCTTCCTCGACACCAAACGGCTCTTCCCGCTGTTCGGGCTGGCTGACCGGATCTTCGACGACCGCTGAGCACATCGACGGCCGTTATGCTCGGTTCGTGCGGGTTCTCTTTGTCAAGCAGGATCACTCCTCCCCCGGCGGGCTGATCGCGGACGCGTTCGACGCGCTCGGCTGGGACGTGTCCGAGCTCGTGGTCGTGCCGGAGGCGCGGTTCCGCTCCCCAGACGTGTCGGTGACGTTCCCATCGGCGTCGGCGTTCGACGCGGTGGCGTTCTTCGGCGCGATCTGGTCGGTAAACGACTCGGCCACGATCCCGTGGATCGCCGACGAGATCGCGTACGCGCGGTCGCTGATCGGCCTCGGCGTCCCCACGGTCGGCATCTGCTTCGGCGGGCAGATGCTCGCCGCCGCGGTGGGCGGGTCCGTGGAGCGGGCGCCGGTGCCGGAGATCGGCTGGGTGTCGGTGGCAACCGACGAGCCAGGGCTAATCGAAGCCGGGCCGTGGCTGCAGTGGCACTTCGACCGGTTCCAGCTTCCGCCCGGGGTGACCGCGGTGGCGCGGACGGCGCTGGCTGATCAGGCGTTCACGGTGGGGCGGACCCTCGGGCTGCAGTTCCACCCGGAGGTGACCGACGAAGTACTCGAGTCGTGGCTCGAGGCCGGCGGGGCGGCAGAGCTTCGGGAGCTAGGCGTGGACCCGCAGCCGCTGATCCAGCAGGCGCGGGCGCTGGCCGACGGAGCGGCGCTCCGCGCGCACCGGCTGGTGCGAGGGTTCGTGCAGGATGTCGCGCGGCGGCCTGCTGCGCGGCTGGATGCGACGGTTCTCACACCGTCGGCGTAACGACGAGGGCGGCCGGCGGCCTTAGCGTTGGGATGTGTCCCATGATCTGCTGGTAGCCCTCGCCATCTTCGCGGTCGGGCTGGCGGCTGGGACGATCAACACGGTCGTCGGCTCAGGGACGCTGATCACGTTCCCGACGCTGCTGGCGCTGGGGTACCCGCCCGTTCTCGCGAACGTGTCCAACAACGTCGGCCTGGTGCCCGGCGTGGCTTCTGGCGTCCACGGTTACCGGGCCGAGCTCAGCGGGCAGCGAAAGCGGATACTCCGGCTGGGGTCGGCCTCGGTGTGCGGCGGGCTCGTCGGCGCGCTGCTGCTGCTCGTGCTGCCGGAGGACGCCTTCAAGGCGATCGTGCCTGCCCTCATCGGCATCGCGGTGCTGATGGTGATCTTCCAGCCACGGCTCGCGAAGTGGGTCGCGGCGCGGCAGCGGGTGCGGGCCTTGGCACGCGACGACCGCGGCGGCACCGGCGGCACCGTGGCCGGGTCGCGCGTGCCCAGCGTGACGGGCGCCGGCGAGGGTGCGCGCGCCGTGGGCGTGGTCGAAGCGGCCAGCCAGCCGGTTCCGGCGGTGCAGGTCGGCGGCCCGGTGATGTGGGTGCTCGTTTTCCTTTCGGGGGTCTACGGCGGGTACTTCGGGGCGGCGCAAGGGGTGCTGCTCATCGGGATCATGGGCATCGCGTTCACCGACAGCGTGCAGCGGATCAACGCGGTCAAGAACGTGCTCGCCGGGCTCGTCAACGGGGTCGCGGCCCTGATCTTCATCGTGGCGACGCACGTGGACTGGGGCGCAGCCGGACTGATCGCGGCTGGCGCGATCATCGGCGGTCAGGTGGGGGCGCGGATCGGCAGGCGGCTGCCGCCCTGGGGGCTGCGCGTGGTGATCATCTGCGTCGGCGTCGCGGCCCTGGTAAGGCTGCTGGCCTAGCCGGCAGCTAGCCGGTCGCCCGCGTCATCAGCGGGCGTGTCGACCGTCTCGAACGAGCGCTTGGCGAAGCCGATCATGTAGCCGTCGATGGTGGTGCGGACGGGGCGGTCCGGGTGGCCGGAGGCGCCCAGGGTGACAAACAGCGGCAGGAAGTGGTCGGGGGTCGGGTGGGCTTGCGGCATGCCGGGGGCCCGGGTGCGGAATGCGGCTAGTTCCTCGACGTCACCGCGGGCCAGCGCCTCGGCCGCCCAGGTGTCGAAGTCGGACGACCAGCCGGGAACGGTGCCGAACATCAGCATGTCCTGGGTGATCGAGCGCAGGCCGTGCGTCATGAAGCCGGAGCCGATGACCAGGACCCCCTCAGCTCGCAGCTCCGCCAGCCGCGAGCCGATCTCGATCAGCTTCGCCGGGTCGCGGGTCGGCATGCTGAGCTGCAGCACGGGAACGTCGGCGAGCGGGTACATGGCCATCAGCGGGACCCATGCGCCATGGTCGAGGCCGCGCCTTGGGTGCTGGTAGAGCGGTTCGCCGTCCGGCATCATCGCGGCCACCTGGTAAGCGAGCGCGGTGGCGTCCGGGGTCTCGTACTTCATCGCGTAGTAGCGCGGGTGGAATCCGCCGAAGTCGTAGACGAGCGGGGTGTGCGCTTCGCTCGCGGACAGGCAGAGCGGGGCCGCCTCCCAGTGTGCGGAGACGATGAGGACCGCCTTCGGCTTAGGCAGCGCCTGCGCCCAGTCGAGCAGCTGGCGAAGCCACAGCGCGTCGTCGAAGAGCGGAGGCGCGCCGTGGCTCAGGTACAGCGCCGGGAGCGGGCCGTCGGCGGGGGTCCACGCGCGCTGGGTGCGAGCCCGCTCGAGGGCGCCGGGGAGGAACTCGTCGTAGGCGCCCGCCGGAACTTCGGGATTGATGATCGACATGACGGGGTCTCCTACCAGTGTTTATTCAAGACAATGGGCGGCGGGATCGATGGCGCGCATGATGCGGCCGCAGATGTCACGAAGCTGGCGGGGCTGCGGTTTGGTCAGGGGGTCGAAAACGAGGCTCCGGACGGTCTCGACGTGGCCCGGCGCCGCCTTCGACACCAGCTCCCAGCCCTCGTCGGTGAGTGCCGCCAGCGTGTAGCGGCCGTCATCCGGGTCCGGGGTGCGCCGGACCAGACCGCGGCGTTCCAGGCGGCCGATGACCTGGGACAGCCGCGGCAGCGAGCCGTCGGCGAGCGCGGCGAGCACGCTCATCCGCAGCGACCTGGCGGGCGACTCGGACAGCCCGGCGAGCACCGTGTACTCGAAGTGCGACAGGCCGAAGTCCTGCTGGAGCTGGGCGTCGAGTGCGGCAGGCAGCTTGATCAGCACGCTCATCAGCGCCAGCCAGGCGGCCCGCTCGTCGGCGTCCAGCCAGCGCGGCTGTCCCGCACTGGCTACCCCGGTCCACTCGTGAGCTTCCACGGTGGACTCCCCCTGCGTCTCCACGGCCTCCATCATAACTTAACGCTTGAAGTAAACCAAGATCAGGGTGACTTGCGCATTGAAGTCATTGGCGGGTACGGTTCAGTTCACGCTTTAAGTCAAGACAGAGGTGTGTAACCCGTGAACGTCGTGCTGTGGATCGTCGCTGGACTGCTGGCTGCCATGTTCCTGCTGGCCGGCCTGATGAAGATCGCCATGCCCAAGGAGAAGCTCGTCACCACCATGGAGTGGGCCAGGCCGCTACCCGAAGGCCAGGTCAAGGCGATCGGCGCGGTTGAGCTGCTGGGCGCGATCGGGCTGATCCTGCCACGCGCCACCGGAATCGCGCCGGTACTCACCCCGCTCGCCGCTGTCGGCCTGGCGATCGTCATGGCGGGGGCGACGATCGTGCACACCAGGATGAAGGACTACAAGGGTCTCGGTATGCCTGTGGTGCTGCTGATCCTGGCGATCGTCGTCGCGGCGGGCCGGTTCTAAGGTCCAGGTTCCCCTACCGGAACCAACCGACGGTGCCTACCCTGGCTGAGTGAGCACTGGTACGGACGCGGGTGTCGGTCAGCCGGGGTTCGTCGCCCGGCATGAATTGCTTTCTGGTTCGGCGGTCGCGCTCGGGCGTGAGGTGGCGGAGAAGATCCGCACCCACCACCTGCGGACGGTGCGGCTCGCCGTCGTTGATCAGCACGGGATCGTCCGGGCACGGGCACTGTCACCGGATGCGGCGATCGCCGCGCTGGCCGATGGGCTCGACTTCTCGGGGGCGATCTACTCCCTCGACACGGGCAACAACGTGTTCGTGCCGCCCTTCGCGGCGGGCGGCGGATTCGGCATCGCCGAGTTCACCGGGTTCCCCGACATCGTGCTGGTGCCAGACCCGTCGACGTTCGTGATCCTGCCCTGGGCCGACAAGACCGGCTGGCTGCTGTGCGACGCATACTTCGCCAACGGGCAGCCGCTGCCGCTCGACGGGCGAGGGCTGCTGAAGCGGCAGCTCGCGGCGCTGGATGCCGAGGGGTACGGACTCAAGGTCGGGCTGGAGGTCGAGTTCTCGATCTTCTCCCCCGTGCACGCGCCGCTGCTGCCGGATAATGCCGGGTTCACTCCCCCGCCGCCCGCCGTGACCATCTTCGAGCGCGGCTACCAGTTCCTGTCGGAGACCAGGCTCGACTCAATGGCGGAGACGCTCGAGGCGCTGCGCGATGCCCTGTGGGCCGTAGGCCTGCCGCCGCGGTCGATGGAGGACGAGTGGGGACCCGGACAGGTTGAGATCACCTTCGCGCCGATGGCCGGCCTGGACGCGGCGGACGCGGCGGTGCTCTTCCGCTCGACGGTCAAGCAGGTCTGCCAGCGGCGCGGGCTGCTCGCCAGCTTCATGTGCCGGCCGGGGCTCGCGAACATCACGTCGTCGGGCTGGCATCTGCACCAGTCGCTGACCTCCCGCGCGACTAAGGCCAACGCTTTCGCCGCCGGGGCCGGGCCGCTGTCCGACGTTGGACTTTCTTACGTCGCGGGGCTGCTGGAGCACGCGATCCCCTCGCTCCCGTTCGCCGCGCCGACCATCAACGGGTACAAGCGGTTCCGGCCGTACTCATTCGCCCCGGACCGGGTGGCGTGGGCAGTCGAGAACCGGGGCGCACTCGTCCGGGTCCAGGGCGCACCCGGCGACGCAAACTCGCACGTCGAGTACCGGGCAGGCGAGCCCGCCGCCAACCCGTACCTGTACATCGCGGCCAGCCTCGCCGCGGGCATGGACGGGGTCACGCGGAAGCTGACCCCGCCACCTGCAGTGGACGCCGACCCGTACGCGGCCGCCGACGCGCTCCCGCTGCCAACATCGCTCGCCGTCGCGCTCAAGGCGCTCGACAGCGACGCCTTCTACCGGGCGGCGTTCGGTGACACGCTGGTCGACTACCTGGTCATGATGAAGCGCGCCGAGCTCACCCGGTACGAGGCGGCACTCGCGGACGCCGAGAGCGGGCATTCCCCTGACGAGGTCACTGACTGGGAGATGCGCGAGTACTTCGAGTTCTTCTAGGCAGCCAGTTCTCCGGGCGACCGGCCTGCCGGCCGGCAGCAGGGCGAGATTCCAGACCGTGTCGCGGAACAGGGCTGCCTCTTCCCAGATCACAAAGAAAGCAGCATAACTGTCAATTCCGGCTCAGGATCCGGTGGCGTCTCCGTCGTTGTGGTCCGGCCTCGGCACGAGCACCGCCTTCAGTCCCGTAGCCGACGCCCGGTACAGCATCGAGTAGTCCGCTGCGGCGAGGATCACCCGCTGCCCGGTGATCTCTCCAATGGCGAGCGCTCGCTCGATTATCTCGTCGTCGTTCACCGGTCGCCGCAGATGCCACGCCTCGTCGAGGAACACTTCTACTGTCACAGCCCTGCCGGGGATGCGCGCAATCCGCTCTCGGTCGCTGCCGCCCAGCTGCCACAGGCGGTGGAGCACCGAAACAGCACGCTCCCGCTGCCGGTCTCGTCCCCGTTTGTGCGCGTCGAGCTCCTCAAGTACCAGCACCGGCACAACCAGGCGCACCGGCTCCGCGCCGGCGGATGATCGTCGATTGCCCTCCCGCGACGCTGGATCACGACCCGCGCTCACCGTAGATCTCCGCCCTGGACGCCGACCACACCTCGCGGCCTTCTTCGAATCGCCGGATGACCTGCTTCCGCTTGCCTTCGACGATGGTCACGGTCTTCGGTGTCCCGGCTGCCGAGCGGTAGCGCGCCGCGGTGAGGGCGTCGACCAGGCCCTGCAGGGTGCCTGGGAAGGTTCCCGGCTGGGTGCCAGACTCGCCGCGCTTGTCGGCGTCCTGGACCACGTAGGTCTTCTCGGGCATGGCGCGCCCCTCCTCGAGCGGCACCCGTCCCTGTATAAACAGTGTCCAACACGGCGTACGGCGCTCTCACCGGCGCGGGATCATCGCCGCATGACGACCGCGATGCTGCCCGATACCCATCGCTTTTGCCGCCACCATGCGGCCCAGCGCTTCACCACCAAAATGTTACGCTTGAGCTGTATGCGTGGTTGAAGAACTGCCGCCGCTGGGGCGCCACTCCCGTTGTGCATCACGGCCGTGTGGCTGATCATCCGGGTGAGGTACGCGCCGTCGTGTGACTGGGCGCCGAGTTGCGACCCGCCGAGGTGCGCCACCGAAGTCATAAAATGGCGACGAACGATGGCAATCGATGGCAGGGGAAAGAGCAGCTCAGATGGCGTGCCATCCGAGTCGCCGCAGGTCGTCAGCCACGTGGGTTTAGTACTTCGAGTTCTTCTAGGCAGCTGGCGCTCTTCGCCGCTGCCGAAAGGACAGTTCAATGCCCGACCGTTGGCTCCCGCTGATCGATTCCATGCGACCCGACGGCGAGCCCGCGATGACGGCTCCGTGCTCGCCATCGTCGTCCATGGCCCCGTCATGTTCATCACTGGCGAGGGACTGCTCGGCGACTTCGGTACCGAGGCAGACGGAACCGAGCGGTGAGCGCCCGCCGTTCGACACGGGTAGGCGCGGGGATTCACCACGGCAAGCCTCACCCCGGCTGCATTCGGCTAAATCACGTTCCTGGTGCCATTGACTCATGAGACTCGCGGCGGGAATCTGGGATTAAGAATAGTTCGAGTTTAGGCTCTAGGAGACGAAATTGAGGTACAGGTCACTAGGCAAGTCCCTGCACTCTAGGCTGGCGGTTGTCATAGCCGCCATCTTCGCCCTCCTCGTCGGAGGTGTAGTTGCGCTAGCCTCAGGCGCCGCCGCCAGTCCACGCCCAGGGCACGAGCTTCACGTCACACCGCAGGACGCGTCGAGGTGGATGAAGGGCTACCTGAGTGCATGGGAAACCCGCGACGCCAACGCGGTTGTCAAGCTCTTCACGCCGAATGGCGTTTATCAGTCCATTCCTGGTGTTCCATCTCAGACATTTGTGGGCCGCGCAGCGATCCACAAGTACTGGTTCGACGTCACTAGGCCCCAGTCACAGATCTCAGGCATCCAAGGCGAGCCCATCGTTCAGGGCAATCGCGCGTCGATAGAGATCTGGGTTAAGTTCGTCGACCCGCAATATAACCCCAGCGGGAACCACCGGATTACGCTGCTCGAGACTAATATTCTCACGTTCGCGTCAAGCCGAGTGGTCTCAAAGAATGTCGAGTACTGGAACATAATTACTGGCTGGCACTCTCCGCCGCCAGGCTGGGGCCGCTGACGCGCTGATGCGCTACGGGATCAATGCCGCGAGTATCGGCCCGTACGCCGAGCCGGAGCGGGTGGTGGAGGTAGCCCAGGCGGCCGAGGCTGCGGGCTGGGAGGCGCTGCTGATCTGGGATCACCTCGGGTACGTCTGGGGCGCCCCGTCGGCTGACCCGTGGGTGGTGCTCGGCGCGGCGGCCCAGGCAACCGTCCGGCTGCTGCTGGGTACCGCGGTCACGCCGCTGCCGCGCCGCCGTCCGGCGGTGGTGGCCGGCGCGGTAGCCACGCTTGACCGACTCAGCGGCGGCCGGGTGATCTTCGGCGCGGGCCTGGGCGGAGTAGCGGCGGAGTTCACGGCGTTCGGCGAGCCTGCCGCGGCCGGCGACCGTGCGGCGATGCTTGACGAGGCCCTGGACGTGGTCACCGCACTGTGGTCGGGCCAGCCGGTCAGGCACGCGGGCCGGTTCTACCAGGTGGACGGGGTGACCCTGGCGCCGCTGCCGGTGCAGCGCCCGCGGGTGCCGGTGTGGATCGGCGGGGCCAGTCCCCCGGCCCGCCGCCGGGCAGCCCGATGGGATGGCAGGATCATCGGGTGCGACGACGAGCAAGGCAACAAGATCACCACGCCCGATGACATCGCCGCC
>Ga0123355_10006588_pt1 | contig 17231 bp, 3 predicted proteins | sample TergutEmb28metaG_3_FD_89872 | JGI IMG/M metagenome (GOLD analysis project Ga0123355, IMG submission 89872) | Embiratermes neotenicus P1 segment gut microbial communities from Petit-Saut dam, French Guiana - Emb289 P1 | ecosystem: Host-associated > Arthropoda: Insects > Digestive system > Gut ...
TAGTTATAATTTAATAATAATCTTATATTTTAATATTAATTAAACCGGAATACTATTAATAAAATTGAGCTCAGTACTTTGAAATTGAGGAGTTCTTAAGACCTTGAAGATGATTATTATGTTTAAAATACAATAAATAAATCAGATGCTGATCTATGAACTGTCTTCGCCTTCCCTGATATTCAAAGCATTTCAGAAAAAGACAGGCAATGTATGTATAACGTAACATAGAGGCGCGTTTGTGCAACCGTTGTTGTAGTGGAAAAGCAATAAGTGTTACATATTGTGAGTGTGTGTTTGTAGCCTTAGTCATATAGCATGCAAAGCGATTGGGCCATATTGTCATCTGAAACACGCCCGGCTCTACAATATTTTTTTACTTTGTCTCGTAAACGGCATGATTGTCGAAAAAAAAGTTTTTCAACATAAAATATTTGTTTTGATTTTCTATAAAAATTTTGTCTGAAACATTTTTCATTTTAAGAATAAAAGAGAATACGATTAAAACTGTGTATTGGTCTTCACGTAAACTGCTCGTTATTCTTGTCCAGTGTCAATAAAACTTGAATTTTCTGGGCAGACTTTCGACAAAATCCAAATGTCAAATTTCATTAAAGTCATCCAACTGAAGCCAAGTACTATGCGGACAGACAGACAGACATGGTGAAACTAAAAGTCCCTTTTCGTAATTTTGCGAATGAGTCTAAAAATGCACGAATGTCTTTGTACGCATGCATATAATATTGCAATACGATTGGATGAAATTTAACTGATTTTGTTATTTGTACTTTAGGCCGAACAAAATGGCCTTGCGATTTAAGGCTTGTGTTGTTTTCTAAAGCTCTAACATGAGAATTGTGGCTTCAGTTCCTGATTCGTTATTAACATACGTGTTCGTCTGTGTGTGTGTTTGTGTGTGTGTGTGTGTGTGTTTGTGATTTGCTGTGTAGGCTGTGGCCTTGCGACGGGCCGATTACCCGTCCAAGGCGTCCTCGAAATATCCTCACAGAAGATTCAGAAACGCGAAGAAAGACAGGCCCTGTGTCGCATTGCCCCGAGGGTAGATACATAAATTAGATACAAATATATAGATACAGATATAGACGTAGATGAACGGAGGTATATCTAGACTGTATTGCTGACCAAGATAGAGAGGTGAAGAGATACAAGTATGTAGGGGGATAAGGAGATAGGCATATGGGTATGTAAATAAATAGCTACATTTATGTTTCTTAATAAAATTTATACACTAAATTGTATGCCGGAAGGTTGCGGGTTCGACTCTCGATGGGCTAAGTGGGGTTTTTCAATTACTTAATATTTCCGGCCCCAATATGGGCCTGGGGTCCAATCAGTCTCTAATAGAATGGGTACGAGGGATATATTATAGGGGTAAAGGAGGCCGGTGCGTAGGGCTGACAACCCTACAACCTTCATACGCCGATTGTCTAGAAATTCTGGGAGCCGAAACAAATTGGAGCCTGAAGGGCACTTCCAGACCTGCAATAGGATAGATTTAAACATTTGTATGTTATTGTACGTAACTGAAAGCTGTAGGTAAATTCCTTGCGTGAAGGCATAAAATGTATTTGTAAAATACTTTAATAAATACTAAGCAATTACAAGGAAAATTTTTCTTGTACAAACGTAGAGTGGAAAAATGATTGTGTTTATGCGTTTTGTATCTATCCGAGAACAAACAGCGACTTGTGCTACCTACACCATACACTGATCGATTTTTACAGCCGAGAAGAAAAGTGTTTACTGCGCGGTACGAACTTGTTCTTTAAATAAAGCACTCTGTACTTCGTCATTAAAGGGTAATTTATATTTGTAGCTCAGTTCCTTTAGATTCTGAAGTATGTTTCATGAAAGCTGTTTTTCAACTGCAGTGGATAATTTATTCTCAACACGTTTAATGCAATTTTTAAAATTGCTTTCCTTTCGAAATATTATTCTCTTGCGTTCCTTTGATATTTCGTAAAGAGCTTGCACAAGAATAACTTCTTTGTACCGCACATCGAATAGACCTCAATAACACGCCACAGTCTGCTAATACAGTTCTGTGAAGGTCACGACGGAATGAGAGTCAATAAACTAAAATGCTTAGGCCTATTGTTGCTTATGCAGTAGGATCAGAGGCATGTGTTTAATCTGACTGTATATTTACATAGAGACCAGTCGGGACACACATGGCAGTACTCGAAGTTAATTGTAATACAGCAAGGAAATAATTATTGATTTGTTTCGTGCTAAGGTACTCAATAGACCCAAATGTTTTCCTGTTTCCTCTCACACCATGTGGATAACACAGTGGCGGAATACCCAGGTTTTATCTCTGGCCACAAGATATGCTTCTCTTCGGCAAAAATTTCGGGTTTTGTGCCCTATGTACATGCCGTGATAACAAACCCGTGCACCCAAGGATTTATGGATCACGCAAACTTCTGTACCGGAAGTTAGAAATAAAATACGTACGTATATAACCAAAGGACATCTGTTCAAACTCTGATAGAAAGACAATGACAAAGCAGGAACAACTGGCCAGCAGGGAAGGACACTGTGCTGGAGAAGTGATGTAACCTTCAGTTACTGGAAGTGTACAAATGGACTGAATTATGATTTATGTATATTCATTGAGTTTGTATGACCTTTCTTTCCGTATAGCATAAGGTTTCTGATGCCCAGTACATTACAAATGTATATTGCGTGCTGTTATTAGACCAGTCTATTGCAGGCAGAGGGGCAGGTAATAGACTCAATAAAAGTGAATACTCTAATGATTTTTTTATCTGAATCGCATGTGGTCGGGTACCTTCAGACTGCACTAAAATGAAGAATAAGAATTGTAATTACCACAGTAACAACAATTCTTATATTAGTTTTATGAGTAATAGACTCCCATTTGTTGTAGACCTGAAATTGTTAAATATAAGTTCAATAAGGAGCGAATAATAACAAAAGTACTTACATTTATTTGGAATTTAAGAGAATGATTTAATTTATTTACAGTCAGTGATTTTCCGGAATAAAGATTTGTTTTATTCCCCCAGTTTCACTTCATGCTCTATCCTGCTTCAATCTTTCCGCCCAGTAAGGGTGTAGGAATCCGCTATTGAGATGGTCACTAGTGATGTTCGCATGTCTGTGCAGTTTAATATAAATTCTATCAGTTTTGTATCCCCACATTTACAATATTTGAAGGTTATCATTGTTAAGAGGCTTAATAGAAACACAAAGAAAACCCGTGTTGGGTTAAGTTAGGCAAATGACAGCCTTCCTCCACGCCACCAAGGCAACGCTCAGAACCAAAAAAGACTGGAGTTTGATCACGTAACTGAAGAGTATTATAATGTCCGACGTTTGTGAAAATGATAAGGTGGTAAACAGTGCAAAGAGAGGTATTAATATTCTTAATATTTAAGTAGTAGTTAGTAATGAAAACAGTAATTAAATTTAATATTTTTTACTTTGAAATTAAATAACACATTAAAAAGGTGGGACTATTAATAACAATAGACTATATCATCACCACCATCATCATCATCATCATCGTCATCACGACCACCACCATGACATTCATCACCATGCTTTCACAGACTTGGTCCTCTTTGCCCATTCCGGTCTCTATATTACACCCCAGAAGTCTCTTTAATGGTCGTACCACTGGGTTGATTTTTCTTACTGGCTGGTATTTTATAACAGCGTGACGGAGTTTGATTGTCTCCATTATTCTAACATGTTGTGCCCATTTGTTGTTGGAATTGCGATTCTCTCCGAAACTGCTTGTGTTGTAAGTTCCGTCAGAATAACGTGATACTTTTTTGGTCGAAGAGCATGTACTTTGTTCTTTCTCTGACAAATTTCATCTTTGCTGCTATGATTCAGGGTTTGTCTTTTTCTCCGAGCGTCTGATGGTCACTGCCATGCATTAAGATGGGTGTTGCTGATGCGTTGTACCTTCGCAGTCTGATTTGCTTCTGGACATTGGAAGGGTTTATAACTTTATGATGATGCCCTTTATTTACAAAATTGTTGTCAGTTTGTTGTTTCAGCTTGTTTTCTTTCATATGACAGTATGGATACCAAACAATTGTACGGGTTTATTTGTTGTATAATTTTATTTTAATTATTATCTTGCTTGGGATGGAGTCCTTCTCCCTGAATGCATATGGAACACACACACACACACACACACACACACACGCACACATACGTACATTTAGCTTACACACAACAGGTATATACCCCATGCCCTGCACGGAAAGTGGCTAAAAATGATGATGGGCATATGTAATAGCAGATAATATGAATCCAAGTATTATCAGCTATAACAGAAAACTGACGGATATTTACTGGAATTATTATCAGTAAAAATTGAATGTTACTATTGAAACAGCATTCTAAAAAGTTCACATGAACGTGCAAATTGGGGAATTCATAAATTACACCAATTAATCAGTTTAATTAAGACAAGATTTTGAAAAACTGATTGAAGTTTAGAGTTAAATAAATCCCCATTACCACGGAACGATAGGATTCAGTACCGTGATCACAACAACTCCCAATTAGACAATGTTCCGGTTCAATTCAATCTAACACACTGCCAGATTCTGTTTCTTTATGGAAAAATGTAATATTATTTTCCCATACACGCTTAGATCTCTTCAGCTTCTCCGACAAAAAGTGTATATATATTCTCTTCTTCTCCTGCGTGCCACGTTTTCTGCCTACTTTAACCTTTAAAGCCTAGCGGTTTCTTTACGTACAACCAGGTGTAACATTCAACAATTCTAAGTTCTGCCCACACAGTGTATTTATGTGTTTTGTACGGATCTCTAGAACAGACAGCGACTTTTCTTTGTGCATCACTAACTGATTGGTTTTTATAACAGTGGTGGAAAGTGTTTACTGCGCGGCAAGGACTGATTCCTTATATAAAGCAGATTACATTTAGTCTTTAAAAGGTTAAATTTCTTTATTTTATCCTCTAATAATATTAATTAATTGTGGCAGTTTAACAGTTTTTTAAATTACGAGTTTCTTAGATATTACTTTGTACTCTATAGATAACCGTGCGCGCGCACAGGACCAACTACACGAATATGTATTTATTTCAACAAGGAAAATAATAAATAAATAAATATATATATAGGGTATAATAAGAGAAAAATAAAAAAGGGACAACGAAAAAGGGGGAAAAACGAAGAATTTCTTCCCAATCATACAAAAGGTAGAAAAAGCTTTTAATTTAAATATACATAGAGAAAAAAAATAATGCAACTAGACCTACTTTATCCTGCAATCTCGAGAAGTCTAACGGCCCAGTAAAGTTAATTTATGATGATGCAGTTAATGGTGAGAAGAGACTGTAGCGATAATGACTAGAATCTGAACTCTTCATTGTTCAAAGTGTTTTCCAGAACGTCAGCAAGGCTTCTGTTACCTTTAATATCTTCAATTATTTAGACTGTAAATCTCCAAACAAAAAGCCGCTTGTGAAGTACGGCTTGCATTATGAGGGAACAATTTGAGTGTGTCTATTGCGAAAGCATCCAGTTGCTGAAATCCATCGTAGCAAAACAAACATTAACCCATTTCTGATTTTGTGGTCTATTTAACTTCGTTGTGCCCTGGCAAATATTTTGTGTTTCATTTTAATAAAAAATTAGTTTGTTTTTACTGTCATTGTTATAATCGTTTGTGTGTCCTTTCTGCTCGAAGCCATTGTGATGGATTTACCCATAACCTAGATTTCCACAATTACCGTACAATTTTACGCAACTTGAATTTTAAAACCCACATGGAAATTTGGGAACAGGTATTAAATTATGACTGTTGAACACAGGATGATGGATTCTGTAGATAGCTCACAGCCCAAGGCAGTTCCTGACTGACCTTGGGTTGTGAACAGGGTCCACGACCAGCTACCGCAGGATGGGATATGCACTGCCTTCCCGTCAGAAATTCAAAACAGGAAACAAGCAGCAACAAATGGGGATTTAAATGTTGACAGGCGTTGATTAGTCACTTGACTGAAGCCTGTGGGAACTTACGCTGTCTTAATGTGAAATGGATTTTTTTTAAATGACTTCAAAATACACATATACAAGATACGAGCGGCTACTTTGGTCTTACTTTTGACAGGAGAATTGGGAAATTTTCCCCTCATTGCTGTTCTGGTGTATGGAAAGTGCTCAACTTAAATACCAACATGGTTACAGTTCGAACTATCCTAAAGTATACCAAGATCGCTTCTTTCAAAATCCTACTTATTCACAATTCAAGATCGCCTTCTCATGGCATTCAGCGCCATATAATTAAATTAACTGGAGAATTATTGCTGAAGAAACTTAAGTGTGTGTGTGTGTGTGTCATTAAGTATGTCCAGGTGCAACAATAACCCTCTAGACCTACAAGGAGTGGGTAGAAAATAGGTTAGACTAAGAAAGAAAGGAAGATAAATAAACGTGTAATTTAATATCTACATCATAGTGTCATATACTGAAGGTAATCAATTTTTGGTTCGACTTTTTTTTTAAAACACTGGACTAGTGTCATTTACGATGAAAATCGTAAGCTGTAGAAAACTGAAAGTCGCTGAGTCATTGTTAGTAAGGCGTGTTCGGGTGGTTCCAAAGTCGACATTCGTTCTGGATGCCGGATATCCTGATTCAGAATTTCTTGATTTTCCTCAGAACCTACAGACAAAAGCCAGGATAATTAAACCTGATTTAAAACACGCGGAAAGTGAAATTATTTTGATGGGAGACATTGCGTTTTTTTTATAAAGATTAATTAATTAATAAAACTGCCGTCAAAAACTACACTTATTTTACAAATGTGCTCTGTGAAACACAAGTTGCACCTTCCCTCAAGTTGACTCTCCTGTTCCGAAACATGTAGCATATTGTTAAGAGAGTATTGTTACACAATAAATTCAGTTGTGTTTGACGTTAGCTCTATGAATTAATTACTGAAGTGCGATTACTTCGCTTGGTTCCTAATTCTTTCGTCCTTCCCACTTTAGTCTGACCTCTTCTACCTACTCATTGTAGGCGTAGAGGGTTTTTGTTGCACCTGATAACACTCAGTGACACACACACACACACACACACACACACACACTCGGCAGGATTCCTCTGGACGTGGGATCGGCCCGGAGCAGAGACCTAGACCTTACATCTCACAACACTCGCAAGAGACAAACATCCGTACCCCCGGCGGGATTTAGTCCACAATCCCAGCGGGGTGAGCAGCCACAAATCCACACCTTAGACCAACGGAATCGGCCCCAGTTCTTTATTCATATTCAAAAGATGGCTTATTATTCGAACCTACGTAACGCGCACACTTACATGAACCTCTCAAATAATCCGCAATGTTGAGATATAAAATCTACACAAAATTGTGCGTGGTAACAGTAACATATGTATGAACAGAATTATTGTATTGTAACCTATTTTTTCCCATAACAATGTTTTGAAGTCAGGGTCAATTTTTATTAAAAAGGGTGACGTATTTGTTGGCATACCGGACGTGCATTCATGAGCCGGTGCATGTTTTCTATTCAGTGTTCCATACAGATCATTTTAATGGTGGCCAGTGTACCGTCACTTGCCATGACAAATCGCCTAACTGGACCACAGGGACGTTACAGAGCGTTAAACCCACTTTGATTTTATGCCTTATATTTTGTTACAAAGTTGACGGCTGACATGTGGATTTGTATGTAAGCCAAATCACTGGGCCAGCACCAAAAACAACAGCCTTCCCTGGTCTTCTCTTTCATATAAGAAAGTAATTTCAAGTGGAACGCATTCTATTTTTGAATGTTGAATCAAAGAGCGTAAATAATTTTACAACCGTGTATGCATTTCATTGAGGCTATAATATTTTATGTTTTGCATACTGAGCTTTCACTCATACAACGAATTGTACATTTGAATGTGCTGAACACGCCAAGGCAAAGGTATAGCTAAAGTTGTCCTATGCATGATATGAAAGCGTACAGGAAAAGAGATTTCCAGTTCAAGCCATCCTTAACCCGAGCAATAGATGGAGGCGATTGGTTAGCTTCACGCTCCGGCCACTTACTTCTCGGGGCGGGGAGAAAACTGTGCTCATTGATTAGCAGAATGAGTGAGATCCAAAACCGGTCTGGACCGGTTTGTGGGCGTCAGGAGGGTTGCTATATTGCTACACAAATTTAATTCACCCTAAGGGCCACAGCTTCGGATATTTTGATAAAATATATGGACTTTACGACACTTAATAATGCGAAATTAGTTTGCACTATTTTCAAGACCACTTTACTTAAGGGACTATATTAACTTTCCACGTAGGGTTATATTTTGGGCCTTGTAACGTATTTTATAAAATTATGGCATGTAGCGAGTCTCCTCGCGTTTAATTCATTCTAAAGCTAACATTAATGACAAGCTGAAATACACGTTTGCTGCGTCACGCCAAGAACTGCTCACGTTATGTGTATAATTGCATGACAACACAAGACTTCGAGAAAGTTACTAACGCGTTAACGTACCCTACTTAAAATGCGTCAAAGATAACGTTGTTTAAAGTTAGGTTATCCTGCCACCAGGCAGCTGATATCCACACGTTTCGAAAATCACTAGTTCTACGTACACATACAGCAGGTAGAGGATTGCGTAAAACAAAGTCGGTGTATGTGCAGTAGCAGCTGGACTAACACCTCGCTATTTTCCTAACTGAATACACGTAAAGTACGTCTTAGAAGTATGGGGGTTTCGACAAAAGGATCCGTCATGTCTTGAAATTGTGTGTACCGTGCATTTTCATCGATTCTACTTTCATTTAACCAACAAATGCACAATATTTGATGTTCACAGCTTCTTACTCGTTATAACACTCCTACATATTTCGATGCATAAGTATCATCATCAATGAGTCACTTTGCATTCTATAGATACTAAGATTGTTAAGATACGTGGCTATCAGTGTCTGAGGACCCAATCCCTGGGATTGGACCCTCGGGAGATATAGAACCAGACACTGATAGTTGTACATAAAGCCTCTACAAAAGATCAGCAGTTATTGAGCACTGATTGTAATTAAGATAAACCTTAAGAACTATAACCGACCTGCTGTGTAGTACTGTGTATTATTTTAATTATTTAACCTTATCGTGACGTCTGTAGATTACAATCGATTTTACCTTAATAATCCCAGTATCATTGGTGTACAAAGAGATTCCCTGATGTTGAAGCTTGCGCATCGAAATACGTAGGAGAGTAATAAGGCGATAAAAGCTGTCGACATCAAATGTTGTGCATTTGTTGGCTAAACAAAAGTAGCATTTGTCATGTATTTCGGGTGTACCTGCACTTTTTCTGGCTGTCATTTGTGTTTGCTCAGTTTCTGATCAGTTACCTTTTAACACTAAATGTGTAATATTGGCATATTTGAGTCTCTGTGTTTAAAACAACGGGTATTGTTTGGGCAGCGTAATCCAACGTCACGAGTCTTTTGGTTTATACCAGGAAGGAGTTTTAAAATACACAGACGGTAGACGTGAGACACAGATTACAGGCCTAAACTTTACTTGTTAAGATACTCTATGTTAAAGCGATTTATTTAACGATAGTTTATCAGTTGCGTCGGTTAGGTAGCTTCCAGAAACAAATTTTTACGGAGTTACAGTGCGCGGAGCAGAATGGTCATGACTTATTTGAAGATACATCTACCCTTTTAAGCGAGGCTGTGGACTAGACTGAGGAGCTGAGCTTGCATGATTTTAGGTATAAGGTATAAGAACCTTCAGTCCCACAGGACAAGCAGGGCCGAGTTGCTATAAAGATGAATACGAATAAGTAGAGGAAGACTTGGAACAGTCAGCTTATGTCCGGTACAATGGAATTCGAGTGAACAAACAGAGAGAGAGAGAGAGAGAGAAAGAGAGGGATAGAAACAACAACGACAACAAAGTATTTTCTGGAAGGTCGGTGGACCGATCGAAATTTGAAATGGGAAGACGGAAAAAAATACCCTCCTTTCAGAATAACGCCACGCGTTGCGCACAAAAATATGGGAAGAGGATTTTGCAATTTTAATTTTTCCAAATTTGGGATCACAGACCTTATATAATTATTATTATTAATATTATTATTATTATTATTATTAGTAGTAGTAGTAGTAGTAGTAGTAGTAGTAGTAGTAGTAAGTACCTTAAATTGTACTAAATTAAAAATTTTTAACAACTGCTTAAAATCTTTTTTCTTTGTATTTATGTCAAGACACTATTGATGACACAAATAAATCCACCGTTGATGATAAGAGTATAAGGTCTATATTACAGTTTCGAAAATGTATGACGAAAGGTCGTAGGCTGTCATATTGAACACTAAAGAACAAAACAGAGATAAGTCTTCGAGCAACAGGCAGCTTTTGTTATCGTGTTGGAATACGGAAGGAAAACAAAAGGCAGTCTGACGTAACCTTGTCCTGAAGAACGGTAGGTAAGAGTAGACTGGAAGCCTTGATGGTGTGTGCTAGTGACGTCGGGACTTCAGTGATTTATGTAGGCTGCAGCTTAATTGCACCAACTGGAAAGCTACTGAGGAAGTCGACTGTGAGATGGAATACACTGAGAACGCTGTAACATGTCTAGTTCGATTTTACTTATTTAATATTTGTTCCGTTCCACGTTTTGCACTAGCAAATAAGCCAGATGGCTAAATATCTCCACGCGAATTACCAAAATAGCATTATAAATAAAAGAAAATTTTTCGTGTACACGGGACATGAAGGGAATGGAGGATTAGTTCCACTCATACTTAACTTCGGCACTAGATGGAAATGCGTGGTAAATTTCGTGCTCAAACCGCTTTATCCGCGGGATAATAACACTTGGCACCCTTTAATTAGAAGGCTGGGTGGGCCCCAGAGCTCCGGACGTTTTGGAGAACAGAAAGGTCTCAATCCCTTCGGGAATATACATAAAAATGCACACAATATAAACTTTCATTATGAAAGATTAAAAAGAAAGCCAACTAATAACATAAGTTTCTTTCTTTCGCTAGTACTTTTGTAAACATCTCTATAAATAATGTACACGATTAATTCTTTCTGTCGACCACAAGTTCCAGTTAATTATAATAATTCCCTAACTCTGCAAGTGAATTTCATGAAAAGAGCGGGTGCGAAAGACGTATGATCTCTCCGTTTCACAAACACGTGCGCGCGCCCAATTCTCCCTCCCTGTCTATCATTACAAAATAGTATTACCAAAATTCGCCTATCCCTGTGGTCGCGCGGTCTAAGGCGTGGGTCTGCAGCCGTTCACTTGCTAAGACTGGAGGTTCGAATCCCGCCAAGGGCACGGATGTCTGCCTCTTTGAGTGTTGTGAATTTTCAGGTGTAGGTCTCCGCGACGGGCCGATCCCTCGTCCAGAGAAATACTACTGAATGTTGTGTGTCTAACCTCAATAGCGAAGAGGCCTAGACCCACTAGGTGTTCTGAGCCATAAGAAAATATCAGAATCCTCTAACACTTCAGTTCACTTTCAATTTTAATAACCTACGTCTCTATGATTCTACAGCTCCGCTCTCAAAGCAGCAATTAATATCCACATTAATTATGTGCATAATTCTTTGTCTTGTGACCCGAGGTACCTGACATTTTCTTAGACTTTACTGTCGTAATATTTCTGGAAGCCATGTAGCCCTACGTAGCAGAGCGTTGCTTAGAAGAACTCTGTTCTGCAGAATTTGAAGCTGCGTTGTTAAAAATTTGCCTTTCTGGATGATTCTATTATTTCCACCAGGATACAAGACCACATTCAAATCTGATGGTTGAGACATTATATTATTCCTAACATAATGGAGAAAGTCAAATCCCAGAATACCTCAGATATAGTATTCTTGACAGTGTCCGCCGAAAGCTTCAAATTTCACACAGAATTGCCAATTAACTATTTTGTTTTTACTTCTGTCCTAATAGATCTACAATAACTTTTCTCCACACTCAAATTATTTATGCTTAAGCCTAAAATTAAGAGGTCTTTTTCACAACCATAAAAACAATTGGCCAAGTACTATACAAACATGTATATAAAAAATCGGGGAGTCCATACTCCAAATGCAAGCCGAAGTGCCATTAGAGAGAGACTTGTATGAAAAAATGACTTACAAATCTAGAAAATCTCTTGACGACGAATCGTGAATGTTAGCATAGCATAGGCTGAAAATATGTTGAGCTGTAAGAATATGAGAAATGATTTACTACCGCTTACTGGCACTGTGTAGCTCTGCGCAAAAACAATGACACCGATTTGTCTGAAATGCATGGCTACACAATGAATTGCAAATGGTATTATAATCATCTGACAGGCAAATTCAACATCCGACGTGGTTCAAGCGTTGCCGTAGCCCAAGCGGCAAAGGTCAGCTTTAGTTCTTCAGTTTAGAGAGTCAAAAGAGCAGAACTTATCTGGCCCTGGAGTATGTTAAACGGGATCTAAGTACTTAACTCAAATTAGAAATTTTGGTAGTAAAGTAATTAAAGTACATTCTCATTATCCGTGGTAAAATTCCAACAACAGAATAAAACTCTTTGAGATTTTAGGTTGCAAAAAAAAAGGGGAACAATTCGTCTATGATAAAACTGGAATAACGACAGGATTCCATCAGAAGGCTATTTTAAAACCTGTACTAATAATTGACAGAATTCCTCTATCATAATATCTTGATTTGAATTCTTTCATTGGCGAAATGAAGGTAAATAAAATTCAGAAATTTGTTTCCTACATTTAAGAAAGAAAAGGCATTATATATATATATATGTATATATATGAGTCGGTCTGTCATGTTTACTAGAATAAACACCCTGAAAAGGAAAAGAACCCATACACGGTCTGTGTGGTTAAAACGCTAAGCGTCTGGACATGAGTTTAAAGACAATTCTGCACGCAGCTCCACAATACGATTACCTTAAAAGGCACAGTTTCGTGATGGAAAATAACTATACGGAGAAGAAGTAAATACCAGCTCTAAAAAAATTCAAGAACATTAGTGTTTTCATCAAATTGGAATTAAGTTTTCCTTCATACTTCAGGTCTTACAGAGAATAACGTCTCTAAATATTATAAGGAGTAATAAAAAGAAAAAAAAACTTGTGACATCATGAATTGCAAAATACGTTTACACTTTAAAACAGCGGGTCATCAGATATATACTTTGTTCCTTTTCTTTTATGAAGGGCCGAAAACCCAGGTGTAACGAATGTTACATATTCGAGGAACCAGGAATGTAATTAAAATTTTGAGATATTAATTTTTAAAGTATTACTTATCTACATTTCTGACATATTAATTTCGTACCTCCCTCTGTATTACAAAATCCGAACGGTTAGTTTTGGGGGAAATAATCTGTGCTCATTGTAAGATTCATGCGATACACACAAGGAGACACTGTGTGGAAAAATGCGGAAGTCTTTAATATTGCACTAGAAAATATGTATAATAATCACGGGGATTTAAAAGGTTGGGCATAATTTTACGTTGAGGAAGGATTTGATGTTTTCTTGAATGTCAATTGGCTTTTGAGGCCACTGTCCAGAGTGCGGCATCAGTTTTTAATCTTGGCCTCGTCCTTTGTTTAAAAATAAGGTTGTTTTGCCTTGCTTTTCAGAAGCCAGTTTCACCGCTGATACTTTGAAGCGAAACACTAGAATTAACAGCGTCAAAACATATTATTTTTATAAGTTTGGTTCACCTTTCGTACTTATAAACAATACAACAGCACTGTCAAGGGAATAAATTAGTAATATTGAAGACAAGGCGATCACCGTGTGCAGTTTAGATGCAGGCGTTGGTAGAAGCAACGTGTGATAAGGGAAACTTTAGAAGCGCGTGATTATGTCATTTGTTAGTACAGAACTCTTGGGTATTCTGGCTGTGCAGTAAAAATTCTTGGACCGATTTTCCGTTTTAAAAAAATCTCGTTAAACAGTGATTATGAAGCTAATTTTGGATAGAAGCAGACCAGAAAACTTGATCCAGGGTGTCGAGGGTTAGGATCAGCGAATCGATTTTAATTTTTAGTGATCTTTGTTTGAAGACAAAATGATCAATCATATAGAATGTAGCAGCAATTTTTATAAGATGCAATTCTTTTGCCAATATATTCTTGACCTGTTGAACCAAACAAATTCCCATAAAATAATGTTACCCTAATACTGACTTCGTGTCACACGGTAAAAAAAATATTTATTATTCCGTCTAATTTAAAAATTAACTAATCTTGCACACTGCTCAAATTTGTGTCCACGTCGAACACTAGTGTTTCAGTTCACGTTTAATGACAGAATATGACACCAATTTGAAAGCGACACAAATTGGAACATAGCACCAGAACAGAGCATTAGCCTGTGTCTTACTCAATGTACATGTCAACCCCCCCCCCTCCCCCCACACACACAAAAACCAACAAAGCAAGTGTTTTAATAGGAAAAAGTGGACCTCATAATGGGCAGCATAAGGAATGTCTTTCAGACAGGCCGCTTAAAAAAATAGTTGAGAAACCTAACACAGTCAAGTTTTCCCTCATGCAGGACACTGCCATCTGGTAGCACATGAACACAATCCGGAAACGATGTTAAGTATCGCAGAAGTATTACAATTACGATGCTAGGTTTTGCGCGAAAACACTGCCCTTAACATATGCCAGGAGTGTCTATAATTACAAGCTACATCGTACCGTTATTGTTTCACGATGGACTTGTTCAGATAGCTCAAGTCTATTAGCATTTCAAATTAGCTGATCTGACATTCCGGTTCGGTTGAATCTACGGTTCTGCAGCTAATCAACAACCTGTGACCTCGGGCATAACCTTTCTGTTGCTGTGTCAGATTTTAGTTCCGCAAATGAAGGTTTAATTACAATAATATCGACAAAGAAGGCGATAATAAAAACAAAAACAATAAAAACAAAAATATCTGAAAAATATGTGTTGAAAAATGAAGCTGAGTGCACACACACACACACACACACACACACACACACACACACACACACACACACACAAACGTTTATTGACTGAAGCACAGTGCATGAGGAATGTGAAACTGACGATTATAGAGAAATCACGAATAAGACTGAAAGCCTATTAGAAGTCTTGAAAGTACACCCCTGGTAATCACTCCAGCCGGCATTTGATGAAGACGGCAGTTGTGCAAAGAACATACATCTAGAGGACACAATTAACATGTCACGTAATTTAGTTTCACGTACATTTTTCATGAAACGAAAGCATGACGAGCCTTAAGGACAAGGTTTGATCCCGGCGTGTGACAAAATGTTGTGATATGATGAAAACATAAATGTGTAGCAATAAGTAATACATCAGAGTAACTGTATCTTATTTGAAGTGTTTATGTTGTTAAACTTCCACGCCTGAACCCATGGCCGGACAAGATTTATTCGGATATGACCTTGAATTGCTTTGGTGAGGGGGGGGGGGGCTTTTTTTTACCAATTTTTTTATTGGAAATGTATAACGATGGAAAAAAATAAAAATCATATCAAAAGCGATGTTGGTGTTTTAATATGTGACAAAACATACAGTTCCCCTTAACTGCTCTTTCCACATTAAATCGCATAAACGTAACTGTTATACAATATAGGCTACAAGAGACAGCACGGTCTCAATCCTACTTCTTTATTTGAAGTCATGTCAGATATTAAAGACCGTCTTTAAGAGCAGGGTGAAATTGTTTCTAACGTGATAAATGTACGAATACGGACCACTACTTGCAGTATTAATTGACAGGGCCATAGCATTTTTAAATATTGCACAGAATTACAAAGGGATATATATATATATGTGTGTGTGTGTGTGTGTGTGGGTGTGTGTGTGTGTGTGTGTGTGTGTGTGTGTGTGTGTGTGTGTGTGTGTGTGTGAAAGAATTGAAGTTTCTGTAAATCTGAGACCGTTCTGTGTCACGATACTATGCAGTGCGGTGCACTGAAGCTGGAGCAACTGTATGCTACCCAATCGCAATATTTCCGGCTGCAGTAAGCCAGGTAAAGGGACAACGGTACCTACTGAACAGGAGCCTGGGTAGGTTCTGGAACTGGTCCGGAGGTTTCGGAGCAGAGAAATTTCTATTGCCGCTGCCATGAATGGAAACCCAGACTGTTCTGGCACTATATCGGCTATTCTAACAGGGTTCCCCAGATACAGAATCATAACTTTCGATGGCTATCTTCTTATGGTGGACCGGTGCATTAACGAAGAGATTTCTGCACGTTCAATGTGAAAAGAATACCGGAAGTTATATATATATATATAGGGGGGGTCAAAAGCCGACATGGTCTCAGGGGTTATACAGATGCTGATATGTAAAACCCACAAATCCTGAGAAAACCAACCGCAACAACGGCGGCTCTGTCGGCAAATCCTACTCCCACGTCCACGAAGGCTATGGCCGCGTCACCTCTGGGCAATGCAGCGAAAACTGCAGCAGACGGGAGAGGGTGCAGGCGAAAGTCCAGCGCCTTAAAACTGGGCCCATTCAGCTAAGGGAGCACACCCCTACAGAAAAGCATGCAGGTATAGAGCCATCAAGATGGCAGCCCCATCACTAGACTCACCCTGCGACGGGCCAGTAACCTATCCAGGGGACACCAAGATACTCGTAAAATCCTCAAAAGGAAGAAGCGGACCGACACTCAATACGACAACAAGGTCAGGTTTGACGGACAAAGATTTGGGAAACTAAAAGCAGCCACGTGGAATGTAAGGGGAATTGCGGAGAAAACGGAGGAATTACAAACAGAACTGTTGAAAAGGAAAATTGACATTGCCATTATAACAGAAACAAAGAAGAAAAATAAAGGATCAGAAGACATAGATAATTATGTAATGATTTACTGCGGGGTACCAGCTAACCAATGGGCATCATCTGGAGTAGCGATTGCAGTTAGGAAATATTGGAAACACAAGATACAAGACTACACTTGAATTTCGGACAGAATATTTGAAACTAGAATAAAATAAATAGAAACTTTACAATAGTAGGAGTACATGCGCCGGTAGAAGGAAAGGAACACGAAACAGAAGAATTTTACAGAGAACTGCAAAAAAGTATGGACAAAATTCCTAAAAATGAAAATATTATTTTAGCAGGAGATTTTAATGGAAGAATAGGTAATCAACCAATTCCAGAATGTATAGGAACATATGGAGAAGA
>Ga0123355_10006589_pt1 | contig 17228 bp, 12 predicted proteins | sample TergutEmb28metaG_3_FD_89872 | JGI IMG/M metagenome (GOLD analysis project Ga0123355, IMG submission 89872) | Embiratermes neotenicus P1 segment gut microbial communities from Petit-Saut dam, French Guiana - Emb289 P1 | ecosystem: Host-associated > Arthropoda: Insects > Digestive system > Gut ...
AGGAGGAGGAGTAGAAGAAGAAGAAGAAGAGGAAGAAGACGAAGAAGAAGAAGAAGAAGAAGAAGAAGAGGAGGAGGAGGAAGAAGAAGAGGAAGAAGAAGAAGAAGAGTAAGAAGAAGAAGACGAGGAAGAAGAAGAAGAGGAAGAAGAAGAGGAAGAAGACGAAGAGGAAGAAGAAGAAGACCCATGCCTGAAATGCTAAAGGATTAGTTTAACTATATGTGAGCTAGATATGAGGCTGTTTTCTTAACAGGTCTGGGTTAACTACTGTATAACTTTCAGCCTCTTTGTGCAAGGTCTTTACAGCCAATGAGGCATTTAATTATGATCTATCTGTTTTCTTGCTATTTATATTCTTTCTTCTTTGCCCTTGCTTAAGTTTTTTATCATAATATAACATGAAGATCCTTTATGATCTTTATTTATTGTTGCTATATTTGCAAAATTTCATTTTTAGGTATGTTCAGAAAATTGTGAAAGTGACTATTAGCTTCATCATGTTTGTCTAAATATCTGTCTGTCTGTTCGCATGGAACAACTCGGCTTCCACTGAAGAGATTTTCAAGAAATCTGATATTTGAGTATCTTTCAAAAACCTGTCGAGAAAATTCAAATTCCAATAAAATCTGACATGAATAACGGGTACTTACATGAAGACCAATGTACATTTTTTATTATATCTCGCCCAGTTCTTCTTAGAATGAGAAATGTTTCAGACAAAAGTTGTAAAGAAAATCAAAACATGCATTTCATGTTCAATAATGTTTTTACAAAAATCAAGCCATTTATGAGATAATGTGGAAAAGCATGGTACAACCAGAGAAGCCACAGGTGACAATATAATATGGTGCACGCAAATTACATGCTGGCTAAATAAGGCTAGAGACACGCACTTAGAATATGTAATACTTATTGCTTTTCCATGGCAACATTGGGTATGTGAAAGTGTCTCAATGTTACATTTATATATACATTGTCTGTCTTGTTTGACAAGGGTCTGTTTGCAACCAATAAATATCTGCTTGCATTCCTAGTTCCTTCCCCTCATTTTAATTTGATGTACTTATGTATCTATGATTCCTCTTCTTTCTTCCTTCTACGCTGGTGTATCTATGTGCTGGAACTTTAAAAATTCTTAAGATTTTAGTGTTTTGGGATGTGATCATGTAGGTTGGTTGAAAAGGCACCAGTGTTTCAGAGAAACCTGTTGCAAAGTAGAAGAGACAGAGGCAGCCGTTTTTCTTCAAAGTGCTAGCACCCATCTAACATACTACACACTATCACATTCCTGACGATCATAAACTTAATATTTATCAATATGAAATCCATACACCTGATGTTCAAAATTTCTATTATTCAACCTATATGTAAATTTTTATATGTCTCAATGCAAAGTGTAGCTTATACCACACACAACAAATAACCTGTGCAGCTGATGTGCCCTGAAACCCCACTACTAATATGTAGTACACCACACTTTAGTCTTCTGCCTTATGAGAGTATGTAGCATGGTTGATGGGTACCCATGTTTCAGAGGAATATATTACCTCTATCTTTCCGCCCTGAAGATGGAATCAGGAATTCACTTTGAAACACTGGTAACCAAATACCAGTCAAAATGGTGTCATAATCCAGAAGACCACATGTGAATCTTCAGTATCACAATAGCCTTAAATTGTATGTGTTCAGATGTCAACATGTATATCACTTGTGACATACTTTGCTGAGGGAACCAGAGACATAAAATGAGTGATAATGTGGGTACAGGAGAAAAGAACGTTGTCCCTTCCAACCATAAAATGGTTTCAATATATGTTCCAAAGAGCAAGAGGTGCTAGTGATAAAACTATCAAATGTCTAGAAATGTTTGTTCCCCCAGACAAGAAGTTTCCTCAAGTAAAGATAAGGTTTAAGATAACAGACGCAAATAGTTTATGGGTATGTCAAGCAGGGGTCATAAAATTTTACAGTAAGTCATGTCTGAATGGCTTCAAGCTTATGGTACACACTCACCCAGTGATGACAGGTTCTCAATAGTTGTAGCAACCTTCACAAACTCATCTGGAGTACTTATGTCTAGTTGAATGATTCGAAAATCTTTGCATTTGATTATCAAACTTCCTCCTTGCAGTCCACTGGGTCTCCTTTCCACTGCATCCACATTATGGTGAAGGAGCTGCAGAAGATGAGGAATAATTAATGATTCAAAAGATACTTAAGAATACAGTATCAACTTGGCAAGCAACAGTTTCCTAAGCCATTATTCCTTTTTTACTTACACTTTGCGCATCTATTCTAAACACTAAAAAGCATAATACACATTTTTACTCATACTGTGTGCATCTATTCTAATACTTAAAGGCATAATTAACCACAGAAAGGAAGCTGCCAGAAAACATGAAAGATGTATTTTATTTTCAGTACCACTTATTCCAATCCTTTTTGCCTATGAAATATATAAATCAGACCAAAGTATCTGTTTCACAAACACACCGTCATTTGTGTTTCTCTCAGAGCAATAAACTGACCATCTGTTTATAAATACATAGTGGCAGACATCATATTAAGGCCAGTAGGGTGGAAAAGAGCAACAAAGATGTATATAAATGCTTGTGGCTAGTAAGAAAGTCTTCATATAAATTTGGTGCAGACAGCAAAAAGTTTGAAATCCCTGCAGTATAACGATGACTCTAAATGTAGGTGTTAGCTTATGGATCATTTACCAGTCCACTATTTACAATGCAAGATTTGAGATTTCACAGCAGTGCTCATAAAGATTTCAGTCTCATGACTCACACGACTGCTACTTTATATTGTGTGCTATGTCAATAAACAGACCAAAGAACATGGACATTCTGTGTAAGCAATATCCAGCTACATGTAAACAGCTAAAGAGATCTTGATACCCCATGCCTTGAGCTTTTCGTTTCATATGGTGAAGTTCACTGTGTTTATGACTGTAGGGTGTTTTAAAGTTGTGCATTTTTAGGCTTTGTGTATTCAAATAGAAGCAGTTCTCCACTTACGTGGCATATGTGTTGCTCAAAAACAGTGCACACATAAACAAGGTTGGAAAGGCTGCACCCTAGTGACTGACATTCTTTGCATATTACTGTTAAATATGTTCCGTTTATAAAATCTCATTACTGCTTGTGATAAATGTGAAAAGGTCCATTTATGGCATTCACCATTCGAAGTCCAGTGGTAACTATACGTAACACATGCTTTAACATTATAAGCTCTGTATTCTGCCCACACAGCACATTTATGTTTTGTATTGTTCTCATAACAAATACTGATTATGTCTCTAAAAAGCACTAACCAGTTGGTCTTTATAATAGATACTGATTGTGTATCCTGTGAGATAGGAACAAAAATGTTACATATAGTTTTAATGAATGTTAGTATTCAAAAGGTTAAGTAAAGTGGACTTTATAATAGGTTTGTTTGGCTAAAAATGGAAGTTTTCCTGCAGCTTTTAGTTGTTTGCATATTATGTTTTACAAAAGCCTGCCCAGCAATTTAGAAGCTGTTAGTGGGCTACACATAAGCAGGTATAAATTACACTAATATGGTTGACACTCTTCTATACTGATTCTGAGCTTGCATCTTGGCCTTCTGATTGACTACAATCATGGTGATTCATTTGGCATTCTTTTTGGTCCATCTATGCCAATGCTGGGATTGGTTGCATTCAGATTCTTCATAATCCATTATTCACACTGACCAGGTCATAGAATTTGGTTTTTGTAACCAACACAGTAGGTACAGTATTGTTACATCTACTAATAAAAAATCAACCAAGTGTGCCTTGCATTAAAACCAAATTTTATTTTACTTTATTTTAGCATGGTTGCATCACTACTGACACACAAATAAACTTATGATGGGGCAGGTCACCCACTACTGGCTGGCAAATCAATCATCTCTAGACCAGGTGCCACAGGCGTCATCACACTATTGCATTCATATACGTGCACTGACACCATTCTGAGACTAATATATTTTAAAATTTATTCATTGATAAACAGTGTGATACATTATAGAGGCAGACCATACAGTTGTCATTACATTTAATTAAACACCACACCATGATAACATATGAAGGAGCAAAGGTATATACTTGTGGGGACACCAACATGTCACTCCATCTCCTATTCAATCCCGCTTCGCCTCACAGCTCTCTTTCCTCTGTCCGTACACCAATCAACACACCGACCCAGCCAACAGCATCTTAACTACCACAGGAAACCACTCTCTCACTCCCTCCTTCTCTGTCTACTTCCAAACAAAGAAAACAGCCCCTGGGAATCAGAACTACCTGCTGGAAGCCACGCCCATCAGCTCTGCCAACCAGCCAATGGCAGAGCAGGCTGACCAGCAGGAAACCTGTATAAAAGGAACCCATCTGACCAACGAGAGGCAGTTCATTTGGAAGGAGTAATGTGTCAGTGGCACATCAAGAAGGAAGCTCTGCAAGACAGCATCAAGATAGTGTGATCAACGCCCGGCTGCCCGGTCACGACGCCTCGTGAACTCGGCCTTCCTCTGCATACGGCAAGCAGCTGTCGGCCAACAACTGCACTGACTACTCTCTGCCGAGGTTCACCGTGGTCCTCCGTTCAAGACCAGCTGTGCATCAAGCAGTACACCATCACCCGCGGCTGACCAGACTTTCCTTCACGACATCACACTGCAGAGACGTCCACCGAGCGGACCAGTCGCTCCCCAACCGGCAGGTTTCTCGCACTGCATGCCTTGCTGCAGACCCAAGCTATAGCACGACCATTAAGTCATCTCCGAACTGTACAACCAACTCTTGACGTTAATAAATATTGTTATATATGTGTGATACTGCGGTTGTCTCTCAGAACAATCCTACAGAATCCCACACCCTGTACTCTTTCTTAACCTTAGCACTACATGGAATGGAGTGAGCACATTGATAATCCAGCTGTTGTACCTACGGGGAAATATCCTTCTTCCCAGGATCTGGGCAGGAGGGTGAGTTAGAATCCTACAGTCAGTTTGGATTGATTGGCGAAAAGAAACAGTGATGATCTTGAATTTCACCATGTTGAGAATTCTGCACTTGTCATGCACCTTATGGCCAGTTGCTATATTGACTTAGATACCCCACTGTGTCACACATAGTATATGTCATGAGAGAACCAACCATAGGAAAACATGTTTTGAGTTTGTATTTTCTCAGCCAGTGTCAAAAGAAGAATTTTTTGTCTACTACATGTGCCTATATGGTACACTTCAGTTCATGTGGCTTACACAATTATCAAGTTAAACACTAACCACCTTTAATGAAGCAACCACTTGACTTACAGATGTACATATTTTGGTGCACACAGGCTTTTTCAGTATTTTCCTGATACAATCACATTCTCTACAGAAAACAACCATAAAACTTTGGCTAAAGATCATTTATTTTATTTTATGGAACCTGGCAGTTCGTTACCACATTCAGTTACCTCTATTAGTTGATTAAAAACTGAAATCAATTCCCTCTATAGCACCTATAACTTAAAACCAACCAATATGTGGCACTGAAAATCACAGGTATCTAAATCCATCCTTTTCATCTTCAAATGTTTTCAGTGAGAGTTATCTTTGTTTGTGGATATTATGCAGATTCACTACAACTTTTATCTGCTTCATGTACCATGTACATACTGCATTATGTTATGCATAGTATAAGTGTTGCTTTATACACACTTTTATTTATTCATGTTTATACTGTGCATAATCTATGCACTTGATGCGTGTCAGATTCCACCTCACATATCAAAGAAAGAATGTCTATAGCACCTATCCTGTGGTTAATACTTACACAACTGTAGATGGCTTTTTTGTTTTTTTTGGTTCTTTGATTTTTAAACAATGTCCACATTTAGTCTGTAGCATTAATGCTACTTTCCAGCCACTTATGATGTAATAATGGCATGTCTCACTCAATACACAACACTGTCCACCCCTTGTATATATCTTTATGTAGCCTATATATATATATATATCTATATATATATGCAAACATTTATAAAGCTTATGAGATAAACGTGGATCATTCATTTTCTATGAGTATCTCTCACTAAGCATTTCTATACCCTGTTGCCAACCATCCTGCTGCTTTAAATTATTGCGTTCAACAGAATGTCTGTACTAGTTGCATTCTGTCCGATCAAACTCTTTTCATTTATACTTAATTTATAAATATCGAGCTTCTCATTGATGTCCACTACCAGCTACACAGGACAAAATTGAAGCCCTACAGTTTGAGAACAATGGTTCACTTGCTGCATCTGATGCATGAAAACAATCTACCAGAAATTTCTGCCCTTCAAAGCAGCTGGAATCAAACCCTGGAACTTGGAATTTCACAAATACCTTAGCACATCTATTCTAATTGTTTATATAATTTTTATAACGCTTGTTTCATAATTCTTTAGTAATCCCAGTTCTGCAGATTGCCTGAACGAAGTTCAGAGACCACAGGTGGTCTGAGAACCACTCTTTGAAAACCTTTTACCTAACCTAATCTAGTCTAGATACTGGGTTTACGTTACATAAAAGTCATACACAGTGAATTTTCTAGACCACATTTCCATGCAGTTAATATATGTATTATGGGTCTGCCTGACAAGACAGCAGAAGCATTCGACTACTGTGCTCGACTGCATGCTCACAAAAGACCCCACCGAATATGTTACGAGATGGCACAATTATTCAAAACATTTTCAACAATTTAAACTTTGAATCTTGGAACCACAGGTCCAGCTTTCAAGTGTTATTCAGATATTTAGAAACAATCTGGTCATTTGTGCAAAGCTGGCATCACAAACTTTTAGAAGAATATAGTAACTTAACATGAAGGGAAATCTGTAAATGTGACAATTACCCAGAGTTCCTCAACATCCTTTTTCCTAGTGGACAGTATGAGGTGGTGACCAGTGATGCAAAGTGTGCCGTCAACTGGCTTTTGGAATGGTCCATGCATCACTACCCCATCAAGCTTCGGGATCGGGATCAACTCAACAAACTCCATAGTTGGCTTCAATCCAAACTGATCTGTAGCTTTGGCTCCTGAGAATAAACAAAGACCACAAGTGTTTCAATGAGAGTGCCAAGTGAGTAGCAACTCTGCTATGGAAATAGAACGGTAGCAAGAATGTATGTGGTCAGCAGGTCAGGCTTTATGTAGCTGTATTTTGAAGACATGCAACAAATAAACCAAAAACAAGACTTCAAGGTAGTGGATGACAGAAAGACAGAAAGTTATTTTTGGCCTGAAAATGTTTCAATATGCTTTATAAACATCAGAAATAAATGACAACTTTAATTTACACTTCTGCATATAGGCACATCATTGCCATTCCAGAATTCTGATGTTGCCAAAATTATTTATGTTGATTTAAATTGACATCTTGTGTTATGTGACCTTTAAAATGCTACAGTACTTGTAATGGAGTTTTCTGAACATTACTACCTACAGGCTGAATACCAGCTGACAAATGCTTCCTTTCCTTTTGAGGTAGCAGTTGCAGGATTAAGAGACATGAAGGAATTCTTAATTTTTCCATAACTGGAGAATAAAATGACCATGTCTCACCAAGAATGCATGCAATTATGTGTATATTTCCACTTTGTTAGATTTTGTAAAAGTTGTCAATTTTACAGTATCTAAGTGCAGATAATCTGCTGTACCTAACAATTTTAAAGCACAGAGTTGTAAGAAGCCCTATTTTACATTGCAGCATTTACTGACAGAGACTAAACTTTAAATATTTACAATGAAAGTACTATATACTGCAAGGACCTGTAACTCAGTGCAGCAGAGTCCATCTTGAGAACCAAATGGATGCTCAGCTACTCAAGAAATTCCCCAGATTTAATGAAAGCTAAAGGTTCACTATATCATGCAAAATTTTAAGTTCTAACAGCACTGTTAAAAAAAAAAATTGAGTCTTCTGGAATATAATACCCCTTCCTGGCTATCTGCTATTGCTTATTCAGTACCTTCACAGTTATCCTACATATTTCAAGGGCATCTTCTCAATTTGTGAACAGAGGATATATCACACCACGGTTACAAGGAACATGGTTAGGAAACAAAGCATGCAAACACTTGTGGATGTACACATGCATGCAGACAGACACGCATATCTTATAAATGTTTGTTACTTTGAACTGTTCTGCATCTCTGGACTCTTAAATTTGTACATACAAGTAGGTGCCAACTAACATGTTTTTCACTAATACATAATAGAATCAACACAATTTTAAAAGCAGGGCTCATTCCTAACTTTTGAATACGTGGTTGACTTAATTCTATTTATACATGCTGGTGGTATATTCTGGGAAGTATGCGACATGTCAGCTGCACATGCAGAGCCTATCTTACAGCCACTGTTAATTAACATGCTGAAGCACATACATTCTCATATACGTGGAGTGGCATTGTTGAATGATTTAATTCTGTATCCATTCTATAAGTGAAATAATAAAAAGTGATAAGTGTCAGTAGTCTGTTGGTAGTGAACTACTGGTGGCAAAAATATGAAATATACAAACTTATCAAATAAAAGTAGGAACTTCATGTGCTTAAATGGTACAAGAACAATGAAGCAACATATAATATTGTCTGTGTTACCAACTCAAATGAAATGATGCTTCACACCATTCACACGGCAACAAGTTATAGTAGTTCTAATCCTCCAGAAACAAGCCCATCATCACAGCTAAGGTCTACAATCTTGCAAAGCATGGAAGACAGGCTTGCAACTTTGAATAAAAAACAGGTGCAGAGAAATTCACCTACAACCTTATGTCTGTAAAGGGAGAAACATCAAGTCATTTTGGAGATGTGAAGGACTTCAATCATGAAGCCAGCCTAGAATTCATGGCAATTCATAGCTTGTCCCAGAGGTTAAAAAATAAGCAGCTGCTGCAGAATACAAAATTTACTGAAAAGCAGCCTTGGGTGCAGAACACTTTCCTAGGATATGAAAATAAAATGTGTTTAAGAAGGTGGTTGTTCAAACAAGCGGCTGATAAAAATGTGTCTGACTGAAACACATAGCAGAGTCCAGGTAGGCAAGAATTTGTCTGAGATGTTTCCTATTAGGAATGGTTTGAAACAAGATGCCCTGTCACCATTGCTGTTCAACTTTGTTTTATAGTACACCATTAGGAGGGTTCAGGTAAACCAGAATAGCTTGAAATTATATGGTACACATCAGCTTCTGGTTTATGCTGATGATGTTAATATGTTGGGAGGAAGCATACATACTATAAAAGGAAATGCAGAAGCTTTGGTACTGGCTAGTAAGGAGATTGGACTAGAAGTAAATGTGGATACAACTAAGTACATGGTCATGTTTCCAGATCAGAATGCAGGATGTAGTCACAATATAAAGATTGATAATAGTTCCTTTGAAAGAGCGGAAGAGTTCAAATATTTGGTAACAACCACAACAAATTAAAATTCTATTCAGGAAGAAATTAAGAGCAGCTTGAAGTCAGGGAATGCTTGCTATTGTTCTTGGCAGAATCTTCTGTCTTCCAGTTTGCTATCCAAAAATTTAAAGATTAAGATATACAGAACTACAATTTTGCCTGCTATTTTGTATGGGTGTGAAACTTGGTCGCTGACATTGAGGAACATAGGTTGAGGGTGTTTGAGAATAGGGTGTTGAGGAGAACATTTGGGCCTAAGAGGGACAAGGTGATGGGAGTGGAGAACACTATATAATGAGGAGTTAATGATCTGTACTCCTCACCCAATATTGTTCGGGTGATAAAATCGAGAAGAATGAGATGGGCGGGGCATGTAGCGCATATGGGGGAGAGGAGAGGAAAGAGACCACTTGGACCCAGGTATGTATGGGAGGATAATATTAAGATGGATCTTCAGGAAGTGGGATGTGGGGAGACGGACTGGATTGAGCTGGCTCAGGATTTGGATGGGTGGCAGGCACTTGCGAATGTGGTAATGAACCTTTGGGTTCCATAAAATGCAGGGAATTTCTTTACTAGCTGCAAACCGGTTAGCTTCTCAAGAAGCACTCTGCTCCATGGAATATGTAAGTAAGTAAGGTTGTTCAAACAAGCACATGTTCAATGTAGATGAGACTGGCTTGTATTAGAGTAGGATGTCTATGAGATCTCCAAGGAAGTCTACAGCCCGAGAATTCAATCTGACAAAGGAGCGAGTGACAGTGAAATTGGATTGCAATGCTGAGGCAGCTTATATGCTCATATCCATTGTCCCCTACCACACTGTGAATTCTAGAGCACTAAGAAGATTTTTCAAATCTGCTTGTCCTGTTGAATGGCATACATAAAGAATGGCTGGACATTAGGTTCAATATTCACAGAATGGTTCAATAATCAACTACGTCATGCACTAAATGCATACTGTGACACCAAAACTGTAAAATTAAAGATTTTTATAGTGTTGGATAATGCTCCTGGCATCCTCCTGTAACTGGGGCATTATCCAAATGCACTAAAATTCTTCTTGCCTGTTAACATGATGCCACTTCTGCTGCCAATTCAGCAAGGACTAACTGCAACATTTATGGCTCATCACCTCCATACAAAGTTTGATACACTTATTCAGGTAACAAACAGCAAAAAACAAACCCACTGCGAAGCAATTGTAGAAATCTTTAAGCGTTAAACACGCCACAGATATCATAACTTAAGCCTGGGCCAAAAGTGTTGCAATCCTGCATGAAAGGAGTATTGAAGAAATTATTTTTTCATTTTTTCATGATTTCTGATACTAGGAGTTGAGCACTGATAAAAAAAAAGCCACAACAGCAATGTGTTGCTCTGGCTAAAGAAACTGGGGATGCAGGTGCACTTGAGCTTTCAGAATCACGCAAAGGAGAGCTATCAAATGGAATGTTAACAGAGCTATATTAATGGCTTGGTCTTGTTCCTAAGGATCCAAAGGCAGAAATCCGAAAAGAAACTGCACCTATAAGGGATTTGATTACATGTAGGCCTACTCTGATGAATAGGTTCAGAAGAATTGAAAAAGGCTTACGTACCTTTCATAAATGTTATTCAAAAATTATGAAAACCATAATCAATGTACCCAAGCCTTGTTATGATTTGCTGAACGAAAAGAGCAAAACAAAGTATGACATTTCCCTTACAAATCTAGCACCAAAGAATTAAACTGAATCTTCTGATACACCACTCCTATCCACACAAATTTTGAAAACACACAAGCCATCAGATGAACAAAATTCAGAGAATCATATGATGTTGACAACCCTCTTGAGGCCGACTCAATTTAATCTTTTCCACTGCCCCTCTCTCCTTACTGAATCCATCTCCATCACAGCAGTACAAATTGCCTCTCACTCTTTTCACTGCTTCTTATTTTGCCAGTGAATTATAACAATAATACACAGTACATACAAAAATGATTAACCAAAAAGATGTCATAAAAAATCATTACAAGTGTGAATTATGGATGTGCTAGCCATTTCTGAATTACCTATGTATCATGGTGTTTTTATCGCATACACATACATGTATTACAGCCACTGACTTCAAATAAGGCTTCATATTTAAATTTTCATACTTCAGTTTGAACAACTATTTTTAAACTAATTATTACCACTTAATTTCTAAACAGAGAAATATTGGGACTTTCACATTCACCACTTTGAGAAACTCAAATCTTATATGTGTATCACATGTTTTTAAAATACCGATCAGTGACTCAGTAGAATGTTCTCTTCTACTCATTTCAGTTCAGTCCTTAATTCTCGCAAGTTTATCACTGTGTGTTTGCATGCATTCAACTGCATACTGGTTTCCTAATATTTTGAAAATACGGCCCTTTATTTAAGTTTGGACTTCAAGATTATAATGTACTATTGTCAGAATACAAATATTTTCAGAAAGTCTCATATATTTAATTAAATTAAAGAGGATACCTATGGAAAACCTATAATAAAATAGTTCAGCCACATACTGGTACTATAACATACGAAAAGAAAGTTAAAATCTGACAGATATTGAAACTGAAAGACATTGGCCACATACAAAAAGAAATAATGCTAGATGGGGAAGCAAACACACATGCTTCAGAAACCCCACAACAATGTACTGTAGTATGCAGTAAATGACTCTTCATGCTCCAAGAATTAGTCCCAAATTCCATTAAATTAATGCAAAGTATCATCTTCCTAGGAGCATAAATACACTTCATAACACTGTGTACTACCTCACCACATCCCACAGTTCTATAGATAGTTTTAATAACTGCTCAGTTTTTGTTGTGTGGTATGTAATGTAATTATACCTGGCATATTGAAATCCAAGGTTAGGTGCAGTTCTTACAAGCTGTCTACAAAACCTGCATTTGAAGAGCTAAACAACTGGAAAGTGTACATGTACTACATTTACAATTAAAGAATTTTGTTTTTAAATTCTTTAATTGTGACAAACAGACAAATTCTATACTGTAATATAGTAAAAAATGAGTCAACACTATAACCTTTACAAATGGTACACAAAAATGTTAACCATACCATGCAGAATTAATTTTGCTTCCAGGCACTTTGGAAGTCCAGTTCTCTTTTCAGGAATGTGCTAATTTGTACCATTTTGTTGATTTATTTTACTGTGTTTATATTGGCTTTTGTCAATTTTGATAGATTTAATTTGAAGGGTTAAGTAAATGCGAACTCAAACCAAATTTGACAGTTTTTCCTGTTTGTTAACTGTAACTTAGTACATTCCAGGTTCAATCTTCATTTCAATTTAATTACAGAACTAGGCATGGCAGGATCATGAAAGCTGTTTTGAGCACTTCATGTGTTTCTGGTGCACTTTTCCCAGATATGAAGTAAAACTTAATGCATGTTCTTCATTCAAATCAGCGTTACAAAATCACACTTAAATCACACAACAATAAACACCCACTGAGAAGCAACATAGAGGGTTATGGCTGCAAAACTTGCTAGACTGACTCAGAAGACAGCATTACTGTAACAGGTGGTGGCAGAAAGCTGTATTATTTGCCATTCTCGTTCCTAGCAGTGGTTTGGGAACTTCAAGTTATGCTTTCAAACATGGTGTAATTAGCCAGAAGACTGAAATATAAATCTTCACTGCCATGAACATCTGCAATAACTTAATCCTGGCTCATACTTGTCCATTGTAACCCCTATTTTACAAACAACTTAAAACACACTTAATTGTAATTTTAGGGACATTACTTTCAATGGCACATCCTGGCCTGGTACTGTGCACCTTTCCACTTGACCTGACCTCCAGATCAGGATTCACCAATGATTACTTTATATGACAAAACGCAAAAATCTTCATTCAGACCCTTTCACATGATGGCATGAAGCACAGACTGCTATTCCACTTTGTTCTGCATTGGGATACATGTGTTTTGGTTCAAAGTACTTACATACTTACTTACTCCATGGTGCAGAGTCCTTCTTGAGAAGCTAACTGGTTTGCAGCTAGTCAAGAAATTCCCCACATTTCACAGAACCCGAAGGTTCATTACTGCACTCACAAGCGTCCGCCACCTGTCTCTATCCTGGGCCAGACCAATCCAGTCCATCTATCCACATCCCACCTCCTGGAGATCCATCCTAATATTATTCACCCATCTACACCTAGGTCTCCCCAGTGGTTTGGTTCAAGGTACTGCAGTTAATATTAGGTTTTTACTCACCATCTTTAAATAATGCTTTGGTGGTAGTGAAATTGAAAACACTACTATCTAAATACTCTTTTTCCAAATCATCTTCCGTCCAAGTATTATTACTATACATTATAACCCTTAATATGCCTCACAACTAAAAATCAATCACATAGGACCAGGTCTGGTGCAGAAGGTGGCAAAAATCCTCCATTTATTATTCTGTTAACAAGAACACCCTGTAAGGTATGCAAACGAATGTTTTTGGTGTGAGATTTTGAACTATCTGGCTGAAAAAAAGCATACAATCTTTTGCAACTTGACAGGTGTGCAAAAAGTAGTGTCAGAGTGTGTAACGTACTGGTGGGAATTCATCATTTTGCAATCAAATGGGCCACATACTCCTAGCTATAGTCATAGCACACCACACATCAAGCTTAACATCCACTTTATAGAATAATATGGGAAACCAGTTATCGTGAGATTTCACATATCAACTGATATGCAAGCAATCACCATTCAACAGCACAAGTGTGGGGTATATTTCTCTGCCATACACCCCACAAAGATAACACTTCACAAATTTAGTCATGTTTCACAATCTGTGTTGTAGAGGCTGTGAACCCAGTTGCTGGACCACTGGGGATACAAATGTAACAGTTCTATATAATTTTGTGCTGATGATACAGACATACCCATTTGATATGCAAGTTGAGTCAGTGAATGTCTTTGAGATGTCTCCAATCTAACCCCAGTTTCATTCAGTTTCTCCTCAGCTGGCACATATCTTCTACATGATCACTTACTGTTTAGAAAGGACCTTATGGTGCCAGGCCTTTTCATACATTTGTAAATTGTCTTTCCATTCCATACAGGCTTATCTGGGAAATCTTGTTAGAATTTATGATGACCCTTTTTGTAGGAACTGTACTTAGTGATGTATCATACAAAAACATGTGGTGCTCGAATGGAATAAACACACCAATTGCAGATGACACATAAAGACCTGATAGCCTCAAGGATAACGAGTACGTGAGTGAACCATTAAGTCAGCTTGGTTCTAAAAGATGCCACATGGGAGAAACTGACTAGCAACAGCCAGCATATAAAGCAATGAAAGGTAAAACAAAACCATTACAGGCCTGGACAGGCCCTGAGGGTTCCAGGAGGTTGAGGCTCCCAGATTTCAAGACACTTGGCACATGAAGGTGGTAAGGTTGTCAGCCCTATGCACCGGCCACCTTTACCCTAGGAGATATTTCTGGTACTCATTTCTGTTAGAGGCTGAGTCAACCCCAGGACCATAGTGCGGCTGGAAGGATTGTGTCAATTAAAATTCCAGTGACACCATCGGGAATCGAACCCGCGATCTTCTGACTTGTAGCGCAGTGCCTCTTCCAACTGTGCCACCGCATACCCCATATAGAATAATGACCAGATACATATTACATAAATGTAACTGTTCCTAGCAAATGGCATGTACTACTGTCTCACACACGAAGGCAGTGATATTTTTATAAACAACAACTGCAATATTACATTTCTATGTTATTCACAACAGTCAATGAAATACAAATAAACTACATATTATAACTATAATTATAAGTCATCTGTGTTTAGCTTCCACATTGACACCACTAATACAATTCTGTAAGGTCACATAAAGTTGCCCCTGTGCACAACATGCATGCATAAGGAGGAGTGGAGGTATAACTCTATTCATTCTTAACCTCAGCAGTGAGTGGTCAGTCTCATTCCCTGGCCATTTTGTGCCCAGGGAACAACTTAAGTCGGACAAAGTGGTCGCTCCATCCAAATCCGAATCAAAGAGCACAATAGACATATAAGACTGGCACAATCTGACAAATCAGCAGTAGCAGAACACAGCAATAACCATGAACACATTATTAAACTACAGGACACAAAACTCCTTTCTGCTAAAACCGAATACACGGATCAACTCATCCAGGATGCTTCTGAACTTGAAATGCACCCACACAACATCAACAGAAAAGATGGCCTGACCTTAAGCAAATCTTGGAAACCCCTTCTACACAAGCTTAAGGAAAGGAGACAGCCACCTAAAACACAACAGTTTGACCTCTACCATCCCATGGCTCACCCCAACATGCGCCCTACCTCCTTCACATACGCGTCTGTGGCCTCCATGTGGGTCATTACCCACTACAGCATTTTTCTCTACTCAGACTCTCCCCTAACCTGTCACCATCCTTCCTACTGGCTCAGGCTATTTTCGAGCCAAACCTTTTCCCATATAAATACCCCAACATTCTCAAAACTAGTCATTCTTCATACCTACCCGCCTATGAAGATGGAATACACGGAGTGTTTGAAACGTTGGCATATAAAATTCAGATGTCGGGGAATTAGTCAGAAGAAAGCATACAAAATTCAGAACATGGCAAAAGTTTGAAATCAAGAAAACTTAAGTTACATTTATACTGCATTTATGATCCTGGGAATGAATTAATTATAGTCAAAATATATAGTCCATTTTGTACTTAGTATAAACACTCGAATGTGACATTACAACAGCTGTTTTTAACAGTATCACTGATTTGTTCTGTGAGATGGTACTGCTAAGAAGATCACAACACAAGAGAACGCTACCATACAGGATTATGAAACTTATGTTATGTCTCTGACTGCAGACCTACTAAAGAACAAAGACAGATATTACAAAATTTTTTTCACATGCTTACAAATATGTATGGCTGTCATAAATATTATAGCAATGTGTGAGTTCTACAGTAATTTTGGATGCAACTGAAATCATAATCTTTTTTAATTAGGCCAACATCAGGAAAATTAATTTCTTAATCTGAGTGTTATTGCTTCTTTACAGTCAGTGTATATTTTTAATACTGACAAAGAAATCAACCATATCCCAGGCACAGTGGAAACTTTTGCTTGTGGTAAATAGTGATAACACACAACGGGCAGCAGGGATAAATAAATAAATAAATTACACAAACACACACACATATTAAGGGCCAAACTCCTTTAATCCAGGTGCTGATATTTCAGGACTCCAGATACTGTGGCAGTTTGACAAGGTATCATATAAGTGGTTTACATCAATACATTCTGAAGGAAAACCAATGACTGGGGCTATGATAACTTTTTATGATGAAATGAGAATTACTGGTAACTCTACATTCTTTGATGGCTGGCTGCAAAGCATAAAAAAATTACCTGTATGAAATTTTGTCACTATTGCACTGTTCAAAAATCAAGAATATTTCATAATCTGGTATCAATCTGGTCCAGTGAGTACCAGATTACCTTTTAGAGACCTGCATTTGTGTATTTTATGTATGAGGCAACAAGAAAATTTACTGAATTTTTAAAACATGCTGCATAATTTTAAGCTCGTGGTTCCATGCATCATAATTCAATGTGAATAAAAAATCCAACAGATGCAACAGTATGCAGATATTTATTCACTGCAAAACTACTCTATATGTTTCGGGTGTCACAGCACCCATCATCAGGAGTATCAAAAACTGTACTC
>Ga0123355_10006590_pt1 | contig 17228 bp, 13 predicted proteins | sample TergutEmb28metaG_3_FD_89872 | JGI IMG/M metagenome (GOLD analysis project Ga0123355, IMG submission 89872) | Embiratermes neotenicus P1 segment gut microbial communities from Petit-Saut dam, French Guiana - Emb289 P1 | ecosystem: Host-associated > Arthropoda: Insects > Digestive system > Gut ...
GTCAAGTACCTAGGAGTGATCCTGGACTCACGTCTGACCTGGAAGGAACACGTGGATGTTAAAGTGAAGAAGGCTCAAAACTCGATGTGGGCCTGTAGGAGGGCCTGTGGTGTGACGTGGGGCCTGAAACCCAGGGTGGTTCATTGGCTCTACGTTGCTATCATCAGGCAGTCCGTCACTTCTGCATCCTTGGTATGGTGGCCTGGTTGTCAGACGGCCAGTGCCAAGAGGAAACTAAGCAGGGTCCAAAGATTAGCCTGCTTAGGGATAACGGGCGCTATTCGCACTACTCCCACCAATGCTGTGGAAGCACTCATCTGCCTCCCCCCACTGGATTTGGTGGTTCAGAGTGAGGCCAGGTCAGCTGCGCATCGACTTTGGAGTCTGGGATGTTGGTCTTACCTACATCCCAATAGAGGACACAGCAGTATTTTGATGCGGCTTCAGCAGTCAGATCCCATATTTAATATGGGGGTTCACGTTATGAGGCCAGCATACAACTTTGAAACCCAATATAGGGTTACCATGTTGAAGAAAGAGGATTGGACTAAAGCAACTGGTGCTCCTCCTGCAGTCACAAGGCTCGTCTGGTTTACGGATGGGTCCAAGATGAGGGAAGGGACCGGCGCTGGAGTCTACGGGCAAACGGAAGGACGAAGGCTCAGCTTTTCGGTAGGTAGATACGCAACAGTCTTTCAGGCGGAGATATATGCTATCTTAGCCTGTGCCTATGAGATACAATCTCAGAATAGACCGGAGAAATACGTGAGTATCTGCTCCGACAGTCTAGCGGCCTTGAAAGCCCTTAAGGCCGTTAGAACAACATCTCCTTTGGTTCACCAGTGCCAAAAGGCGTTGAATGATATCTCTATCCGGCATGCGGTGGGCCTTTTTTGGATCCCCGGACATGATGGAATATGAGGTAATGAAATCGCCTATGAGCTCGCGAGGGGCGGCATTACTCTGAGCTTTCTTGGAACCGAGCCGGCCCTGGGGGTCTCTAGGCGAGATTTACAAACGAGGCTCGGTCGCTGTCTGGCCAACCAGCACGAGGCCCAATGGCGAGGTCTTGGTGATACCCAAAGGCAGGCTCGAGAGTTTATCTCGGGACCTAGTCTGGGTACCAGGGCAAAATTTATGACCTTTAATAGGATTCGATCCATGGTTGTAACTGGCCTTTTTACGGGTCATAACACCCTGAGAAGACATCTCTACCTACTAGGGCTGCTTGACAGCCCCTTGTGTAGGAAGTGCGCGGTGGGAAAGGAAACCTCGGCTCACATTCTACGTGAGTGCAAGGCTTTGGCCTCACTCAGACATGCGTACCTGGGCTCCTTTTTCTTGGACCCGGAGGATATTAATTGTTTAGCCTTGGGGCCCATCTGGAACTATAGTAAGGTTGCGGGGCTCCCATGATTCGATATGGGGCACAAGGGGCCCATCCTAATCAAGGCCTAGGTGCATCGGGGCTGAGAGGCCCCGAACCCAGATGCAAATATATCTATCTAATCTATCACTGGAAAACTCAGTTCATGTCATTTTAAGTCTTGAAAAGTACGTCACTCAGATGTCTCCCACCATTTCTCAAACACTGCTTCAGTCTTACTCCAAGATTTTCCATCACCCGACGAGTCATCTGCTCCGCGATTTCTTCCTTTCTGCTTTGCCTTAGTTCCACTATGGTTCTAGAGATCGATCCCACGACGACGTAACTCTGGCTCACGGAAGTTGCGTAGCATTGCCACATAGCGCTCGGATGGCACAGTAACGGCTGCACCTTCGTTGTCTTCAAAGAAGTAAGGACCAAGAACTCCAAACGACGCGATCCCACACCAGTCAATCTTTCGCTGTGGAGAGGACGCTGACGGAGCTCTTGTGGATTTTCAGGTGCACAGTAGCGATAACTTTGTTTGTTCACATAACCTGACAGGTGGAAATGTGCTTCATCAGTCATTATGACAGTGTTGATAACACCATCATCATTCAGCATTTCGAGAAGTTGCTCAAAAGAAATCCTGCGGTTGGCCATATCGCGATCGCTTAATTCTTGAAAAATCGCAATTTTGTACGGATGAAAATTAAGATCCTTGAGTAAAATTCTCCGCACGCCACGATCAGATAGTCCTACGGCATCGGAATGCCTCCTCACTAAACGCCTTGGACTCTTCACAATAGCCACCCTTACCTTATCAACATTTTCTGGTGTTCGTACCATAGGAATTCTGCCTCGGGGTTTTCTTTTTAAGGCCGAAGCATTTTCCCGAAAGTTCTGTGCCCATTCTTTTAAGGTGTTACGACAGGAAACACGGCCATGACGAGGAATGTTAAAGTGTCTACGAAATAATCGTTGTGTTGTAACGGCTGAACCGCCATTCTTGAAATAAGCTTCAACAACGAAAGCACGATGTTGCGCGGTCCACTGCTCCATGGCTACTGAAATGGCATGAAACCAGCTAGCCATTGACCTTGGTTGAATTACCCCACCCCACACGATTTCCAATATAACGGGACTTAAAAACCGTCAGGTTTTTCTGCCACATCCTGTATAATCCACGGAATGAACAATACAGAATTCGTCAATGCCCACCAGGACAAAGAAATGTACCACTTAGGAACATTAACGAAAGGTTCTATAAAACAAATGCATCACTTGTGGTATAATAAAGCATGAAGACAACTGCGACTGACACCAAGTTATATTTCGATAAAGGTGAATGGTACTAATCACCTGTGTTCCAGTATATTAAAAGCAGCAACTCGATTATGCATTACCCAAAGAATTTAAGATTTTTAAAATTATTCTTGTGAATTAAATGATAATTGTGCGCATTTGTTGGTTGAAATTGTGGAAATTTAACTATAATGCAAGAAATTAATATTAAAAAAATCTACTCTCTTTATAGTAGTACTGACTCAGGGCGGCCCTTATAAAGGCATCAAGTGACTGCATGCGTTGTGTGCAATGGGGAGGAAGCAGAAGAAGAGGGCACGCAATAAAATGACAAGATTGCATAAAATAATTTATGAAGAAACATCTTTTACTTCGCCACAGAAAAACTAGGAAATACTATTCTTGCAAGAGCAACATTCTTTGACAGAAACTCAGATTGGGTGAATTTTATGACAATTATGAGAGGGTTGTACAAGCATTATAAATTTGGACCTCAAAGCAGGTATCACGACTATCATGAAAATACCAAACATTATTACAAAATAGGTTCTCCAAAAGTGGGCAAGGAGTATCAGCTGGGACTGAAAAACGTGCAATGTTCATCTGGACAGTTTCAGCAAATGTGAACATCATTTCTCCACTATTAATTCTGGCAAGAATTCATAACAAAGACCACTTTATCTGACGAGCTTCTGAAGGAAGTATGGATGTAGCCTCCATGTCTGGTTGGATGAAAATGGGGCTCTCCCCTCATGTTCAACAGCCATTATTCTTATGTGACCAATGAAACTATTTTTTTTATACAAAATAATGGGATTGTACTTTTGTTTTTTCCCACCAAACAAAAGCCATTAATTACAGAATTTTGATGGCTTTGTTCTTTTTAATTCCCAACTTTCAGTTGCCTACAATGATTCATTTGTCATGAATTCGGCAGAACCTTAAATGTCTCCAAGATATGCCTTCTGCATCAAAGGCATGCCTTAAAACATTTTTTTCCAAGGAATACAAATGGATTAACCGAATCTCGTACATGGCCTTTCAGGAAAATGGGGCTAGTCATTATTCATTTGTAACAGGTCAGAATGATTACAGAGAAGAACCAGACAACTTTTATTCCTGTGACAAATACCCTTGCAGCTCAACATATTCAGTCACACCAAATGAATCTAGAGGATGCTCTGCTACTGCACACAAGCAGATAATGCCCAGAGGTTGTAAGATCACATCCAAAACACTTAGAGAGAGAAGAGCAAATAGAAGTGGTAGGTTAAATCAGAAATTTACAGTAACAGTCCAGAAAAGCTAGGAATTTGTGACATAAAAAAGAAATGTCAAAAAATGGCTTCATAACAGAAAAGAAAACTGCTCTATTAGGAGAACAAAAAGGGTAGTATCATGCAATTGTTTTGTTCTGGGAGATGAATTTATGATAATTCAGAACCTCAGGGACAGCAGGGTAGACCTACATAGTTGCTGTGTGATGAACAAATTAGTAACAATGGTTTTATAGTGTTGCTGGATGTCACCAGGTCAATACATTGGGAGAATTGAGAACAATGGTTGAACAGGTTATGAGGTAATGTTCCCTCAACTATATGGAAATACATGGAAGTTCATATTTCCAGAGAAGGATGATACAAGAACAGATATTCTAAAACACTTCCTCTGCCTACTGAAGCAGACTGTAAAGTATGAATAACATCATTCTTGATGAGTACCATTGACATCACCATGAATAAAATCAGACTTTCCTATCAGTAGCAGCACACTTGCAGGTCATTTCTTAAAATGTATTCTTTACATTCATATTCTCAAACAGGTGTTGCTAATTCACAATGCTATGCTTGTTTATTACGATGTACCAGTGTGCTCCCAAGCCTTGTACCAATCTAACCCTTGACAGGAGCAGACTTGTACAAACACAAGTTAATTCACAACAATCTGGCAGACTAGTAAAAATATATGTGTATAACCAGCAGATTACAAACTTGAAGAAAAGCAATTTTCAGTAGAGTTTTAAGCCATGTACAATACAGTCCCACACATTTTACAACATTACTAATATGGTCAGTGACAATGATCATCAAGGAAATGTGAACTCACTCATATACACTGCCATCATAACACAAATACATCAAGAGCCTACCTGAGAAAGTGTGTTGATTTAAAATAATACAAATACATCAAGAACCCACCTGAGAAAGTGTTTTGATTTAAGATAAGAGCTCTCAGATAAAATTTACTGAAGGGAAATCTATGGACATATTCTAGGTGCCTGTTTTGGTGCTATGATGTGATGCAAAATATTATCATTTCAGGCATCCACAAGAAAATACTATCACACCTCAGAGGATATAAACAGTGCATTAAAAAAAAAAGTTCATTTGTGTATGTATAATGTAACACGGAGGCGTGTACACATAACCATTGTTGCTATGGGAATTCAAGAAATATTACAAATTTTGAGAGTGTGTCTTAGCCTTAGTTATCCGGCATACAAACCACATGCACTCTACTACACATGTGGTTCTGTTGTATGTATTTCTGTCTGCCTAACATCATTAACCCTATGTACATTCAATAGTTGACAGAAATGGTTCCTCCACCTAGCCAAAATACTGTGGGAGTCTGTAACCAATTCATTCTTCTCATCCTTTACTGTATTAGTTCCAGGCTACTCAAACACTTAAAACACAAATCTCAGCTTCCCTAGTTCTGATCACATGAAGTTTAGTTTTCCCCATTTAACAGCCACGTAAGATTTCAAATGTTTCCACTGCCTCACAATTTCACCTCACAGAAAACACACAATTATAATACACAGCTAGGCCTAATCACTCATATTTACAATAAATCACCTTTACGAATGATAAAATAATATGACTATCTTAAATTCTGAGTTAATTTTATTTACATGGTCATTCAAAAATGAATGGCAACACTTTTCCAAAATTAACAAAATGTACATTTTAAAGCTGTCTCTTTACAAACCATACTGCAGGCACGTTGCTAAACTTGTGTAAGATGTATGACACCATCAGCAGTCTCTCTTTCTTGTACATCAGCCATCACATGTACTATGCACTCACAACATAATCTCTCATCTTGGAAGTGGAAACGACAGTGGTTCTTTCACTTTCAGAAAGAGGGTGTGGTCACATGGATTCATATATAATAAATATGGTGGAAGTTTGGGAACTTCTCAATTACCTCTACTGAACAAATCTGTCACTGTGTTGGCAATGTGGCACTAAGCACTGTTGCATAACACAGCAAGTGTTGACCACAGGAGATGTGGTCACTGACAACACACTTTGGAATGCAATGTTCCAAAATGTTTCTGTAGTAAACGGCATTTACTGTAATGCAACAGTGGACAGCATGGGTCAGGAGAATACCCTCATTATTGCTAGTCACAATGAACATGACTTTTCCTGTCCCTGTTCCTGTCAACATTTTCCTGGTCATGGTATTCCTTGGCGATGTCATTCACTTGACTGTGTCTTCAGCTCAGATTAATACAACAGGGCCCATCTCATCCACTGTTGGTCTACAGCAAAGCAAGGCTTCACCTTCACATTTACAATGATCCAAATGCAGTCTGGTGGTTTCCATATGTTGCCAAATGTACCTCTGTCAGGTTGTGTGACAACAAATGTACACCGATTTACCACATTTTCAAATTCTGCATTAAGATTTTATGTATGTTGGATGATGCAATACCAATCTTACTTGACAATTTAGTACACGTCCAGTGTCAGTGTATCCAGTAGTGTCCTAACACACAACGGGGATTTCGTCAGCTACTGTGATAGGCTGGCTGGCTCCACCACACACTGAAAGGCACACACCCATCTGACAACACTGTGATACTGCAGAGCTTCTTCACCACAATGCTTCCTGCAATCCTGTGTGACACTGTCATACATATCATCCAGGTGCAACCTGGATTCTGATAGAGCAGTGTGGTTAATACTTCCTGACATGTTTCTAGAGGACCTCCAAGAGTTATGGAATGATTAACACCAATACCTAATAGTTAAAAACAGACCACAGATTCATACAAAAAGGATGCAACAAGTGTAACTCCTTTGATACAGCATTTAAATATTCACACGACTGCCAGGAGCACTCCACAGCACCAGGGCTGCCACTAATTTTTTAATTACCTTGGTAGGTAATTTCAATTCATGCACTGATAATCAAGCACCATGTTTTACACGCAAAAAATTAAAAAAAAAAATAAATAAGCAGAGTATAAAAGCACAGTCAAATGAATATTGATTTTCCAAACCAGCTGATCATTCACAACATCTGCGTATAAACTTCCCAGTCAAACTTTATTTATAAATACACTGAAGAATTCCTTGTATCAGTCTTGGTATGCGTGTATGCATATATGTACATATACTCATTTTATATGGAAACGTTAGCCCAGCATGTCTTTCTTATTCCAATAATGTCTTGCAAGTAAAATCAATTGTGATAAGTGAACACTTCGGTTCTTGAAGTTTAATTTTTAACTTACTGGAAAAATTAAATATATTATTTCTGCCAAAGAAAATGTCCTTGCAGTTACTTAGAAAAGTGCAGATGCATTCAGACTTGACTTGGGTGTACATAACTACCAGAGCCATCACTGCAACCAACAGATTACCCATAATATCCATCACATTCAACCTAATCAGTAAATTGGTTTAACATATTAATACGCTAATAATGTTAAAGTTTGACAAACTGAACCATGAAACAAGAATCCTGTACTTCTTCAGAGCTGAAGTCTGAAAACCATGTCAAAGAAACTCTGTCACTGGGTTCTATTTGGCCAATAGCCTCTGGTACACACCTACACAAACTATTTCTTAAAGACCAGTTTTAATATAAATTTTAAAACCAATCCCTAGTCCACTGAAATTCCATGTTCCTTGTTAGCTTTTAATATGGTGTACGAATTATTATAACTGATATAAAAATATGGATACGACACAACAATTCATTATTACTATACCACACCAAATGGACCCTGCCCACAGATTAAAGCATATTATTCTCAGAACACAACATTTGGGAGACTGGCTCTACCTCCGCACTCAGGTACAAATGGGGCAACAAGAAACAGCCAGTCTTTAATACTAGGCATGGAAACAATCCACTTAGGAAAATAAACAACAACCAAATCTGGTTCTGATCGGATGATATAAGACAGGCATTCTACATATGCTGTTAGAGAATGCATGTTCCCATAACTACTGCTGCTATGGAAAAAGCAATAAGTATTACATATTCTGAGTGTAGGCCTGTAACTTTAGTTACCCAGTATGCAAAGTGCATGCAACATATTACATATGTTGTCATCTGTTACCTGTCCAGCAGTACATTCTTCCATATTATCTCATAAACAGCACAATTTTGGTGGGGGGGATTATTCAACATAAGACGTGTATCTTGATTTTCTCTAAAACTTATATCTGAAACATTTCTCATTCTGAGAAAAACTAGCGAGATATTATCATACATGCACATACATTTTCAATGAAAGTACCAATTATTCTTGTCAGTTTGTAATCAAACTTTCTTTTCCTCAAAATATTTTTGAAAAATTCTCAAATACCAAATTTCATGAAAATACGTCCACTGGGGCCAATTCTGGAGCTCCCAACCCCATTCCCTTACGATGAAAGGAGAAACAGGTTCTACAATATGTTGTTAGATTATTGTACTTTCATCAAACAGTGAACAAAGACCAATTGGTATGTCACAGTAATGATAATACCCATTTCTTCTTAAATTTCAGGAGCACAAGAGGCTGAGAACAGCTGTCTATACCAGACCCAAATGGGTTGGTATTTTAATTACTCTCATCTAGGATGGGAACTAATCCTGTCCCAAAAATGTTGTTCTAATTTCTACCTGGCAGTGAAAGATTCCAAATTAGTTATCTCTTGTCTTACTCTGCTGTTGCTGGAGTGGAAGCAGTAGTGTGGCTGATTTAATTAAAATATCTCTTTAACTTAAAGTCTAAAATGTGCAAATAACTCAGGGTCATGCAAACACATCTCGCTACTGAATTCACCCGGAATAACTCATCCCTTCATTTCAGATTATTTTGAGCAGAAACTGTACAGATGTCCCTGTGCTTAACCTCTTGGTGCCAAGGTTAAAGGCTGTATGCAGTGTGCAAAAGCTATAATTTAAATTTCAGGATTTATTTTTTTTTTCATACAAGTGCTCAAAAAAATGCGAAAGGGAAGAGTCGTAACAGGGCTGTAAAAGAATGGCCATAATTGACTGGCACAGGTGGTGTGTCATGCGGGAACTGAACCCAGTACCCTGCATTGCAGCAATGTGTTATTCTGCACCATAGGGTTAATTAAGTACCCAGACATGAAGACGTATGGGGACTGGATGTATAGCTCAGTACCGACTATAATGTGACGAGTGGTCAGCTTTGAGTTGCTCCTGTGGACTGAGAGCTTGTACCCATTGAATGGGCACCACAGGTGGTCTTCATGTTGTGCAGGACATTAACACATGCGTCAGTCAGGAATCAGACCTAGCTTCCTGTCATCAAATCTGTATTCTAGTCACTATATTGAATGGCATCTCAGAATAGGAAATGTAATAGTGTCATTAATATACAGAAGTAACTCGGCCAGAATAACATATGATAAAATCTTACATCAACTGATATTTTCTGGAAACCATGTTACCATTCCCAGAAAATGGTTGTATAGAAATTTGTACAAAATGAGATACCTCTTAAAATAATCACAATTATTGAATTTTCTTCTATGCTATTTAAGCACAGTTACAGATTTCTTCTTTTTTTGGAAATTCTTCCTTGATCCAAACAGAACTCAGTAGACTAAATAGCTCAGCTTACTGCTGAATGAATCGCTGGCTCAACAATAAGCATTTATGTGTCTTCTTAAAAGCAATTAAAAAGTATTATCCATAGTTTTATACCCAGTCTGTAAGTACAAACATCACACTGTATGCTATCAAGAAAACATACTACTCACCTCTCAACAAGTGCAGTGCTTTTATCAAGTTTTTCCTTATATCATGGGACAAGGCTGTGCCAGAAACTGTTTACAGGACAAGAAGTGCTCTTTGATGGTCAAATGGCCACCTTCAAGCATTTCATTAAAATCACAAAAGACTCAGCTATGTCCACACAAAATGTTTCCTCCCTCATACTAAAAATTGCATACAAGTATTGAAACAGAAAATCACTTTACCTTAGTCAGTTCAAAACCTCCAGGTAATGCGCCTGACGGCTGAGAAACAGCAGTGCCTGTAACAAATACAAGTAATAATTACATTTTAAGATACTTAGAGGAAGATCATGTTTCTCAAGATTGACAAAATATTAATCCAAATATAACAGGTTTTACAGGAATGTCCTTTCATATATGGCATTTGAAATATGTGGGATTCTTCTTGCACTGAATAATAGGACTAACAAGCTGTTCTGAAACATCAGTAACCAACAGCAATCTACACCATGTAACATCCCAGAAGTGATGGCCACATTTGAAATTTCCATTTCCATTCACTTACTTTCCATTTATTCATTTACAGGTACAACCTAAAGATGCGGAAATAGTTATAACGTGATGACACTGTGTATCTACTAAATTACAGCTGTCAAATGGCAGAATACAATTATAATACGATTACATAATAAAATATCAATTACAACATTACAACATAACAATCTGGAATATATATTATTTATTAGAATTAATATTCCTCAATCAAATAAAATGAATTAGAAGGAAGAAACCTCTTTAAGGCCGATTTAAAAACTTGTACTTCATTTGCTACACACTTTAAGTGAGTAGCAAAATGATTAAAAATTTTAATTCCTGCATAATGAGCTCCTTTTTGGTATTTGGTTAAATTAGTAATGGGTAGATGAAAATTATTAGCAGATCTAGTGTTGTGTTTATGTCGTCAAAGTTCTTCGTAAATCAATGTTTGATGTTCACCACATACAATAAAAGAGCAAATATATACTGAGAACAGAAAGGTAAAATTTCCATTGTTTTAAACAGTTCTCTACAAGAATTCATTTTCTTTGAATTAGTCATAACGCTAAATTTTTTGTTTGCATTCTGAATATTTGAATACTAATAGGGGTGCTACACCAAAAAATTATGCCATAGGATACGACAGAATGTACATAAGAAAAATACAGCATTCTTAAAGATTTCTTTGACAACATTGCTTTTACAGCTCTTATTGCATTATACACAAGAGTTCAATCTGGAAATTAACGGTTCAATATGATTATCCCAGTTTAGAGTGTCATCAATCACTCAACCCACAAAATATGTATACGGAACATTAGCAACAGATTTATTAACGTAGTTTAATTTCTAATGTAGTGTCAATGCAATTTTTAGTAATAAATTGTAAAAGATACATTTTATTAAATTAAGCAACATGAAAAGGTCTTTAAACCATAAGATTATATCAGACAGTGTTTTGTTTAATGCTATTTGAAGTCCCCCTTGATTTGAGGTAGTTACTACAATGCTAGTATCATCGGCAAAGAGCACAACTTTAGCATCATTATCTGTTAATTTAAGTAAATTAATATAAATAAGAAAAAGTAAAGGACCTAAGATCGAACCCTCAGGAACCCCATTTGTAACTTTTTCCATCTAGAAGAAACACTATCATATGCATTAATTTCATCAATGAGTAACTTTCGTTATCTTCCTCTGAGATTAGATTCTATAAAAGTTAGAAACTTCCCACCAATTCCATAAAACTCTAGTTTATCTACTAGAATTCCATGGTTAACACATCAATGGTCTTTTCAAGGTCACAGAATATTCCTCTTACTGCAAATCTATTATTCATAGCTTTTAATATTTCATTAATTACATTATAAGATGCAGCCTCAGTGGAACTGTTAATTCTAAATCCATATTGTTCCTTGACTGGTATGTTATTAGTGCAAATATGTTTATATAATCTTGAATAAATTACTTTTTCAAATATCCTAGAAAATGATGTTAAAAGAGAGATTGGCCTATAATTTGTTGTGAGAAGTTTGTCTCCTTTTTTATAGACAGGTCTGATTATAGCATACTTGAGTCTTTCGGGAAATACATCTGAGAATAGGAATTTGTTACAATTATAGGTTAGGGGGGAAATGATAAAAGGGGCACTTAATTTTAGAATTGTTATGGGGATTCCATCATACTCATATGAATTTTTAGTCTTTAGGGATTTGACAATCTTATCAATTTCAAACCAACTAATTCTAAGAAACATGCTATTAGAATTGTTAATTTGACAATCTTATCAATTTCAAACCTACTAATTCTACGAAATGTGCTGTTAGAATTGTTAATTAAGTAAATGGAAACATCCATGTTATCCCTAGGATCACTGTTATCTTTTTCAATGCTGCCGATAACAGTTAAGAAATAATTACTAAAAATGTTGGCAATTTCCCGTGGATTATTCGTTATAATGTTATTAATGTTTAAGGATTTAATATTATCTTGACAGTTGTTATTTCCTATTTATTTTTTTTATAATTTTCCACATAGTTTTTGTTTTATTGTTGGATTTAGATATTAATTCATCATAACACATTTTGTTGCTGTTTTTAAAACATTTGTTAATATACTAGAATATCTTCTGTATCATAGTTTGAGACTGCTATCATTACTTCCCCTGCAACTCAAGTACAACATTCTTTTGTTATGACACGATAATTTAATTCCCCTAGTTACCCATGGGTTATATCTGTGTATGGAATTAAGTTTACTCCTAGTGACACATGCATAAAAAATATACAAGTAAATGTTTCAAAAGCTGTAAATAAAACATGTGTGTCAGATCCTTCAAAAATATCCTCCCAGCTTTCAGTAGTCAATTTAGATTGAAATTCATCTATAGTGAAGTTATTAATGTTCCTAGCATAACAAGATGTGAATTTTTGTATAGGTGCAATGACACTTTCTAATATTAATAATTAAGCATTGTGATCTGACATCCCACTGATGAGGGGATTTATAGTAAAATTTAATGATAAATCAATAAAAATGTTACCAATTGCAGTACTTGAACAACTCAAAATTCTTGTAGGAAAATTTACTGTACTGTTTAGATTATACAGAATTAATTGAGTATCTAACGGTTGTCTTCTATTATGATTATTACTTTAAGTGGCTGTCATCTAGAATAACCACTTGCTTTTTGTTGTTTACGTGGTTTTTCCACTGCACACATTCTCAGTATGTTTCTTATCTCCTCCCTGGAAGCATATTCTTGGATTTGTAACTCTTCTTATGTTCTCTCTTGATATCTGTTGATTTATTATTGTTGGAATGGAATAATCTCATTATCTTCCTCAGCAAACCATTTCAGTTGGGTCTTCTTTTGATTTTGTAGGTTATGTTTGTCCCACCCCTTCTTCTACTGGTTCCTTCGTAGATGTACAATACCTCACTGGGTTACGCTTGTTATCCCATTGCTTACTGTCAACATCGCTTGTTTTGTCTCAGATACTGTATTTGTTTTCACATCATTTCTAATTATATCATTGTCAAACTCACATGCTACATAGGGAGTCTTCCAAGATCAGCATCTTTTTTTATTGTACACTCAGATACGTTCTCCATTTTTTAATCTTTGCCTCCTATTTTAATTTTAGGTCTCGCTCGGTGTCACTTATTTCCATTTGTCACATTCTTCCAGAACATTGACTTGCTGAGATATCGTCATATCCATGCGACTTTGTTTATATTCCTTGTTAAATAAGTCAATGATCAATTGGGCAGAACTTAATTTGTTTAGAATGTGATGAAGCTGTTTTCAAGATCAGCACATTTTCTACAGTCTGATAATTTAACAGATTTTTCATTCCTAGTCAAACTTTGAAAGCTACACTCAGTTAGTGCCAGCACTGCTGCCATCTTGAATGATGTCTTACAGATCTCTTCCTTATCTGGTAGCTTAATCAATTTTTCATTAGTGAAACTTTCAAAGCTACATTCAGTTCATGCCAGCACCTCCGCCATCTTGAATGATGTCTTACAGATTTGATCCTTACTAATACAGAACTGACAGTCATAGGCCCTCCCTGATTATAGCAGTAGGTGTTCTTAAGCCCAAAATGGAAAATTTCCCTATGTATTATCGCTCATACAAAGGGTTGGCTGCAAACCAAACACTCGCCATTCACTGGGGTTATTAAAATTCCACAAATGGTAAAACCACAATGTCCTACATTACGGCCTTATGGGAAAACTGGACTTCGGGGACTGAAGACAACTGGAAGATTATGACATGCAAATTAATTATTAAAGTCAACACAAAAATATCTGTGCAGGGGTTTACTGCAATGAGGTTAATTTTCCTGACTCAGGGTGATCAAATGATTGGAGACACACGACACAGTCAAGAAGTGACCTCAGACTGCTTTATCTTCTTCTGTACATCCTTAAATGTGTGAATGTATCGTGCCACAACCTCCAACTCATGCTTCAATTTCATGCACCAACCCAAAAATCTTCAAACTCAAAGAAATGATTAAGTCATCCACAACATTCAGTCCTCTCTCAGAGTGCTAGTAGTCAACTGAAATCTACCACAACAGCATCAGAATTTTCTTAACTGTCTGATTTATATAGTGTGGCCCATTGTTCAAGGTCCTCCTTGGTTAATGCAGCACTATGAGAGCCAAAAAAATAATGGGCATCAATCAATACCAAATCTTGAGATTTTTTAATCTGGACCTTTACAACGAAACACAAGTATCTTCCTCATTTCAACCCACTGCCTACAGCATCAGCAGATGTCATTATCTGCTTCAGACCAAAGTTGCTTCCATGAACTATTCACAGCTGTGGGCTTCAACCCACCCATGAACCCCTTTATTTTCATTATGCTGTCAGAAAAGGTGCAGGGTTTCTAGTATTCACATACATAACAAAAGTCCCCTTCTGACATGCATCCAAGATGCTGCAGAAGGTGCAGCAAGCGTAATGAATGTGGCTTAATATAAGGAACACAGTATATTAAGAATAGAGTTACTCCATATCATTTACAGTTAATTTTTTTAAACTGTACTAATCCAGTGACACACATACTTATCACACTGTAGTAAGATTACAAAGCTCACAAAGTGTAACAAGAAAGTTCACATAAAGCATGTACTGAGTAACACAGCAAAAAAACCTTGATGTGCCACAAAAGCCAGAAGTGTATAGCACAAGCTAATATAAATATAACTGTGACACTGAGTTCAATAAGACCAGCAAACATACATTAATCTACATGCACCAATGTACATAAAATCCAACCAAATAATTTAGTTTTCATTACATGCCGCCAACAATCACTCTTAAATTCTGTTCTTGGTTGGTATGTTAAAAATTCACAGCATGCTAATGTAGCGCAATCTATCACAAGAAACGATTGTAGTCTGTTGGGCTTCACTCTTGGAGTTACAGCAATGAACAGAAAATCTGTACAAAATGTAATCCAGATTGTAACACTTTCCATATCCGATACAACGGTTCATATTAATGTTTAATTCAAACAACTTAAGGAATATTATGCCATTAGCATTAAACCAGTACCATACAAAGTATTTGTCACTTTAATACAAACACTGATGTCAAACACAAACTCCATAAGACTTGTTGACCTTTCCCTTTAGTTATTATAGATAAAATAAAACCCAATCACACGGATCCCATTTGTTTATATACAAATCCATTATACCTCTAAAGATATTTCCGTCACGAAACCAAACCTCTTCGTAGAACCACAAATTATTTCGTACTTCAAATGACAGTTCGCAGAACCCAAAACGCACACATCGATTACGGGAATCGCAACTACTGGCGAAATGGAACGCAAGGTTTCCTACCAATAATTTCCCTGCAGGTATTTCACACAGATTATTAAACACACATTCCTGTCGAGTTAAATATGTCTACATATACATGAATATTTCTAATCTACACGAACAAAACGTTAAACCAACCTTAATCGACTCTGTATGCTTGTATTCCTTGACTGCACAGATTATCTATGTTAGTTGGCTGCCTGCTAGACACGGTTCATGTAAAATACACATGTGTAACTCTTAGCAACTATTGTTTAGACAACGTACAGCCAATTACGTCATGGCAAAGGTTCCTTCTGCAGATAAGAAACTCCGTGGAAACGCAAAAGTACAGCGCCATATGCGGTGACGTGCGTTACTGTAGCCGGCATGATTCAGACCAGTCCATATGTTCAAATGAAGTATGCAGATGGTGGTATGTGATGGAGTTATATACCATGATATCATTAATGGCTTATCAAGCCCCTACTTCCATACCTTTCCCGCACAATACATTATGGCACTAAACGAAATTACGAAGTTCGAAATTATTGCAAATGGACTAGATATGCTTATTATAATACTTTATATTTTCTCCAATGCTGTGATGATCACTACTGCATTTTAGGCAGACCGCCGTGTATCCAGTGTGCCCTGACGTTGGAGCAGTGGGATGTGGGTGTGTAATGTTCCCTCAGTTATATGGAAATGAAATAAAATGAAACAGATTTATTTCACTTAAGTATTAGTTTCATTTAAGTATTAGTATTTTTTGACATACTTTGCAGAGTATACTAATGTGTCTGTCTCATCTTGGCACAGCTTTATATTCACTGCTCAGGAAGTTCCAACTATTTACCTTATCAAAAACAATGCTCCGGTTTTCCAAGTGCTTACTTTTACTGCTAAGGCAGCAGTGAAAACCCTTTACTCCATCAGGATAACATGCGACATGACTGAAGCTGTCTACCTCCTTGAATAACACAATTCTTGACATACATACGCTTTACCTGCAATTAATATTAAAATGATACAAATTCCCTTCACAATGAGTATTCTGTAACAGAAAACAACACAAAACAAACACCTGAAAACTTAAAACCACTGCTGATAATATGATGTGCAATTCTACTTCACAGTGCAGTTGCCCCTTAACCACTGTAACCAGAATGCTGGTTAACTGCTTGTAATATGTGCAGCAAAGCTGACTTTCATTGTACTCCACAAGCTGTGTTTCAGGGGTCTGTGCATCACATTGGGCAGCAAGTAATAGAGCATACTCTGCTTGTCAATTTCATACAACACCAGTATGTCTTCCCACTTAGTAATTGGATATCACAGGCTGTTCATAGTAATCCCACACCCAAGATTCAGTGTATTGCAGGGCGTGCCCATTTCCTCTACTTGTTAACAGAGAGGTGTTATTGAGGGGTTTTAAGAGGGACATGGTTTTCTCTAAGGGGCCGTATTCATATCGATTACTAAGGATGTGGAGGGCATCCTTAATAATCGACATGAATACGGCCCCTTAGAGAAAACCATGTCCGTCTTAAAACCCCTCAATAACACCTCCCTGTTAACCCCATACAAACAGTTCTTTATACAAGCACTTCACAAATCTGGCAAGCTCATTTCCGAACAGAACCCTGGTGAACCCAACCCACTACTCCAGATGGCCATCAACCCCTCCCA
>Ga0123355_10006591_pt1 | contig 17228 bp, 15 predicted proteins | sample TergutEmb28metaG_3_FD_89872 | JGI IMG/M metagenome (GOLD analysis project Ga0123355, IMG submission 89872) | Embiratermes neotenicus P1 segment gut microbial communities from Petit-Saut dam, French Guiana - Emb289 P1 | ecosystem: Host-associated > Arthropoda: Insects > Digestive system > Gut ...
CCTTTATTAGGCTCTATCTCGCCTGTGAGAATTTTTAAAAAGGTACTTTTACCTGCGCCGTTAGCGCCGATAATTCCGTAGCAATTACCCTTAGTAAACTTAATGTCTACCCCTTCGAAAAGTACCCTAGAGCCAAATTGCAAACTTACATTATTTACTGATAGCATGTTATATTTATCTCCTTTATATTAAGCAAAAAAATAAAAGGTAAAAAATAAAAGTGTTGACTTAATTAGTAAAAGAATATTACATAAATTAAAATAAGTCCTTACTTTTTACTTTTTACCTTTTATCCTTTACTTTCGATTAGTATTATTATTTTTTTATAACTTTAAGATACTTTTTATCTACTCCTACTCGCAATTCTTATAAACAATCTTAAAAACTCCATATATAACCAAATCAAAGTAATCAATAATCCAAAGCTAGCTACCCATTCAAAGCGTTTATCTAATCCGGCCTGTACAATCATTGTCATGCGGTTTAAATCCATAAGTATCATAAGCGAAGCTATAATTACCATAACAACATTTATACCGATTGCAAAAAACGAATTCCCGAAAAACAAATGCCACAAGTTGCCGTTAATCCCGCCGCCGATAAGAGCAACTAAAAACAACAACAAATTAACAAATACAATACCCAATAGGGCCGAAATCATAAATTTTCTAAATCCGCTGCCAACTCTTATAATACCGGTTGAATATAAAATCATCATTATACCAAACACACCGATAGTAGCCAGTAGCGCCGAAAATACCTCACCGCCAAAGCCTGCCATTGTTACCATAAGTGCAGTAAAGCCCATAACAAACCCTTGCAAAAAAGCATAAGCAGTACCCGCTACCTTTGTAACGTTAGGGTTAAATATAGCAACCATAGCAAGTATAAAGCTAAGTATACTGCTACCGATAAGTAAACCTAATGTTAGTCCAAAATTTTCATATAAGCCGGTAAGATAAAAACCAAAAAACGAACCTACCGCCGTAAAAAAAGTAAGCAGCACTAAAAAGATACTCTTTTTAGCAATTCCTCCATAAGTAGCAGGATTTGCAACCTCTGCAGTTTCACTCATTCTATGAATGCGCCCTAAGGCGGGATTTCCATTAAAAATCATAATTTATTCCTCCAATTTAGAATTATATGCTTAAAACTTAAGAGCTATACTATATTGTAACTGTTTCTACTACAAATAGTAAAACTCATCGCTTATAAGTTAAAAATGAAAAGTGAAGAATGAAAAACACAAACCAACACCTGCTAAAGCATAATTTTGTCTCTAATTTTTCACTCTTCACTTTTTACTTCCAATGCTTGCATTGGTTTGGCAGGGGAGACGCGATTCGAACACGCAACCAATGGTTTTGGAGACCACTACTCTACCGTTGAGCCACTCCCCTACGCACAAAAGCATTATACAACGCCTTTAAGACTAATGTCAACATTATTTTTTGTTTGATTTTTTTCTTGAATACTTTTCATAAAGTATAAATTCGCGATGCTCCTACTTGCAATTTTAAGTAAATAAAAAACATTAAACAAAATTACTTTTATTTAATGTTTTTTATTATTCTATTTACTATTATTTTTTCTGCATTATGCGATATGTGTGGTATGTTATTATTACATTGCTCTTATTGCGTCGTTTACAAAATCTAAATATCCTTTTTTCTCTACCGCCATATCACTTACAAGCGGAACTTTGCCTACTTCTTCGCCATCCAATCTTACAATCATTTCGCCTACTGCTTGTCCTTGTGTAACCGGAGCATTTACTTTTTGCATTACAACTTCTGTACTAACTTCTCTTTTACCGCGTTTACTAAAGAAAAATAATTCGCCGTCCGTTTTTACTGTGATAAATTCCTGCTTACCTTTTTCTATCTTTACTTGCTCTTCTAATACCGTACCTTTAACGACCAACTGTTTCGTTTCGTAATTTGCAAATCCATAATTAAATAGTTTGGCATTTTCGGCATTGCGTTCTTTAGAGGTGCTAGCCCCCATAACAACGCTAATTAACCTAGTCGCTCCTCTTTTTGCCGTTACCGATAAACAATACATAGCCTCGTTAGTAAAGCCTGTTTTGCCGCCGTCGCAACCTTCGTATGCTCTAATTAATTTATTAGTATTAGATAATTCCGTTACTCTGCCGCCAGGATGTTGCAATTCGAATAACCACTCCCTAGAATACAAAAAGAAGTTTTCATATTTTAGCATTTCCTTAGTCATGATAGCAACATCTTTTGCAGTTGAATAGCCATTAGGGCTGGGAAGTCCCGTACAATTAGCAAAGTTAGTATCCGTCATACCTAATGCTGTAGCTTTATCGTTCATTCTAACTACAAACTCGTCGCCGCTGCCTGCAATATGCTCCGCTAGCGCAACACAACTATCGTTAGCGCTAGCTACAACAATTGTTTTAATTAGTTCTCCCGCCTTATAGCTAGCACCGGTATCTAAAAACGCTTGAGAACCACCCATTGCCGTAGCACTAGAACTTGCTACAATATCTGTGTCGAGTGTTAAATTACCTTTCTCTATTTCTTCGAAAACAAGCGTTAAAGTCATAATTTTAACCATAGAAGCAATCGGCATTCTAGCTGTTGCATTCTGTTCAAAAACAATATCACCTGTGTGATAATCCATAAGTAATCCTGATTTAGCATTAACTCTTAAATTTTCGGTTTTAATTTGTTCTTTTTCTACATTAAAATTTTCATACATCAGATTTTGTATCTGCTCATATGATGATAAATTCTCTTTAGCAGCATTTGCCGCTATAACTTTAGCATATATGCTTTTATCTTTAGCGTATGAACATTCGTTCATATAATAATCTCTGTAATCGTATTGCTCACACTCACCTACGCCGACACTATTTGCTTTAGCAAAATGCATCTTTGCCCCGATTGTCAGCACCATAGTCGCTAACATCAATGTTGCAAGCATAATAGCTACAACTTTTTTACTTTTCGTCATACAAATATTCTCCTAAGAATGAAATGATTATAGAAATAATATTTGTAAATTGAGTAATTTCTATTCAAAAAAATAAAGTGCGGATAATAAATCACCCACACTTTATAAAAACAACTCTACATAGTAATCCCAATCGTAAATAACATCACTAAAACACCTTCTATAATTGCCAACACCAACAGTACTAAACTGGCAAAAATTAACGGCAGTAATACACTTTTTACATAATACGATATATCCGATATTCTACACACCTTTGCCATAGTAGATAGCTTTAAAATAAAACAACTATAAAAAATTAATACACATAACGCAATTAAACTAAACGGAACAACAACTACAAGCATAAGCGGTAGCACCGCAAAAGTCCCATACATAAACATAATACAAATAAAATACGATGCCTGATAACTAAATAAAATTACAACCACAAACGATAACCAGCTAACCGCCGGTCTAAAGCCGACTACCGATATGGCAATCACTAATAAAAATAAAAGTAAAAACCTAAAGAAAAAATATCCCCAAAAACTTCTCTCGCCTGCCAGCACCAAAAACACATTAAACCGCATTAAACCTTGCCGTGTAACTTCCTCAATACTTAAAGCATTAGCAATTCCTACCACCATGGCAACAAGTGCCAAACCAAGACAAATAAGCGCCTTTCCTTTATTAGCAGCAATAAAACGCCTGCCTTCCATTAAAGTTCCGTTAACATCAATTCTCATAATATTAAAAAGTGTGAGTGCTTCCCCCTATGCACTCACACACTATATATATGACGAAATATGTCGAAATATGATGTAATAATTATTTAAAAGAGTCTTAATTAAGTTGGTAGTTAGATGTTATATTTTATCAAAGGCATTATAACTAACAATCGGAAGGACAGCATTATTAGCTTGCTTGCTGTTTTTATAAAATATTTGGAGCAATTTTGCGTTTTATTTGAGAGCGATATACCATATTTACCATAAAGAAAAACATAGTGCGCTTGGGGTGCCTAAATATGCGTCTACTAAAAATTGTTCTTCGTAGAATTGCCCAAACGGTGTAGAGCTTATTGTATACTCGCCAGTATTCGCTTGTAACTTGTTCCGCTTTCATATTCGGTGTATTTATAACAGCTTCGCTTGGGCGATACGAAAATAAGTCGTCGTGCGCCAATACTCCCTTTTCTTTACATTCGTGATAAAAATCTGTACCCGGCACAGGCATAAGACAATAAAATTTAGGTGCGATTATTTTAGAGCGTTTAACAAATTTTATAGTTTCGTCTAAAGAGTGTCGTGTGTCCTCGTTAGCCCCGATTATCATCTCGCTAGCTACCTCTATTCCTGCTTTATTGATTGTATTTAACACTCGCATAAAATCATCTGGATTGCAAAACTCTTTATCAAAGCCCTCTAGCGCCGATTTATTTATACTCTCTAACCCAATGCTAAGCACATAACAGCCGCTCTCTGCCGCGGCCTTTAGAAGAGCGGGATTATCTGCAATTTGTATAGCACACTGGCTCATCCATTTCATTTTAAGCGGTTTTATTCTAGCGCACAATTCCGTCATGTATTCGGCGTCCGCCACAATATTGTCGTCTATTAGTAAAAATTTCTTAAACCCTAATTTTTTAACATATTTAATATCGCGGATAACTTCGTCTACTGTGCGCTTTATGTATTTGCCTCTGTAAATACAATAAATAGAGCAAAATTTGCAAATGTGAGGACAACCTCTACCGGCCTGAACGGGTAAAAAATCGCCGATTGATTTGTTAGTTACTAAATCGTATCTAGGTAGCGGCCAAGAAAGTTTTTCTAAAGGTTTATTATAAAAGTCCTTTAACTCGCCGTTTTCTATATCTTTACATATTTGTACAATACTTTCTTCAGCATCGCCAATCATAACGCAATCGCAATATTGTTTAGCTACCTCGGGGATAAGACTAACCATAGGACCGCCCATAATAACAATTTTACCCCGCTTTTTGAACTCTTTAACAATATCTACAGCTCTTCGTGCTGCATGACCCATCCCGCCTAAACCAATAACATCGGCATCTGTGTCGTAAGGAATGTCCTCGATTGTTTCTATGCAGATATCTGCCGACCACCCTTCTGGCAACATTGCGGCAAGTAGCGGAAATGCCATGCCTACAAAGTATAGTTTTTTTTTCTTAACCGGCTTGCCGCTATCGTCATAAATAGTCGGTTGAATAAATAATATTTTTTTGTTCATTTTTTTGTGTTTCGCTTTACGCTCTCCCTTTTATAATCAGCCATAAATATTGAAAAAAGATTTTGGTAGCTCCGCTTTTTACCCGCCTATAGGTCTTTTTACCAAATTCATCTTTTAGTTGTTTGCGACGCTGTTTATTTGTTAAAACTTTTAAATAGGCTCTAAGCATATGATAATAAAACCGTCTGGCACTCATTTTAGTAGGTTTTATTAGAAGATGTGCCATATCCCACAATTCATAACGATGCCGTGGAACAACAATTAAATCTTTTAATTTTTCGTATGTAACCGTACCGGGCATAGGTGTAAGGGGTTGAATGTTTACAAAAATATTACCGAACGAATTAAGATATTTTATTAAATTATCAAAATCTTCTTTACCCCAATCATGTCCTACAATAATGCCTGCATAGCATTTTAAACCACATTTAGTTAATGTGGTTATAGCCTTTATATTTTGCTCTACGCTAAGTTTTTTATTAAGGTCTTTTAATTCACTATTTCTAAAAGATTCTAACCCTACAAAAATAGCCTCGAAACCGTGCGACTTTAATAAGTGTATAATATCCTCGTTTTCGCAAATAAAATCAGCTCTGCCAAACGCTATAAAATTCTTTTTGATATTATGTTTGTCCAGTAAACTACAAAATTCTTCTAAACGGGCTTTATTATGTAAAAAGTTATCGTCTACTATAAAAACATTTTTTTCTTTTATTGTTTTTAACTCGTCTATAACACTAGATAATTCTCTAGTAAAGTACGGACTGACTTTAGCGCAAAAGCAAAATTCGCAAGCGTAACTACAGCCAAAACTCGTTTTTATCGTAGCGCATTTTTCATGAAAAATGTAATTGTATTGATGACGGTATTTTTTAGTAATTTCTCTATCGGGGAAGGGGTAATCGAATTCCTTTTTAATCGCGCAAGCATCTGCGTTATATTCTTTGCCAGCCGCTATATCTATGATACCGTCTAAGCCGTTTTTGCTAAGTACAAAATCTATATACTCGCACTCAAAGTCGTTTGGCACAACTTCGGCATGTACTCCGCCTACTATCGTAATAATTTTTTGATTGTGTTTTTTTATAACTTTAGCGTAATCTTTAATAATTCCTACATGACAAATATACCCAGTTATACCAACTAAATCGAAGTTTTGCTTTTCTAAAAACCATTTTAGCGGTTTTTTCTCTAGCAATAAATCTACAATGGTTACGCTATGACCTTGTGCCTTTAACAAGCTGGCGCAATACTCCAGCTCTAATGGTTCGCAAATCATAAAGCTTTGTAGATTGATTGTCTTTTTATGAGGCTTTGGTCTTGTAAGTAAAATATTCATTTATATTTTATTCCTTATAATCATTTTGATATACTGCTTTAGTATTGTAAAAGACGATTTTTTATGCCTTTTATACTCGGCTTTTCCATATTTTTTTTTGATATGCTCTTTAGAAACCTTACTAGCCGAAGTGTGTTTATAAACACGCAAAACATTTATATAAAATTGTCTTGGCGACATATAATACGGCTTAACAATAAGGTGCGCCATATCAAAAATCTCAAAGCGACTTTCATCAGCGGCAATTCTATCTTTATAAATATCGTACATGGGTGTGCCTAACATTGGGATAAGAGCATTTACCATAGGGATAAGCGGGTTAAATTCGGATAGATTTTTAATTAAAGTATCAAAATTTTCTTTTGTCCACTCCGGCATACAAATTACACCGCCGGAGATTTCGATGTTTAATTCTGATAATAAACGAAGCGCTTGTCGGTTTTGTTCGGAAGTTGCCCGTTTATTAAGCTCTTTTAATTCTTTATCGTCAAATGCCTCTATCCCTAAAAAGATACATAATAAGCCATTTTTATGCAGTCGTCTTATAGTTTTTTCGTTTTGCGCTATCGTATGAGTAGTGCTTAAAATAAAAAACTTTTTCTTAATATTATGCTCTTCTAATTTATCGCAAAATTGCTCAACTCTTTTTATATTTGCGGTAAAATTATCATCTGTAAGCATAATAAGCTCGGTATCAATTGTTTTAATTTCTTCTATAACCTCGTCTAAATCCCGCTCCCAATATTTGCCGTTAGCGGCTTGAGTGCAAATACAAAAATTACAGCGATTTGGGCATCCGTAACTTGTACGCATAGAGGCACAGTTACCTAGATAAGCATAGCGATAGTAATGTTTATATTGCGCCACCTTTTCCCGCATCGGAAAATGCTCCGGTAGATATCTAACAAACTGATATTCGGTTTTATCTTTATGATAAACACCGTTTAAAGAAATAAAATCTCTTTCGCCGGATTTTAATTTTAACAAAATTTGTCTAAAAGTATTTAATGGATCTACTTTTACTATAGCGTCAAAATGCTCCTCGCTAAATACAAACGGATTAACCTCCGCCATAATGCCGCCAATTACTGTAACGATATTGTTATCAAACTCTTTAACTTTTTTAGCTAAAAAAGTTATAACATTTATAGCCGTCATATAACCGGTAAAAGCGACTAAATCATATTTTTTACTTTTTAGGATTTTAGTAATATTGTGCCGTTTGTCTACCATCATGTCGATAATATCAGCATTTATGCCATCATGCTCGGCATAGGCGGCAAGGTACTCCAGTTCTAACGGCTCTACTATAGCAAAGTTAGCTAGGTTTATTGTATCCTTATGCGGATATGGTCTTATTAGTAAAATATTCATTTTAGTTCATCCTCTTTAAAAACTGTAAAATTAGGTTTTAGCGGTTTGTAATCTATAAATTTAGCCAGCGTGGCAAAGAACAGATGTTTTATTGGGTTGGATAAATGCAAATATACATTAAGATATTCGTAGCGGCAACCAAGTTTTAGTTTAGTATCGTCTGCGGTTTGACCAAAATCTATAGTTTTGAAGTTATTTTCTATTCCGTAACGGATAATCTCTAATAGCATTCGGTGATATGTTTGAAATTCGGTGTTAGCAGAGTAGTCAAATCCCACAAATTCAAAAATCAGTTCTTCGTTGTTTTCGAGTAATTGTACAAACCCTACGGGCTTTTTATCTAGTGCATTAGAATAAAAAACTAAAGTCTTAAAAGATTTTCCTCTAAAAAATCCTATTGGCAATCTGTCAATTTTAATTTTTGCGGCTTTTTCTACTTGATTATATAATTCGTATAATTCGCTGGAGAATTGCTCGTTATCCTCTAGGATTTCCATTGTTAAAGCGACCGATTTTTTTAGTGCTTTATTATAGCGGTAGCGGTAGTTACTTCTAAGCGCCGACATATATTCGTTAAAAGTTTTCCATTTAATATCCAGCGTGCAAGCGGGTGCGGCAGTGCCGCGAATATAACCTAACTTTATATCTGAGTTTTCTATACACTGTATAAATTTACAGCCTTTAAATTTTTTTATGTACAATAGGGCATCGGCGGCTCGTTCTTTACCCAACACAATGCCGGGACGCTTTACCCAAATCGGAACCGCTACCATAGTGGCGTCTACTAATAATTTGCGCTTTGTTAGTAAGCCTAAATTAAGTGCTTTGTTGCGAAAAGTTGTAAAAATAGTGTCCGGTTTATTGTTTGAATTATAAAATATATAATATTTTTGCCCTTGCGGAAATTCTTTTTCTAAAAACACTAAAAAATCTCGAGTTAAATACGGATTATCACCCGTTAGCTCGTCCCACTCATAAGGCAATTCTACCGCCTTATCGAATATTTTAATTTTTTCGTTATACTTCAATAAAATAAACCCCGTATTTTCTAAAAGGCTCTCCAAAAAGATTTTGTACCAGCGTTTTAGATTTTAGATTGTTATCCCATATAAATGTAGTTTCGATATACGTATACTTGCCAACGATTTTTTCGCCTAAAACCTTTATTAATTGTGCCGTAATAAATGGATTGCCGCCTACAGCCCCAATGGCATTGATTTTTACTGTATCCGCTTTTTTATAGGCTTTTCTCATTTTTAGAAATAGTTGTAATATGTTATAATTTCGCCCCGGTTTTAGCATAGAATTATAATCGGGATACCAAAATAAAAATCCCTTTTCTTGAATATCAGGTACACCGTCCAAATTTCTTAATTCCATCGCAAACATCAAATTTTCGTCTTTTAGTAATGGGGCTAATCCTTTTATTTGCTGCTCAAAATGAAAATAATCAGCCTCTGTATATAAGTATGTATTTCCTAACGATTGGTTAGATAATATTCTAAAAAGCTCCATTTCAAAATCATAATCTTTCTTAAAATCCGCTTCTCTAATCCAAATATTTTCGTTAGATGTAAAATTATTTAATTTATTAGCAATCTCGTCCACTTTTGCTCTATATGTGCAAAGTCTTTCTTTATTAGATATATACGGCAAAAAATAATCCTTATAGTATGGCTTATTGTAGATGCTGTCAAATGACATTTGCTTATCAAAGCCTTCTTCTAAAATACCGACTCCGTAACTTAAATGTCCGTTTAATCCGACAATAATTTTTTCTAATTTTTTCTCTTTAGCCATTTTTTTAGCCTCGTTTATAAGTAATTCGACCGCTTTTTCGGCATTTTCTTTTGCCTCAAACAATCCAATTTGTAAAAACGGAAGTTTTGGATTATGAATAAATATAGAAACCGCGATAATGTTTTTATTATCATCTACTACTAAAACAGGCGCTATAAAACAGTTTTTAGCAAAATCCGTCCTGCCAAAAACTAATGCTTCACTAGAAAATCTCTGTGTGCAAACATATCCGCTATCACCCTTATAAAGCTTGTTGACAAACTGTAAATATTTAATTTTATTAGTTTTAGACCTAACCCATACAGTCCGCATGATTTAATTATATCGTTTTTCTAAATGAAAGTCAAGATTTATTTCCTTTACACTAATATAACTTATAAATGCTCACATGCACATACTACCCAATTTCAGCCGCTAAAGCATTACTAAGTGATATAAATGTATATATGTCCAATTTTTCGCCTCTAACATCTATACTTAAACCCTCTTCTACTAACAACTTCTCTACCCTATCTTTGCTAATTGCAAACGCACTCGCCAGATTATTCGCCAAAGTTTTCCTGCGCATAGCAAAGGCAGCCGCTATCAATTTTTGTAATAATTTATGATTTTTTACATCTTGTCTTTTATTGATATCTAATCGTACAACTGCACTGTCTATCTTTGGTGCGGGATGAAAGTTTTGCTTAGATACAATTCTAGTAATAACCGGTTGTCCGTATACTTGCAACTGTGCCGTTACAGCTCCGTAATTAGCCGTACCTGCCAAAGCTACAAACCGCTCTGCAACCTCTTTTTGCACCATAACCGTGATTGACTGCAAAAGCGGATTATCTAAAAAATAAAACATTACAGGAGTTGTTATATAATACGGCAAATTTGCAACAACCTTAAAGGGGTTATCAGCAACATAATCGGATAAATTAGCTTTTAGAATATCGGTAAAAACAACTTCTGTATTAGGATGTTGTGCTGTAATTTTTAAAAGCTCGTCCTTTAAATCATTATCAATTTCAAACGCTGTAACTTTTTTAGCTTTTTCCGCTAATTGCGTAGTCAAAGTACCTGCCCCTGCCCCAACCTCAATTACAAAATCGTCTTTAGTAATACCCGAATCCGACACAATAGCAGAAAGCAAATTACTATCAAAAATAAAATTTTGACCAAATCGTTTTTTAAACGCAAATCCGTTATTTGTAAGATTTTTAAGCTGTTGCATAATATGTTAAAATTACTCCCCTTCTATTATATCTGCTTCTAATTCTACAGATTGAAAATCATTGATACTTGCCTCATCTTGTGCAGAAATATTTTCAGCCTCTTCTATTTCCGAAAAATCTTCATTACTAGGTTCGACCGGAGTTTTTTTGCGTTGAGGCAAAATCCTATCACCACCCCATTCAATATGGTCTTTTTTGGATTCCCATTTTTTAACTAAATCTAATGGAAGTGAAGGAAAAGTTTTAGTGCCAAGTATGTCATTAGAATAATGTTTAAGAGCATCATAAAATTCGGGACACATTCGCATTGTTATAAGATCTCGCCTGAGCATACGCTTAATGTTTAAGTCCGATTTAGAGAAGTCTATCCAGCCGCCCCAAAGTACCGGTTAGCTTTACATCTACGACTTCTATCCAATTTATTACTCTAAGCTGTTTGCCAAAAAGAGATTTTTTTATTTCTTTCTCATCTACTTCTATTACAGCCCAATGTGTAAAGAAACTCCATATAACACCCACTGTTGGCAAAACAAAAAGTATAATTATTAAACTCACCTTCCACAATAAAGGAGTAGGACCACCACCCCAACTCCTTTCATTACTCGTTACCAAAAACAATATGCCACCTACATACATAGTTAGAGCACCAAATAACGTACCAATATGGAGTCCTGCGCTTATTCTAAATTTTTTCTTAAAAGATTGTTGTTGCATTTTTTATTACCTCAGTTATTTGCTAAATAAAAACTTATTATAATATTGTAGCAGCGAACAGCCTCAGCCACTCAAAATACGCTTTTTATAAAGTTGAGGCAACCAATTAGACTATACTTAATAGCAAAATATTTTATCATATAATTCTAATTCTGCTCTATAAACTATCCGTGCATATCCCAAATTGTAATGCCTTTCTTTATATTAATATAAACATTTAAGACATGACCGCCAAAGGTTTCACCGTCGTTATAATATAACTCAAAGTTTTCACTATCCTCTACGCTAATACTTTCTAAAAAGATTCTATTAACAAATTCTTCTTTAGTTATAGGTTTTTCATCGTCTAAATCATCGTCTAAATTTTCGTTATATGCATCAGTGTTTTCTACGGCAAGATAGTCTCTAGCTTTACTATCCCACTCTTCTAAATTCTCCAGCACATTTTTTAGAAGTTTTAATTCCTTTTCTATTTTTACATCTTTATCAGCACTCACCGACATTGCTATTTCTTTACCCAACCATTCTTCTATCCTTCTCTCGTAAACATCTATTGATTTATCAAGCACAAAATCGCCTAGAAGTTCGTCTGTGATTATCTTATCTTCTAAATGTTCGTCTAAAATGCATTGCAATTCTTTTGGAAAAGTTTTAGTTTCTATTACTTTTTCTACTAAAAACCAAGTAAACGGAACTCCTTTAGGAACATTTTTAATCTTTCGCCTAACTAAAGCTTTATGTATTCCATTAGAAAACAAATCCTTATTTTGTTCCATATCTTCCTGCGTTGCAAATTTATATAAAAAAGCAACATAATCGTAGATGCCGTTTTGTTTTATTTGTTTATTAATTACTCCGTCGCTACCGCACCAAGCCAAAATATATCTACTCCATTTCATTTTTAATACATCATCATACTCTGAAGAACTAGACCAACCCCAATGATTATAGCTGGCAAAATAAATTTCTTCTAACTTTTCCGAGTAATCCAGTTTATGATATCTAACATAATTTTCTACCTCTTGCAGTAAAAGTGCTATTGATTTATGCGGACATTTCGGACACTCTATTATTTTCTCGCCTTCTTTAGAAAATTTATTATATGTAACTTCGCCACAGTTGGGACAAAAAAACAAACTTGTTCTATAGACAAAACCATAAAATGTAATACCCATAAACAGAAAAGAGCAAACTATTGCTAAAAAACCTTTCCATATAGCAAAATCTTGCGAAAAAAATACAATCGAAAGTATTGCTATGCCAACAGCCGGCAGCATACTTATTATGGCTATTATAAATAATCTTTTAGCTTTAATTTGAAACTTTTCAGCTTTATAATTCCAATTGTTATGCATTGTATATTTTCTTTATATTTTTACAACAAAGGGCGGACGATTTTCGTCCGCCCTTTTGCAAAGAGTTGAGTAATGTAACAGCAACCCAAAATAAAATTATCTTTTGCTAAATTGACTTGCTTTTCTAGCCTTTTTAAGACCATATTTTTTACGCTCTTTCATTCTTGGGTCTCTAACCAAATAGCCTGCTTTTTTAAGCGACGGACGATGAGCAATATCTGCTTCGCAAAGTGCTCTTGCTATACCGTGCCTAATTGCACCCGCCTGACCGGTAAAACCTCCGCCTTTAACATTTACAAAAATATCAAACTGCGTTGTTGTTTGTGTAAGCTCCAAAGGCTGATTAACAATAAGCTTCATTGTGTCTAGGCCAAAATACTGGTCTAGTGTGCGTTTATTTACAGCTATAATACCTGTGCCGTTTGGCACAAGCCTTACTCTTGCTACTGCGTGTTTACGCCTTCCTGTACCCCAAAACTGAAGTTTCTTTTTTGATAATGATTTTGTTGCCATTTTTATTTTACTCCCGCCTTTTTAACAAGTTTAAGTTCTTGCGGTTTTTGAGCTTGATGCTCGTGAGTATCGCCTTTATATACACGCAGTTTTTTAAGCATTGCACGCCCCATAGCGTTTTTAGGAAGCATTCCTTTAATTGCCTTATATACAGCCTCGTCCGATTTTTCCGCCATATATTTTTTGTATGTTACTTCTTTAAGACCGCCCATATGCTGAGTATGTCTGCGATACAACTTTTGGTCTAGTTTTTTGCCGGTTAACACCGCTTTATCCGAATTTACAACAATTACAAAATCGCCCGTATCCACATGAGGAGTGTATGTCGGCTTGTGTTTACCCTTTAATACCGTAGCCACTTGGCTAGCAAGCCTACCAAGCGGCATATCTGCCGCATCTGCTATATACCACACACGGCTTACCGTCTGCGCATTTGCCATATAAGTTTTAGACATGATTTTTACCTTAGAATATTATTGCCAACGCAATAAATCGCCCAAAGAACTTGGGACAACTTTACTATTATATACTAACAACAACTCCCCGTCAACTAATATTTTTATTGTTTTACAATGATTTTTATATCTATTTTTTATAAAAACAAAGCAAAAAAATATAAAAAAAACGTTTGACTTATATTTTTAATTTTGATATTCTATTTTGGTTGCCTCTCAGCAATGAATTTTTTAATAACCTTTGTGGGGGATTAGCTCAGTTGGTAGAGCACCTGCTTTGCAAGCAGGGGGTCAGCGGTTCGAGCCCGCTATCCTCCACCATAAAACAATTACCATAGATCAACATTACCGATGGATTGTAGCTCAGCCGGTTAGAGCACCACCCTGATAAGGTGGGGGTCGGTGGTTCGAGTCCACTCAATCCAACCAAAACACCTAGCAGCCCTCCTGCATGGGTGTTTTTTTATGTTTAATTTTACCAATCACTAGTTTTTATTAACCCAATAAAAGCAGATTTAATTTAATAAATACTCATCCAACAGGCCCATATCTTTCATGTATGCTAATAGACTATTGCCGTTTTTTAAATCTGATGCTAATCCTATTGATAATGTAATTGTGCCGGAGTCTAAGAAATTATTTAGCGAAAAACCGTCGTCCGGGTAGAGTCGTTTATAAGTTTTAAAGCCTCTGGCCAATCTTGCTGTATTTAAACTGGCTTCTGCCATTAGTTCGCTACTGTATTCTCCCAATCTATATTGCATTAGTTTTGCTTTTTTTTCGGGTAATATATCTCTAATATGTTTTATTGTCTCTGTTTGAGGTATTCCTAAAAATTCCTCTATACATTCTAACCTTAGATTATTATCCGGCGGAGGCGAAAAAAAATCTTTTTTACTTGCTAAAAAGTTTTGATAAAGCGATTGAACAACCCTTGCTAAAAGAATCTCTCTCTCCCCTTTTAGTCTGGCATTTCGTTCTTCATATCTCATTAAAACATGTGCAACATGACTTGTCGCTACCTCCCCGCCGCTAATAAGTTTTGTACTATCAGTTAGCTGGCACAAACCGGATAACTTTAATGAGTTTTCTGTAAGCCTTATAACATCGCTTCCGTCTGCTACATTTCTTAAAGTATCGTCTATTATACCATAAGCGACACTTTGTATCTCATTACAAAAGGTTTCGATATTTAAAATACTATTTACTTTATAATCAAAAACACTAACCGACTTACTAACGATTTCGCCATAACTACTTGCTACCGTTTGTATAGGAACACTTATCAAATAATTAGTATCGCACATAACCGCGCTAAAAGGCGTTACTCTATATTCTTTTTCTACACCACCGTTAAATAAAACACTTGTAGGCGTTAATACTCCTAAAGCATTAGAGCTAGTTAAAATAAACACACCGGGTATTTGCTTTTTGTGTGCAATAAACTTTGCAATATCTGCCATCGTACCGCCGCCTATACCGATTACCAGCATACAATTTTCGGGAATTACTACTTTACTAATACTTTCTAAACTGGCTAACGGAGGTTTTTCAAAGGTATGCGCTTTTACTCTCACCCCAAGCCTGCTAATTTTTTTCTCGAATGCTCTATTCGTTTTTTCATATATCTTGCTGTCGCTGATTAACAGCACCGATGCTAATGGCGGAACAATATCTTTCAAAAATTCCTCCATTTTGTTTATTGCGTTTGTTTCGAAAATTATTTTGCCAGTCGTAAATGAATGACTTTTACCACAATCACAAGCAAAAACTTCCGACACAAATTTTGATATATTTTTTTTATAGTAATCCTTTAGATGCATACAGCACAATTATATAATATTTTTTCATATATAAATTTGCAATTTTTTGTCGAATTGTAAAGTAATTTTGTAGTTGATTTTTGCTTTAATAAAAGGATATAATATTACTCATGAAGCACACCTTTATAAAAGAAATTTTATCAAACAAAAAAAAGTGGTTAAATAAAACGGTTACAGTTTGCGGTTGGGTACGCACCAGCAGAGACAGTAAAACCGTTGCATTTTTAGAAATTAACGACGGCAGTAGTTTTAAACATATGCAAGTGATTTTAGATAAAGAATTAGTTAAAAATTACGCTGATTTTTTACCACTATGTACCAGTGTTAAGGTAATAGGCTCTTGCGTTGCGGCACAAAATAATTCCGATAATTTAGAAATCAATGCTAGTAGTGTTGAATTGCTTGGAATTAGTCCGCCCGAATACCCTATTCAGAAAAAACCTCATACGCTGGAGTTTTTACGTACTATGCCGCATTTGCGCGTTAGAACCAATACATTTAGCGCTATGTTTAGAATTAGACACGCTCTTAGCGAAGCTATACACCGCTTTTTTTGGGATAACAATTATATGTATGTGCATACACCCATAATAACAGGCAGCGATTGCGAAGGTGCCGGGGAAATTTTTAAGGTTACAACTATCGGCTACGATGCTAAAAATAAATATAAAACCGAAGCGGATTATTATAATAATGATTTCTTTGGCTGCCAAGCTGGTCTAACTGTTTCGGGGCAATTAGAAGGAGAGGTTATGGCACTAGCGTACGGCAAGATTTATACCTTTGGACCTACCTTTAGAGCCGAAAACTCTAATACCAGCCGCCATGCCGCAGAGTTTTGGCAAATAGAACCCGAGGTTGCTTTTGCCGAGATAGATGACATTATAGAAATTGCCACCAATATGATAAAATATATCACAAAATTTGTGATAGAAAAATGTCCGGACGAACTAACTCTGTTTGAAAAATTTTACGAAAAAGGACTTATTGCTAAATTGCAAAATGTAGTAGATAGCGAATTTGAAAAATTAGATTATACTAAAGCGATAGAAATACTTAAAAAGAGCGGAAAGGATTTTATTTATCCCGTTGAATGGGGCTGTGATTTACAAAGTGAGCATGAAAGATATTTAACTGACGAGGTTTACAAACGCCCCGTATTTGTTGTGCATTATCCTAAAGACTTAAAGTCTTTTTATATGAAACAAAATCCTGACGGCAAAACGGTTGCGGCTACCGATTTATTAGTACCCGGTGTTGGCGAAATTATCGGTTGTAGCGAAAGAGAAGCAGACTATGAAAAACTTAAAAAAGCTATTACAGATAGAGGAATGAATTTAGCCGATTATGATAATTATTTAGATTTGCGTAAATTCGGCACTGTCCCCCACAGCGGCTTTGGTTTAGGGCTAGAGCGA
>Ga0123355_10006592_pt1 | contig 17227 bp, 21 predicted proteins | sample TergutEmb28metaG_3_FD_89872 | JGI IMG/M metagenome (GOLD analysis project Ga0123355, IMG submission 89872) | Embiratermes neotenicus P1 segment gut microbial communities from Petit-Saut dam, French Guiana - Emb289 P1 | ecosystem: Host-associated > Arthropoda: Insects > Digestive system > Gut ...
AAAAGGTGACATCCAACAGGTTATGATTCTCGGTTTAGCTATGACTGAAACATCTGGTATTTATGGACTTATTGTGGCGTTGATCTTGTTATTCCTCAATCCACTCTATAGTATGTTAGGTTAGAGGTAGTACGAATAATCTTAAGAGGAGATTGGGTATAATGGAGCTTATTAGTTTAGATTATGATTTAAGAACAGTTATTGTTCAATGGATCTCAACAATAGTTATATTTTTGGTTGTAGCCAAATTTTTTGTGCGACCAATGAGGATATTTTTAGATAAACGCCGTGAGTTTATTGCGGCAGAACTAGTTAATGCTCAGCAAGTAAATGACGAAGCTGCTATACTTAAAGAGCAAGCTAACTCAGAGTTGAAAAAAATTAAAGATGAAGCAGGAAAAATGTTAGAAGATGCAGGTAGTAGAGCACGAGCGAAGTCAGAGATTATAATAGCCGATGCAAAAGAAGAAGCTGCATTAGAACTTGATAAAGCACGAGAGAGAATCAAAAGAGAACGCGATGAGATGTATTATGATGCAAAAAAAGATATAGCTAAAATAGCTAATGATGCGACAGCGAAATTGATTAAGAAAGAAATTGATCAGACCGTCCATGATGATTTATTTGATGAATTTGTGAAACTAGTAGGTGGTGCTGATGATGAATGAAAATATTCTTAAAGCAACACTATATAGTGCTGTGGCATTGCAGGAAAATCGACTGGGAATTTTAGAAGCTGCATTTTCCAAGAGGCTTGGTCAAAAAGTCAATATAAATATGCAAATTATTGATGATTCATTGCTTGGCGGATACAAATTATTAGCGAATGATGTTTTGTATGATTTTTCAACCCGATCAGCACTTAATAATCTACTTACCAATCCAGAAGGTTTTAAACGTACACTTGAGGTTTTGGAAGTTGGAACGATTACGAGTGTCGGGGATGGAATTGCGTTTTCAAGTGGCTTAGGCGACGCAATGTCGATGGAAATTGTTGAATTATCATCGGGTACTTTTGGTATGGTGCAAAATTTAGAAGTTGATCGTGTCGGGATTATTCTTTTTGGAGACTATTCTGGTGTTTCCGTTGGTGATGTGGTGAAACGAACGGGACAAATTATGTCTGTTCCTGTTGGTGATCAATTATTAGGTCGCGTTGTTGATTCGCTAGGCCAACCGATAGATGGTCTTGGAGATGTTCGAACAGAAAAGATGCGTCCTGTAGAGGTTAAAGCCTCAGGTGTTATGGCACGTCAGTCTGTAAATGAGTCACTAGAAACTGGTATTAAAGCGATTGATTCGTTAGTACCCATTGGTCGTGGTCAACGTGAATTAATTATTGGTGATCGTCAGACAGGTAAAACGTCGATTGCCTTGGATGCAATTTTAAATCAAAAAGGTAAAGATGTAATTTGTATTTACGTTGCCATTGGCCAGAAGGAATCCACTGTTACGGCGGTTGTGAATACTTTAAAACAACATGATGCACTGGATTATACGATTGTTGTTTCTGCCTCTGCCTCAACACCAGCTCCAATGCAGTACATTGCCCCTTATTCGGGGTGTACTATGGCTGAGGAGTTTATGTATGCTGGTCGGGATGTTTTGATTGTTTATGATGATTTGTCTAAGCAGGCGGCCGCTTATCGAGAGCTATCGTTATTGTTGAAAAGACCCCCTGGTCGAGAAGCATTTCCTGGAGATGTGTTTTACTTGCATTCAAGATTACTGGAGCGTGCAGCCAAATTAAATGATGAACTTGGTGGAGGATCGATTACAGCGTTACCATTTATTGAGACGCAGGCTAGTGATTTATCCGCTTATGTTGCAACGAACGTTATTTCGATTACGGATGGACAGATATTTTTGAAGTCGGATTATTTCCATTCAGGGGTTAGACCGGCGATAGATGCTGGACTTTCCGTATCTCGTGTTGGTGGTGCAGCTCAGATTAAAGCGATGAAGAAAGTAGCGGGAACGTTGCGGTTGGATTTAGCTTCATATCGTGAATTAGAGGTTTTTGCGCAGTTTGGTTCAGATTTAGACCCAGCGACCCTTGCTAAACTTGATCGTGGAGCGAGGATTGTAGAGGTGTTGAAGCAGCCAGTTAATGCCCCGATTCCGGTTGAGAAGCAAGTATGTATTTTGTATGCGTTGGTGAATGGTTTTCTTGATGATGTAGAAGTAAATGATATTGGTGCCTTTGAGTGGGATTTTTATGAATTTTTAGATAGTCACCATCCAGAAATTTTAACGCATATCAATGAGACTAGTGATTTGCCTGATACGGATGAATTAAATGCGGCTATTAGTGAGTTCAAAGAACAATTTGATAGGAGCGAGTGATTTTGTATAGAAAAATAGAAGCAACAGAGGTTGAAGGTGGCTTGAAATTGTTACCTGATGAGGAAATTGAATTGGCATTTGAACAGGGCGATGGCTTGAATTTTCTTTATTTTACAAATAGGCGCGTAATTATATTGGAGCAAGCCACATATCGTGTTGCACCATACAAAGATATTATCTATTACCGTGTTGGGCAAAAGGCTGTTTTTGATCGAATACCAGGAGTAACCATTAATTTACCAGGAGAGAGTTGGACTTCGAGGCTTGAATTGACGATAGAAGAAAAATATTTGATTGATGTGGAATATGTATTGGCTAGACATATGTTCAAATATTGTTAGCGTGAAAGGTGGAAATGATAATGACTATTGAATGCCCTAGATGCAAAGCTGCGCTTGAATCAAAAGATAAGCGTTGCCCTTATTGTCGCACACCGATAAAAGCAAGTGCTAATGATGTTCCTCAAGCTGAGTTTAGCGATGAAGATAGAGATGCTTTCTTGAAAGATCGTCCTGAGGCTCCAAGTGGTTGTTTGATTTTTATATTATTGCCAATTTCTGCTGCTTGTTTGTGGATATTAATGTAATTGAGAGAATAGAGTTTTAAGGAAACGGTAGGTGATTGATGATGGATTTAGATTTAACGAGTTTTCACAAAGCAATTCGCTCATATGATGCAGCGATTCGAATTTATGATTCGTTTAAAAATAGTGATGATAAAGAACATATTCAGTTGCTTAAAGCTGGTGTCGTCCAGAATTTCGAATTTACTTACGAGCTTGCTTGGAAATTTATGAAACGTTGGCTTGAGATTAACGTTAGTCCGAACACATCTCAGACCTTCACACGACGTGAGTTATTTAGGTATGCAGCTGAGGCAGGCTTGATTGATGATGTTGCGAAATGGTTCAAGTACAATGAAACTCGCAATATCACTTCTCACACTTATGATGAGGAAAAAGCGAATAGAGTTGTTGCTGATGCGTTAGAATTTAAAGATGACGTGATTGCTTTATATAATGCCCTTGAGGAACGAAATTGATGATTCATGTGACTGAGTTAGAAATGGAAGAAATTTTAGGAATTTTAAAGTTTCATTTTAAAAATGGTTATGTGCTGGCGTTTGGATCGCGCTATAAGGGGACGCATAAGCGACATTCTGATTTAGATTTAGCCTTTATTAAGAATGATGACACGAGCTTAACGGTTAGTGAATGGGGGCGTTTGAAAGAAGCTTTCGAAGAAAGTGATTTGATTTACCGAGTTGATGTTATTGATTATTGGGGAGCAACGGATAGTTTCCGTCGAATTATTGATAATGATTGTGTTAGGATTTATGAAAGTAAGTAATTAAGGATATTTTCTGCAAGTGTGTGATACTCAAATGTTTCGTGAAGATATTCGATATTCCCTATGAAGAAATACAAATAAAATACACAAAAGATAATTGGGATATCGATTGATTTAGTTATTTGAGCGATTAATTGTATTTTTGTAGAGGAAGTGTATTATGTGAAAAAAGAAACGACTCAAAGACATATGCAGATTTTAGACTATTTTTCAGTATATGCTCTTCCAAAAAGTCTGGAAGATTTTGACTTTCATTACGGACGTGAACAAATTGCATTGGTTGAAAATTACAGTGCATTAATAGATGTATCTGAGCTATCAGATGTCAAGAGACAAAAGCTTCGGAAAATTATGAACAGAATGAAATACATTAACCCAGACTTCATGTTTTTAAAAAATAATCCTGTTATTATTAATAAAATTGAAACTCGTTATGCTGGAATTCCTGACTTAATTATTGAAGTATGGTCAGACAAGTCTTCGAATGATGAAAAATTATATAAAAGAAAACTATATTGTACTAATAAATCGGAGTTCTGGGAGATCGAGGAGAATAGCCCAAAAGTTATTTGCTGGGATAAAGATGGGAAAAAATATGAACAATTTATGGATAAACCACTAATTACACCTTGGGGAGAAACGTTTGATCTAGTTGATCTTTCCCATGATGTTATAGATATATTACCTAATGATAGATTTCACGGTGGTCCAGATATTGGGGAAGATTTTGATTTATAATTCTTGACTCCCCAAAATTCCTTAAGGGTATCTCTACAAACTCCTAATTGCTAGGTTTCGTCCAGAAAGCCGCTAGTCAAGGAAATGGCGACGAAGCATACTGGGCGTACGTTAGGAGGCGTTGACGAAGGATAGTGGCTTTCTGGGCGGAAGATAGCTTGAGGAGTTTGTAGAGATACCCTTAATAAAGGAGGTCGAAAAATTTGGCATTATCGACAAACGATATAAAAAAGAAAATAGCTGCAACGGAGAATATGAGTAAAATTACGAGAGCCATGCAGATGGTTTCTGTTTCAAAGCTAGCTAAAACTGAAAGCCGTGTTAAGCATTTTCGGGAGTACCATGCTGAGATTAAGAGTATTCTGTCGACGTTACGAAACTCCGAATATGTAAATGGACACCCATTTTCGAAGGGTTCCGGAGATAGAGGAAATCGTAAAATTGGATGCGTTATTGTTACTTCTAACCGCGGTTTAGTTGGAGGATATAATAATAGTTTATTTAAGATGCTAAAAGACGGTGGCAGTTTTAACCGTGAATTATTCAAAATTGATGGTGAGCAAGTTACAAGTGATGCTGATTTTAAGTTTTATGTGGCAGGGCAAAAGGGGGCGGTCTTTGCTAGAAGCGAATTACCAGATGATTCTACTGAAACCTTTTTGTTTCCTGATGAAATTCAGTATGCAGATATTATCGGACTTGCTAGTAAGCTGATTACTGATTATATTAATGGAGAAGTTAACGAAGTAGTAATTTTATATCAGAATTTTATCTCAAAATTAACACAAGAGGCGATTAAGAAGGTACTACTGCCACTTGAATTTGAAAAAGTAACGGGTGAGAGAGTGCCGAATTATGAAATTAAACCAACAGAAAAAGATGTCTGTGAAAGTTTATTGATTCAGTATGTGATAACAAGTTTATATGAAATCTTTTTGAGTGCAAATCAGTCTGAGCATGCAGCAAGAATGAATGCGATGAGCAATGCGACGGATAATGCAGAGGACATTATTAAGGAATCGAAGTTGATTTATAACCGTGCTAGACAAGCGGCGATTACGCAGGAGTTGAATGAGATTGTTGCAGGAGCCAATGCGGTTAATTAGGAGCTATATGTGATGGAGTTAAAAAAAATGTACAAGTGGTTTGTAATTTGTGTATTTTCTACCGCTGCCTTTTCATATCTTGGAAATAATATTAATGAAATATTCTATATATTCTCCATTATTTCTATAAGCTCTTATTTTCTAATCATTGCGAAAATAGCAAAATGTCCAAATTGTAGTGAACGTTTACGCCCAAAGTATAGTGGCAGAACTTTAAGGTCATTTTTTTGCAAAAAGTGCAATAAGGATTTCAATTTTTTTGGGATTGAAATAAACAAAAGGAGGTAAATCACTATGTCAATACAATTGGATGAAGTTTATGCTGAGATTAAGTGGTTAGCAAGTAGATACCCTGAAATCGAGAAGGTTGTCCTTTATGGCTCACGTGCTAGGGGTGATCATAAACCTTATTCTGATATTGATTTGTGTGTATTTGCTCCTTCAATAGCAAAGAAGGATTTTCGCCAATTTGCTTTGCACGCGTAGATAATATTTATACCTATTATTCATTTGTTGTGCTGCTCTTTGAGCAACTTACCAATGAAGTGTTAAAGGAAACCATCCTAAAGAAAGGCGTTGATTTATGGAACTCGAAAAGCTAAAACAAAAATATTATCATTTCCAAAGATACGTCAACAGATTACGAGATGGACTTGACGGGGATTTGAGTAATGAAATTTATCTATCAGGAATTGAGACAATGAAGAATTTAATTGATAGTCTAGGTAGCTTAGAAACTTAAACGAAAGGAAGCACGTAACAATGGCTAAACAAAACATAGGAACAATTCAAACGGTTATCGGACCGGTTGTTGATGTTAAATTTGAAGGAATTACCCCAGGTATTAACAACGCACTCATTTGCAATTTTGAAGTTAACAATGAGAAAAAAGAACTAACACTAGAAGTCGCAATCCAACTAGAAGACGGGGTTGTGCGCACAATCGCAATGGATTCTACCGACGGTTTAAAGCGGGGCTTTGAAGTAAGAAATACTGGATCTGAAATCAAGGTGCCAGTAGGGGATGTAACCCTTGGGCGAATTTTTAATGTGCTAGGTCAACCGATTGATGAGAAAGCGTTCCCTACTTCAGGGGTTGAATATAACACAATCCACCAATTAGCACCAAATTTCGATAGCTTGGCAAGTGATATCAACATTCTCGAGACAGGAATAAAAGTAATTGACCTACTCGCACCTTACATTAAAGGTGGTAAAATCGGACTATTTGGCGGTGCTGGGGTCGGAAAGACGGTTCTCATTCAAGAACTCATAAATAATATTGCAACAAATCACGGCGGAATCTCAGTATTCGCTGGCGTAGGTGAGCGTACCCGTGAAGGGAATGATCTCTATCATGAAATGGCAGATTCCGGCGTATTAGATAAGACAGCAATGGTATTTGGTCAAATGAATGAACCACCAGGTGCACGTTTAAGAACACCACTGACAGCATTAACAATGGCTGAGCATTTTCGCGATGAGAAAAACCAAGATGTGCTGCTGTTCATCGACAATATCTTCCGTTTTACACAAGCAGGTTCAGAAGTGTCGGCACTACTTGGACGAATGCCATCAGCAGTAGGTTATCAACCAACACTTGCAACAGAGATGGGTGCCTTGCAAGAGCGTATCACCTCAACAAAAGATGGTTCAATCACATCAATTCAAGCCATCTACGTACCAGCAGATGACTATACTGACCCAGCGCCAGTTGCCACATTTGCCCACTTAGATGCCACAACCAACCTAGAGCGTCGGATTGCCGCAATGGGGATTTATCCAGCAGTAGACCCATTAGCATCATCATCACGGGCATTAGCAGCACATATAGTTGGTGAAAAACATTATGATGTTGCAAGACGTGTCCAAATGACACTACAGCGCTATCGTGAACTTCAAGACATCATTGCCATCCTCGGTATGGACGAGCTATCAGAAGAAGATAAAAAAATCGTGCGTCGTGCACGCCGTATCCAGTTATTCTTATCACAAAGCTTCCACGTTGCTGAGCAATTCACAGGAATGCCAGGAACATATGTGCCAGTATCAGAAACCATCCGTGGATTCGAAGAAATTCTCGATGGACAACATGACAACCTACCAGAAGAAGCATTCCGTCTTGTTGGTGGAATTGACGATGCTATCCGAAAGGCTGGTACACTACAATGAAACTTAGAGTCATAACACCCGCTGACACATTATTTGAAGGAGACATTAAAAGTATCAACATTTCAGAACGCTTAGGCGCATTCACCATTCTAAAAGATCATGCCCCCTTTATAGTGGTTGTAAAAGATTCTGTTTCAACCATCCAGAAGCAGACTGGCGATCTAACATACATAGCTGCCAGCTTTGGAACACTTAAAGTTTTAAATAACGAAGTTTCTCTAATTATAGACTATGGTGCAGTTGGTACGAGTAAAGAAGAAGCTAAGACAAATCTTGTTAACCTAAACGAAGAAATTGTTCAGAAAAAAGATAGCTTAGGAGATGACACGGTTGCTAACTTGGAAATTGAGCTGATAAAAAGAATGCAAGAATTAGGTAATCACTAATGGATGGGGCTAATTTATTTATAATTATTATGCACCTAGCGCTGTTACCATTAATCTTTCATATTTTAAAATTTATTAGAGTTGAAGAAATATTCAAGCGCAACGTACCACCTAATATTATTACCCTCATGTACCTTGTTTTAACAATTGCGATTACGCAACTGGTCATACAATACTTTGTAACAGTATTTACATTGATTGAGGATGTTTTTTAGACACTGTCTAGAGCAGAGGTTGAACAAAAGAATAAGAATAAAGGCAAGATTCAGAAGCTAAGCGTGCGTCTGAATTTTTCTTTTGGCTAACTTTTAGTATAAGTTCTAACACATAGTATTATTGCATACATTTAACTTATAGCAGCAAATTAGATGAAGCAATAGACGGGGGTTTTGTTGATGAACAAGAAGGCTAGATTAAGTACTAATACTAAAATCATATTGGGAATTATTGGTGGATTTATCCTTGCACTGGTTGTGATACCAGTGCTATTTGCATTATTCCTGACGATAAGACCAGATAGTAGTGTTCCTACAATTTTTTATGAAGCTGTAGAAGTGATTGAAGAAGAAGACAATTTTTACATCACTGTTTATCGGACGGAAACATCGGAATTTCAAAAAATGGAATTTGAACGCTATTTAATTGGTGTTGTTGCTGCCGAGATGCCAGCTTTGTTTGAGCTTGAAGCTCTGCGTGCACAGGCAATTGCAGCTCGTACTTATGCAATGAGAATCCTTGAGCATGATGACTATATCTTAGATACAGTCAGGCATCAAGTATTTCTAGATGATGACCAGTTAAGAGAGCGTTGGAACGATGATTTTGAAATCCATTTCCTAAAGATCAAGGAAGCAGTAACATCAACTAATGGCATTGTTTTAACATATGATGGCGAATTAATCACACCGATGTTTTTTGCCATGAGTAGTGGAGCGACGGAAAATTCTGAAGATGTATTTCCGACTAAAAGACCATACTTACGCTCAGTAGCAAGCACGGGGTATGAAAATCGGACTGATTTTGCTGTTAGCGAAACATTTACTATTGATGAACTAAAGAGAGCTTTTGACGACAATTCTATTACAGCTGACAATGTCTCAGTACTAGGACATAGCGAGGGTGGGAATGTTGATGAAGTAGCAATTGGAGAAAAGACATATACAGGACGTGACCTCAGAGAAATTCTTGGACTACGCTCAGCTGCTTTTAGCATTAGCAATTCGAGGAGGGGTATCACATTTACAACTTATGGACACGGACATGGGGTTGGTATGAGCCAGCATGGTGCAAATGTAATGGCACATGATGGACATGATTATGTGGCAATTCTCCAACACTTTTACCAAAATGTAACGCTAATGGAAAAAAACTTTACGAATGGTGAATAAATCTTACTCATCTTGCTCATGCTATGAGCGAGGTGATAAGAAATGAAAAGAATCAAAAAGTTTTTTAGGAAAATCGATCCAGTGATATTTGCACTGATCGTACTATTAGGAATAAGCTCAGTATTTGCGTGGTTTCAAATCGCCGGCATAGGTACACAGACCCCGCCACCTTTGCCAGTAGTAGCACCGACGCCAGAGGACGACCCAGATATGCAAGTGTTTAATCCTATTGATCCACCAAACGCTTTATCAGAAACCTTCGGTGCACCGGTTGATACAAATCATTTTAATGTAACAACGACTTTTTTTGATGAGACATCAGAAGATCCGGAAGCTCTAGCAAGTAGTATTTTCTTTTTCCAAGTAGGGAATGGAAAGTATAGTCATCCATCGCAAGGTGTTAGTTTTGGGTGTGAAGATGATAATGTGGTAGATGTTATTGCACCGCTTTCTGGAACAGTTAGGTCGGTAGTTGACGATGACCCTGTACGAGGAACGATTATCACAATCGACCACGAAGAAGGTCTGCAAACAATCCTAACGGGCGTGTATGACGTGAGTGTAGCAACAGGTGATGATGTTTTGCAAGGTCAAGCGTTAGGTTCAACAGGAGTTTCACGATTAGAGCCAGATTCAGGAAATATTGTCCATTTAGAAGTGATCCAACGTGGAGAGTTCATTAACCCTGAAGAGGTAATTGGTCGAAATATTAGTGATTTATAAATAAATACGCTCGCTTTGATAGCGGGTTTTCTTTTTTATACACCTTTTCAATGATCAAGGATACAACTGAAATTGAATGATTTGTTAGGGTAATGAATTTTTACACATCACTATATTTTGATTAAATATTTACAATTTTTATTTTTTTTTAATATTTTATCCCAGATATTTGACAATAATATAACTTTATGTTATAATGAGATGCATAACTCATTACTTTAATGTTTGAGAACCAGACATTAAATATGAGAATACTTTATTGAAAGGAGAGGTTTCTATGTTTAAGATTAATATAATTTCCCTAGCTTCATTTTTATTAACATGTGGATTACTGGTAGCTGGAAGACCAGCTAGCACTTTTTGGATTGGAGAGCCTCAGCTACCTAAAAAGCTGAAATGATGATAAAAAAAAGGAATCACTGTCTGGTTATGCTAAGACAATAATTCCTTTTTTAACTTTATTTCATTAATATTAAATTTAGCATTTGACTTTACAACATAAATAACGAGCATTAAATAGTCAGTTGATTTTCGAGAACTATAAAAACTAGAAGCTGAAATGCCAGAAGTGAAGCCTTCCTTTTCATAGCGTTGCAAATCTTTTTTTAAATTACTTAGTCCATATCCACGTCCTATTTCAGGATAAGTGGAATAGCTTTCCATAAACATTTTTTCTATTTCAGAGTCATTTTTTGGCGAGCATGCATTAGCAACAGCAATTTGAAGATTATCTGCTTCGATTAATATGTCTACCCAAATTGGGAATTGGTGATTACCATGATCAATAGCATTACCAACTAGCGAAAGCATCATTGCAACAGTATCCGCAAATGAGACTATTTGATGCTTTTCCTCTCCTGAAAAGCTAGGATAAAAGGTGACATCAGTTCCTTTTGCTTTTAGCTCACTTGCTTTATCATCAAGGAGTCCAAAAATCGCTGTATCACGTGTATAATTGGTAATGCGCTCAAGTGATATGTCTTTGTCAATAAGTTGAAGTATTTCGGAAGATTCATGGATGATTTCATCATTATCGCTAGCAAGAAGTTGGAGCGAAGTATGCAAACCATATAATTTTTGGTTGTAATCGTGTGTTTTTCTGGAAGCCTCATTTACTTTTTTTTGTGCTTCATTGAGAATATCCCAAATCCCATAAAGGGGAAAAATAATTAATGGTATAAAAAATAGTGCTTGTGTTATACCAATATTCATATCAAAATTCATTGCTGCTAAGAAGCTGATTGCAAAAACAAACAAGATTAAGGTAATGATTTTGAAGACTAAATCTTGTTGATTTAAAGAAAAAATTCTATTAACGAAGTTGAAAGTGCCTAGTTGCCCCATTTTAAACCCGTGAGTTAGCATAATCATTCCAAGCAATGTTATAGCTTGAACGATGGTGGTCTGGAGGAAGTAAAATTGGTCAGGAAAAACAATTACTGGTAATAGAGGTGTTTGGATAATTCCTATGAATAAAAAGAAAATGATATAAATAATTAGGCAAGTGTAAAGCTTTTCCCCGCTAAATAGTTTCACAAATATAATACCGCATATTACTATAACTAATTGCAAAGCTAAAACACCATCAAAAAAATCGTTAATTAAGCCCACAATGATGGCATAAAAAACTCCCAATATTAGTTCAAATGTTGAAATATTATGCGAAAAGCGAGAACGAGTTCTAATTTTTGGGTAGTTGAAATGATGTTCAAATTTAATTTTTTTATGTGAAAAAGAATTGTTAATTGCTGCCCTACTTGTAAAATAAATCATCATTACATCTATTAAGCCGATAATGATGGTTGTGACAAGCCAAATTGGATATTGAATCATGGGGCTTTTTCTCCTTTCGTAACTTGACATAACTATTCTACTTTAATTCGTTAAATTTGGCAATTATTTTTATGGCAATTCCCAGTTTATGGGTGGGAGATTATTTATAAGCAAGTGCAAATTCGTTTTTGAGAATGGTTTGCTACCAAAGAAGCCACGATGGGCAGAAAGTGGGGAAGGGTGAGGGGATTTGATGACAAGATGTTTACTTTGATCAATAAATTTTATTTTTTTCTGCGCATGAGCCCCCCAAAGAATAAAGACAACTGATTCCTTGGCTTCATTAACGAGTTGTAAGATTTTATCCGTAAATACCTCCCAACCGAGATTTGCATGAGACATCGGGCTGCCGTTTAGGACGGTCAAAGTTGTATTCAGAAGTAAAACCCCCTGCTTTGCCCAAGGAGTCAGATCTGTGTTGGTAGGTCGTGGTATTTCTAAATCTGCACTGAGCTCTTTAAAAATATTTAAGAGTGATGGTGGTGTTTTTATTCCATTTGGGACAGAAAAGCAGAGACCGTGTGCTTGCCCAGAACCGTGATAAGGGTCTTGACCAAGAATTATTACTTTGACCTCTTCAAGTGGTGTCACTTCTAGTGCTTTTAAAATATCTTTATGACATGGATAGACAGTGGATGTGTTGTAGTCATTTAAAAGCTGCTTTTTTAATTGCTGCATATATGGCTTTTTTGTTTCTTCATCTATTAATTTTTTCCAACCTAGCGATGTAATCATGGCACACAACCTTTCAAAATAGGATGAAATCTGTTATAATTGATATCACATTAACTATATGTAATATTATTCTTATAATAATACCATATATTTAGTTAAAAATATAGGTGGTGATGTAATGAAAAGTTGTATTTTCTGTAAAATTGTCGCTGGAGAGATTCTAGGACACGTAGTGTATGAAAATGAGCATGTTTTGGCTTTTTTGGATATCTCACAAACGACAGAGGGTCACACGTTGATAATTCCTAAAGTGCATAAAACCGACATTTTTGAAATGGAATCATTAATGATGGAGCAAGTATTCTCTATTGTGCCGAGAATTGCTACTGCTCTTAAAAAGACCTTTGGCTGTAGTGGGATTAATATTGTTAGTAATAATGGTGAATCTGCAGGGCAGTCGGTGTTTCATTATCATGTTCATTTGATTCCAAGGTATGGAGATGATAATTTTGGTATCAGGTTCACGAGCAATATGAAGGACTATGATACTGAAAAGCTAACAGCGATAAAAGAACAAATTAAGACAAACATATAGTGTTAGATGGAGTTTAAAAATGAAGTATAAGGTTATTGCATTAGATATTGATGGGACGTTAAACTCATCGGAGCATAAAATATTGCCCGAGACTAAAGATGCATTATTAGCAGCTCAAGAGAAAGGATTAAAGGTTGTGCTTGCTTCTGGGCGTCCGACACCAGGGATGATGAATCTGGCAAAAGAACTGCAACTGGAGCGATTCGGAGGCTTTGTATTATCGTACAATGGTGGACGAATTACGAATGTGAAGACAAAAGAGGTGATTCATGAAGTCTTTTTAACACCAGAGGAAGCGCATGAAATTTATGATCTCGCAAAGGAAAACAATGTAACGATTATGGCTTACGATGGAGAGGATATCATTACTGAGGATCATGATGAGTATGTCCAAATGGAATCTGATATTAATGTAATGCCTCTTAGAGCAACTGATAATTTTAAAAAAGCTGTTGTTAATCATACAATCAAAACATTAACAACTGGAGCACCTGAGGTTATTGCTGAAGTTGAAAGGCGTTTTACTCAGACGTTTGGTGATCGGTTTAGTATTTGTCGCTCAATGCCGTTTTTTTTGGAGGTGATGCCGCCGGGGGTGAATAAGGCTTTGGCTCTGGGGAGGTTGTTAAAAGAGCTTGAGATGACACCTGCAGACATGGTTGCGTGTGGTGATGGGTTTAATGATATTGAAATGGTTAAGTGTGCTGGTTTTGGTGTCGCAATGGGTAATGCGATCCCTGAAGTTAAGGCTGCCGCTGATTATGTAACTAGATCCAATGATGATAATGGAATTGTTGATGTGATAGAAAAATTTATTTTTGTATAATTTTTGTATAATTTTTGTATAATATAGGAAAAGCAGGATTTCGATTATTCGAGTCCTGCTTTTAAAATTTCTTCTGCTTTTGTTAGTTCTTCTTAGTTGGGATGCGTTGACCTATTAAAGGGTATTTAAGTCCGTCTTCAGCCCATTTGTGCTCACCCATTGCGTGATAGGGTAGGACTTCAACTTTTTCGATTGTGCCGAGCTTACTCAGTTCTCTGATGTATTTGGCTGTTGCTTTTAAATCCTTCTCAGAATCTGTTAATCCCGGCACGATGACTCGCCTAATCCATAGTGGCGTACCAGAGTTTGCAATAGTTCGTCCAATAGCTAATATATGATCATTTGGAATTCCGGTGAGTTCTTTATGCCCTTCAGAATCCATAAGTTTGATATCGAGCATGACAAGGTCTGTATATTTAAGCAATTCATCTAGCAATGGGATGGTTCTCTTCGTTAAGAGGATGCCACCACTTGTATCAATATTAGTATGAATGTCGTGTTTTTTACATTCTTTAAAGAGCTGGGTTAAGAAGGGAAGTTGAATGAGTGGCTCACCGCCACTGACGGTAATGCCCCCACCTGATGCATCGTAAAATTCGCGATACTTTAAAACATCTGTAATCACTTCATCAATTGTCATAACATCTCCGGCATTTTGTTTCCAGGAATCACGATTATGACAGTATTTACAGGACATTGTACAGCCTTGTAAGAATAAGACAAATCTTATCCCAGGACCATCGACACTCCCGAATGTTTCAATTGAATAGATCTGGCCAGTTTTTGACATCATAGCAACGCTCCTTTTGTATATTGGCGAGCGCATGGTATTCAAGTCCGCCCTTCTAATCTTTTTGAAGTTCTTCCAACTCTTTTAAGAATTCCTCATAAGAGGGGAGTTTAAAATCTTCAATATTTGCAGCTTGGATGACTAAGGTATAAGCTTCCTTGACTGTTTTAGCACGTCCAATTTGCTGTGCTAATAGAGTTAGAATAACTTTAGTTTCATATGCCATAAATATTACCTCCAGTCAATTAGTATTACTAAATTATAGCATGGAAACGGTATTTTATCAATGTTCCCATTTATAGAATTATAGTATTAACTAATAATACTACATCCCACTATGCATAGTACGCTTAATAACGTCTAGCTGTTGTTCTTTTGTTAGTTTGATGAAGTTTACAGCATATCCAGATACGCGGATTGTAAGCTGTGGATATTTCTCAGGGTGCTCCATAGCATCTTGTAAAGTTTCACGGTTAAACACGTTAATGTTTAAATGGTGGCCTTTTTTAGCCATGTACCCATCAAGAACAGCTGCTAAGTTGTTGACTCGATCAGTTTCAGTTTTTCCTAATGCTTCTGGCACTAATGAGAATGTATTAGAAATTCCATCTTGTGCAGACTCAAATGGTAATTTAGCAACAGATGATAAAGATGCTGCTGCTCCGCTCGTGTCGCGTCCATGCATTGGGTTTGCCCCTGGTGCGAATGGTTCACCACAACGACGACCATCAGGGGTATTACCAGTTTTCTCGCCGTAAACTACGTTAGAAGTAATTGTTAACACAGATTGAGTCTGGATTTCTGCACGGTAAGTCTTGTTTTGTGCTACTTTTTTCATAAACCTATTAACAATATCAACAGCGATTGAATCTACGGCATCGTCATTATTACCATATTTCGGGAAATCACCTTCAACTTCAAAATCAATAGCGATTCCGTCCTCGTCTCGAATTGGTCTAACTTTAGCATGTTTGATGGCTGATAGTGAATCAGCTACTACTGAAAGACCAGCAATACCTGTTGCGGAAATTCTCTGAGCATTCGTGTCATGAAGCGCCATTTCAATCCGCTCATAGCAATATTTATCGTGCATATAGTGGATCACATTTAATGTGTTTCCATATAGGTTGGCTAACCAATCTAGTACATCATCGAAGTTTTCCATTACTGTATCGTAGTCTAGAACATCATCTAAGATTGGACGCCAATGAATCCCTACTTGTTTCTTTGACTGCTCATCTATACCACCATTAATTGCATACAACAGTGCCTTTCCAAGGTTAGCACGTGCGCCAAAGAATTGTAGTTGTTTACCAATTTTCATTGGAGATACACAGCAAGCAATTCCATAGTCATCACCGTATAATGGCAACATAATATCATCATTTTCATACTGGATTGCAGAAGTTTCAATCGACATCTTAGCACAATAGTTTTTGAATCCTTTAGGAAGTCTTGTTGACCATAAAACTGTTAAGTTTGGTTCAGGAGCTGGCCCTAAATTATCTAAAGAGTGTAAAAAACGGAATGATGATTTAGTAACCATTGGACGACCATCGCAAGCCATACCACCAATAGATTCAGTTACCCAAGTTGGATCTCCAGAGAATAATTCATTGTAATCAGGTGTTCTAGCGAATTTAACGAGGCGTAGTTTCATGATAAAATGATCAAGCATTTCTTGAGCCTGAACTTCTGTAATTACACCATTTTTAAGATCCCGCTCAATATAAATATCTAAGAATGTTGATACACGTCCTAAGGACATTGCTGCGCCATTCTGCTCTTTTATTGCTGCTAAATATCCGAAGTATAACCATTGGATCGCATCCTGTGCCGTTTCGGCAGGATCTGAAATATCATATCCGTATGTAGCAGCCATTTGTTTTAATTCATCTAATGATCGATACTGCTCAGAAAGTTCTTCTCTTAAGCGCATCGTTTCTCGATCCATTACTTTACGTGTAGAGTTCCAATCAGCAAGCTTTTCTTTCATTAAATAATCGACACCGTATAAGGCAACACGACGGTAATCTCCAATGATACGTCCCCGACCATAAGCATCTGGCAAGCCAGTAATAATACCAGATGTTCTTGCTGCACGCATTTCAGGAGTGTAAACATCGAATACACCTTGGTTATGTGTTTTTCTGTAATCAGTAAAAATTTTCGAAACTTCTGGATCAATTTCAAATCCATAGGCTTTTGCCGCAGCCTCAGCCATTTTAATACCGCCGAGTGGTTGTAAAGAACGTTTGAAGGGCTTGTCAGTTTGTAAACCCACAATTTTTTCTAAATCT
>Ga0123355_10006593_pt1 | contig 17226 bp, 7 predicted proteins | sample TergutEmb28metaG_3_FD_89872 | JGI IMG/M metagenome (GOLD analysis project Ga0123355, IMG submission 89872) | Embiratermes neotenicus P1 segment gut microbial communities from Petit-Saut dam, French Guiana - Emb289 P1 | ecosystem: Host-associated > Arthropoda: Insects > Digestive system > Gut ...
AGAGAGAGGTTGGGGAGGGGAAGATGAGGGGGGGGGGGGGGGAGGAGGGGGGGGGGGGGGGGGGGGGGGGGGGGGGAATTGAACATGATGCAGTCCAGTGTGAAGGGGCCATGTTAAGAGGGAGGTTGGGAAGGTCTTGTGATGGGTGTAGGTAGGGAAGGAGGTGTTCTTGAACCATTCTTCCTAACAGAATGCCCCTTTCCCTTTGGATAGCATTGTGCTGTACATGGCCACACTTCTCATATTGTAGGAACTATGTATTGGTCAGTTCCTCCATTTGCTTCCATTCACCCAAAGGATGGCAACGTACTGTACTCAGAAATGTTGCAACAGCTTCAACATGCTACACAGCTAAACCCAGAGAGTCAAAGTTACAGTAGTGTACCAGTGCTGAAATTATCATAAAGTAACATTTGAAATTGGGTTGATTAACACAGCACTGCCTGGAGTTTGAGCCATTAACATATACTTCTTTCTCATCTGAATGATGATCAGTATCAGTGCATGTTTCCATTGGGGGGAGGCTAATTTCTGGAGGTGATGAGATAGCAGGTAGTGTTTGTGGTTATCAGTTGAAGGGCTGTACAAACACCTTTCTGTTTTGTATTATTTGACCATATTTAGTTCTGGAAAATATTCCCAATGTGCTGATTTGCTTGTCTGCACTCTCAGGTTGGCCTTTGTGTTAAACATGTAATGTGACTGAGTTGTTGATAAAATTGTGTAGTCAGTAGAAATACACATCAACACCGGAAGGAGTGTGCGGAATGTTTTTATTTCTCCTGGCCACAACAGATGCAGAGAATCATGTGCAAAAACTACTTGAAGTCTCTTCTGTTTAAGATCCTGCGGGCAGTTAGATATGTTTATCTTGATTTGTGTTACTATACTTTTCCACTAACATGAGCTGCCTATAAGCCACAAGCACATGTAGCTTCATCCATGCTCCAGATTTTGGCAAAACCTTCAATTTGTCTGAGGGTTCAGCAGCAACATTTATTCAAGTATATTAAGTATATTTTTCATAGAGTCTAGTGTTGTGGGATCTTAACATAGACAACATTTTGCTAGAAAATACTGGCAATACTTATTTTTCATCATCCACTTTTCACAGAGTTAAAAAACTGTATTCTTGGAAGAAGGTAATATTTTCTTTGCCAGTGATTTTTTTTGAGGCACTCCCTCATTTTCTTGCTATTGCTTTTGCTCTTGGGGTTGAATGTTGTTTCAGTTGATACTTTTTCTCACATGGAATGTGTTTACTATGCAGCAGGAAATACATAATATTACTGTCTTGCACTATAAGGTTTCCAAATTATGCTTAAAATGTGAATGTCAGAGTGATGTGATGAAGACTAGTTTGGTGCAGACAGGAATGTCACGCACTATTCTGATTTTACAAATAAGTTTTTCTTCACCGTGAACTGATGTTGAGAATATCGTGTGTAGTAATGAATGTGTGTTCTTAGTGGAATCATACACTAAAAATTTATCCTGCACTAAATTTCATTATTTCCTGATGTTGATGTACCCTGCAAGTTAATGATGATTAGTAAAAAGTTCATAATGTGGAATAGTGTCAAACGTAAAGAACAGTACGAGATGGGCATATTAACAGGAGAAAAATGTTGAAAGACAAAAGGATGTGTTAGAACTTATTACTAAAAAGTAACTAGGTCAGAGTGCACAGGGTTGAAAAACAGGAAGAAAATATGTAGTCATGTCAGACATTTTTAAAGAAATGCTTTATTAAGTATCTCAAAATTTATTAATAGGGGTGTCGTTTTGAACACATTTTGTGTTGTAAGAACAGTTAGTACGTTACTGAGTAGTAGTGAGGAATAGTCATAGTTGTAATAGGAAGAATGGTTTACAGTTTCTCTGTGGGTTTGTCAGGGGAACTTCAGATGGGCTTATGCAGTGTCATATAATGAAAACTGTGTACAGTGTAATATAATTGTTTAGAATGTGTATGCACCAAGTGAGGAGAAAAGTAATGATTCAAAAGTCAGTTTTTATGAGGAATTAGAGCAGGTTTTTTTTTATCATTTTCCTAAGTGTGATATGAAAATTCTGTTAGGAGATTTTAATGCAAAATTGGAGAGAGATGACATTTCCAAACAGTTGGGAATGAGAGTCTACACCAGGATAGTGATGATAATGGTGTTAGAATAGTAAACTTTGCCACATTAAACAATCTAGTCATTAAGAGCATGATGTTCCTGGACTGAAAGATTCATAAATACACCTAGACCACTACTGATTGGAAGACTTACAACCAGATTGATCGTATATTGGTAGGTAGGAAATGACATTCGAGTATACTCGATGTACAGTCTTTAAGGGGAGCTGACTTTAATACTGATCACAATATGGTAGTTGCAAATGTTAGGGAAATATTGGCAGTAAGTAAACAAGCAGCACAGAAGTTTGATGTGGACAGATTTAATGTCAGAAAGCTAATGAGCTGCAGGTTACGAAACAGTATCAGATTAAGATCTCAAACAGGTGTGCAGCTTTAGAGATCTTAAATGGCAGTGAGGACATAAATAGACCTTGGAAAATGTTGAAAAAGAATATCAAAACTTCAGCTTAAGAGAGTGTAGGTCTGTATGAATTGAAGCTGCGTAAAACATGGTTTGATGAAGAATGTTTACGATGTTTGGATCACAGTAAGCAGTCTGAAATGCACTGGTTGCAGGATCCCAACCAAAGTAGTGTAGATAATCTACGCAATGTAAGATGTGAAACTAGTAGACATTTCAGGATTGAAAATAAGGAGTATCTGAAAGCTAAAACTTATGAACTTGAAACTAACAGTAAGATAAAAGACATCAGAGACTTGTATAGCTGCATCATTGACTTTAAGAAGGGCTAACAGCCTCGAAATAATATAGTAAAGGATGGGAAGGGTGATTTGGTTACAGACTCTCACAGTATTTTGGTTAGGTAGAGGAACCATTTTTCTCAGCTGTTCATTGTACTTAGGGTTAGTGATGTTAGGCAGACAGAAATACATAGAGCAAAACCACTAGTGCCTGAGTTGAGTGCCTTTGAGTTTGAGATGGCTATTGAAAAGCTAAAAAGACAAATCACCAGGTATTGATCAAATCCCAGCACTTTTGATTAAAGCAGGGGGTAGAGTAATTCGCACTGAGATTCCTAAGCTTTCGTATTAATTGTATTTGGAATAAGAAGGAATTGCTTGAGTAGTGGAAGGAGTCAGTCACTGTCCTATTTATAAGAATTGTAGTAATTATAGAGGCATATCATTTTGTCAAGTACGTAGAAAATTTTATTGAACATCCTGTTATCTAGGTTAACTCTATATGCAGAGGAAATTTTGGAGGATCATAAGTGTGGATATTGACGCAGCAAGTCAACTGCTGATCATGTATTCTGCATTCGTCATATACTTGAGAAAACTGGAACACATTGAAGCAGTGCATCAGCTATTTATAGATTACAAGAAAGCCTATGATTCATTTAGTGGGGGAGGTCTTGTATAGTGTTCTCATTCAATGCCCTCATGAAACTGGTAAGGCTAATAAAATGGGTCTGAATGATACATGTAGCAGATCCGGGTAGGCAGACATGTTTCCTATTAGGAATGGTTTGAAACAAGGAGATGCTTTATCGCCATTCTTTTCAACTTTGCTTTAGAGTACGCCATTAGGAGGGTTCAGGAAAACCAGGATGGCTTGAAATTACGTGGTACACCATTTTGATGTGTATGATGAATATGAATGATAAACAATACCTGGTGCACATCAGCATTTGGTTTCTGCTGATGATATTATATTGGGCGGGAGCGTACGTAACTTAGAGAAAAACACAGAAGCTTTGTTAGTCGCTAGTAAGGAGATGGAGATTGGTATAGAAGTAAATGCTGGTAAAACTAAGTACATGGTCATGTCCCGATATCAGAATGCAGGCCGAAGTAACAGTATAAAGACTGATAATAATAATAAATAGGTGGAGGAGTTCAGATATTGGGAACAACCTTAACAAGTCAGAATTCTATTCAGGAAGAAATTAAGAGCAGATTGAAGTCAGGGAATGCTTGCTGTCATTCGGTACAGAAAGTAAGGGTGCATACAGGACTTTGGTGGGGAGATCTGATGGAAAGAGACCACTCACAATACCTAGGCGTAGATGGGAGGATAAAGTTAAAATGAATCTTCAAGAAGTGGGATGGGGCATGGACTGGATTGATCTGACTCAGGATAGAGACAGGTGGCGGGCTGTTGTAAACTCGGTAATGAACCTTCGGGTTCCATAAAGTGCTGGGAATTTTTTTGAGTAGCTGAGAACCGGTTAGCTTCTCAGGAAGGACTGTGCTGCCCTGAGTGAGTAAATAAGAAAGTAAGTATATTGTCAATCATTTACAGTCCACTACTTTAACAAATAATTTACATATGCTGGACTGGGGAATTTTTTTTGCGATATGAATAAAAATAACTAGAGCAGTAGAGAATACACACTCGCAGACCCCTTTACACTATTTTAAACACTACATTCTTTGTGCCGTACCATGTAATTGACATGACATTAAAAAAAAATTCGTGCACTGTGTTCATACCATATTGGAGTAGACCAGTTAAGGGCAAACAAGTTTTGCTAAACAAATTCAGCGTTTACAAAATCCCCAGGCACTTGTGACATAGTGTTTATTTTCCAAAGTGACGATCACGTCGACCAAGAAATCAGAACACATCAGGGATACTGATCTGCAGTAGCCAAAAAAACCAAGGCCAAACATGGCATGATATTTGGCAAAATATAAGCTGCATCCCCATATGGCTGTGTAAGACATGGACACCTCGCACGCCTTCAACCATGAGGGCATGTGTTAATGAGTAAAATTCTGGTTTTGTCTCTTTTCCGGAACCTGTTAACATCATCCCTTTTCCATTGTGTAGCGGTACTGTGAGCCAAGATTAGGCTATGGGCTGGATGGTCAGGGATTCGAATTCTGGCAGGAGCGGCGCTGGCGGCTACGCATCCTCCTTTTCGGTGGGTGCTGGGGTTCTTTGTGGGTGGGGATTAAACAACCGGGGCATGAGACCATGGTTAAAAATGAGTAGAGCCATACCTCTTCTCCACCTATATGCTTTCATGGTGTGGATGGGGACATCTGTACCTTTCCCTTTCCCTCTAGACTTACCCACCCTGAAGGTCGCCTGTGCAGTGCATGCCGGATTGTTGGATGAACTTCAGCACATGATAAGACTAAACCCCAAACCTGACGTATTTTAGAAGTAGGACGTGAGAGCTTAAGTACACAAATAACAGTAAATTGGTTTCTTGCTACTGCAAGTGTAGGCATGTGATGAACTATTTTTGTTATGTTGTTGCATTACACAAATGCCGTTACACTACGGCTTCAGCTTTTTACAACTGTGAGGATTCATATTGTGGTCTTTGTGTGTTATGAAAATGTGTATTTGGGTTGATGGATAAAATGCTACAGCACTGTGTGTTAACGCAGAGGACAGACAGCCTGAAATAACAAGTTAATCTTGGTTTAAAACTTTCATAAAACTTCAAATGTAATGACATTTTAAATTTATCTGTCTTTAGGATTATGTTCTTTTGGTATGACACCTCATAGAAAGGTATTAATGATTTGGAGAAACCTGTTGTCGTCGGCTGTAGGGTGGAATCTAAGATGCACTTGGGAAGACATTCCATAACAAGTATTAAAACTCCTACATGTTTCGGCACCGGGTTGCCATTCTTAGGGAGACCCATATAGCAAAGATGAATATAAGCCACAACACATTACTGTAGGTATTACACTGCCCTTATTGAAGCGCTTAAAATGTTTAAATTCTAAAGAATGTAAAAAATTGATAGGTGCAATAATTACGGTATTGTGATGTTAAAATTATGTAATGGTGATCAGTTCCAAGTGTAAGTCCGTACTTGTTTACGTTCTGTACGGAGTTTGCGCACAAACATCTGCCTTGTTCTTGTGTGTTGCGAAGGGATGTCCAGGTACAGCACGTGATGCGTGTCGTATCTGGCGGTGTTGTGTAGTGTACTCGTATTGGACGAGATCCCCTCGGATCATATAAGAACTAGGCACTTGTTTGTGTGCGTACTCCATACATACAGATACAGTTTTCTCTTGGACTTTATCTGTTGTGTAACAGACATATAAACACTAAAACACTACGTTTCGGAAGCCGGCTCTGCTTCCGTCTTCAGGCACGAAGCATCTAATCTGCTGAACCCCTTAGATCAAGCTAATCTCGAGTGACTGAGAATAGCTTAATATCACAATATTGTAATTTTTATGCTCATTTTTTTACGTATTTTGGAATTTTGATATTTTAAACATTCCATTGCGGGCTGTGTAATACCTAGACTAACTGTTGTGCTTACATTCCTTTCTTATGCACGTAACTCCCTGAGAATGGCAGCCCGGTGCCGAAATATGGAGTTTTAAATAATTGTTGCTCACTTATGATGCATAATATTTAACTGCTTTTCCACGTAAACAGTGGTAAGGCAAACGCGCTTCAGTGTTACGTATGCCTGTCTTGTTCCAAGTAGCCACAGCAGTGTAGTCTAGACCTTATATTCTACATAACCAGATCAGTCTGTGTATATCCATATTTGGGAAATAATTATTTTTGCCATGTGTACTATTGAGAGTGTATAAACACAAGGAAACTGGCAGGGCTCCAGAATTAAACTTTTACCCACTCACAAGGTGCGAGATGGGTGGAAAGTATAAAAATACATAAGATGCACACAGCTGAACTACAGAGATTGAGTTTCGTTAAGCAGCCAGTAAATTTAAATTGAAACTCTGACTTCTGTCATCTTCAGCTTCTGCTGTCAGACTCTTATGTCTCGATTGTTACATTACGACACTGATGCGGGGAAGTAGATAGGTCACAATATTAAACATTTTGTTTCGTGGTTTTAGTTGTCTTGAAATAAAGATAGGAAAGAAGATTAAGGCGGACCAGGGGCTGGGTTGTTCAAATCAGTGAAGACTGAACTAGTTTGTATTGGGTCAGTTTGCAGGATTTTGTATTAGTGATGTTGAAACCTGGTTCTTGTACCAGAGTTACAGTTGTATCATCACTTATAACTCGCTCTTTGATACTAGTTACATCTGGCCTGTATTTAATTAATTAATTAATTAATTGTTTATTTATGATTTCTGTAGTGGTGCTGTCAGTAACCTAGGCTGTATTGCCATTAAATGTTACGATGCAGGATTTGACGTTTGGATACTGGTAACTGTGAAGGTCTCTGTCGTCTGGGATGTTACACTGTGTAGTCATATGTGTATGGACGTTTCAGAGGAACGTGCTGCTTCCATATCATGGTGGAAGAAAAGGCTCTGTATGACAAGTCAGGAACGTGTGGTAGGGGAGATTAGAAGGCACGCTAAGAATGGTGTGCGTGGTGTGAGTCTGCGTATGTTACTGAATGGTTTTCTCTTTGTGGCCAATTCGTCACTGCTGATTATTATGGAAGTAAGAGGTTTCTCGAAAACATTAGTACACATACCAAGCTAGACGGTGTCATAGCAGAGGACAGTAATCATCAGTCGATAGGCTGTTAATGAATCATTTGGGAAGGATGTGAAAAGCGGAGGTCAAGACTTAATGTGAGGTATCGCTCCCCCACTTTTTCCTTGGTGGGAATGAGGGAAACCAGAATAAGGGTTGGCGAGTCTGTATGCTGAGTTTTAAACGTGGGACCTTCAAAATATAATGCATCTGTTCTTGCTGAGCCGTCAGGTACATCACCGTTGCTGAAACAATTCGCCATTAAATTACGTCCCAAGTTGTACCAGCTGACATCTTCACGGAACTTGTCCTGGAAATTCAAACTGAAAATGTAGTGACAGTAGTAGTAGTAGTAGTAGTAGTAGTAGTAGTAGTAGTAGTAGCAGCATAGTTCATGTGATGTAGCTGTACATGTCATTTGTGGACTACACACACATTATTACGTCAGAGACGAATATTTGATCTGAAAATCCCTTAAAGTTACTCTCTTTAACCGTACCTGTCAAGGTTACGCAAATCCCGGGCGTCTGATCGCCCAGGCGAAGAAATGTTCTGCTTTCCCAGCTGATAGTTACGGTATAGGTACTGCTTTTTTCTTACTGAAATAACAAAAGTACATATCAGTTAACGTGCACCGAGGAGAAATTTTCAAGATAACAGAGAGGTTCACAGTTGGGTCCTGTGTATGGAACTTGCTTCATGTCACCCTTGTGGCTTCCAGAATTTGGAGGTGGCTGCTAGATAATTGGAAACATTTATGGACTGCTCTCTGTATAGTTGAGGCGCACAGGGAGGTTCTTATTTCCGTTTTTTTGTATTGCATTTCTGAGATGATTGCGGACACCAGATTCACAATTAAAAAATCATGCAGTCTGGTAAATTATGTATGCATGTGTGTATGTATGTATTTATGTAGTTTATTTACCCACTTACAGATTAGTTAGATTTTTGTAACTTAAAATTTCGACTGCAGTTTCATTGTTGTAGACGGATCAAAATGTATTCGACTTTCAGCCTTGGTAGCCTGTAGTCTGCTCTACAAATAAGTTGTCCGTTTGAACGTACATCATCACCAAGAACCTGCACTTACCTTCTCTTTTGTATTGTTTGGTCGTTTGTTGAGGTTCCAGGTACTGGTGTTTTCTTTATATGTTGTCAGTTGCCTATCGGTATAGAGGCCTGTACGACGTTACTGTTGGGGCCAAAACTACTTTAATAAAGTTCATTACTTACTGATGTAACTAAATGATGAAGAAATTAATATTACTGCCCGCTAGGTTGTGACTCGTGGTTTGATGGATATGTATAGTCCGTGACTCATCTCTGCGACCGCAGAAGCGGGGGGAATTGTAGGGTAAATGTCAGCTAATTAAGTCCTGCTCGCCTTCCATACACAGTCGCAAAGCGGGGTCCAAAGCGTGTCATTGTTTTGGAGGAAATTCCTTCTTCTGTCGTCAGTGTAGAAGTGACTTTTTCTTCTACAACAGCACGTAAATGAATCGGTCCCCTCCGGAACGTTGTTAATCTTTCTACCAGACTATGTGGTGCCATACTCAAGAGTCATGCGTCTCAATGCATTTTAGCTCACGGAGCCCCAAAAAGGCGACAGAACTTACTGAGGAACTCCAACCTGTTTACAACACTCGTACGTCGCATGTAAACTTAAATACCTGCATTTGTTTATCTTTTTACGTTACGTGTAAAAAATCAACAGCTAACCTAAAACTGATCGTTTCGCCTGACACATCGAATCTGTCTATGGTGAGTTGTGCTAGCTGACTTGGCTATAGAATCTGGAATCTTCTGGATTGAAGCAACGGTTGATTGCGTGTTACCAGTGACGGAATGGTTGGTGTCGAATGTCGCCACACAAATTTAGGACCGCCAAGAAAACACTTCCGCCATTACGCATTTTCGTCTGTCGGAACCACTGAAACCCCTTTGTGGAACCCAGTTTGAGAAACACAGCTCTAGCTACGATTTTATCTTCATATTCTCTGCTGCCATAATATTGTGTCTCGTGGAATTTATTATCCAGATGTCATCTTTATTTTAGATTAAGAACAACTTATCCGTAATATTTACTAAACCAAAAATAAATATATACCAGTTTTTCATATTTTCTCGTGTCTGTAGTACATTGAGGAGGGCATTGCAATTAAAAAAATTCTAAAAGTTTTGATGGATAACTGCATTTTTAGTAGCCGTAATAAGTTTGTCATGTTTATGTGCCCTCGGTCACTTTCCTGACAGGTGTTTATTAAACTGTAACGCGGACCTTACTGATCCGCCTCAGGGTAGGGTTCTGATGGTGGGATTGTAACAACGCGTAAAATTAAGAACATAAGAACTGTGTTAATAAAAAGAAAGTAACCTGCATTTTGAGGTTTTCAGAGCAGTCTGTTTTATGATTCCAGTCTAATGGGAAGTGGGGCTGCATCACTGGGTAATCGGTTCCCGACATTTTGAAAAACGAAGTCCGAACCTCCAGACAGACCCTTGAAGATGAAGGCACTGCGTTTCTTAAACACGTCGAGAACCGATTATCCAATGGCGGAGCCTCGTATGCCAAAAGAACTGGATCCTTTGCCACACCGCACGTTATTTTGTGCTTATTAAAAGTTATTTTTTTATTTTACGAACTATTACAGCCCGTAAACATGCACGCTTGTTACGTCACTGCATGTAAAGTGCAGCACTGACGCGGTGTCTTGAATTACATGCCACTGTTTAGTACTTGCTTGGAATTTTAAAATTGTCATATATATGTGAAATATAAACAACGTTTAAAGCAAGCATTTATTCGTAGAGAGGATACACAGGCACAAACATCATAGTAGGCATTTTCGGCACTGTAAAAATCAGCGTAATTATGTCAGTATGAAACATGCACGTGATTTAGAATTTTTTAATATTAATAGTGGAAAATAACAGGCTTTTACGTAAACGCCTGATGTCGTCTGATCAGACCCCGCTGTACCTGGAATTGTAACGGGTTTACAGTTATGCCAGCTACTAAGTTGGCTCAAGCTGTAATTTTTCTGTCATGTTTTCCGTAGGTGCCTGGTTGGAATCCCGACCCTGACATGGACTGTTTTGACAGAGGTGTTTCGTGAGTTTCCACAGCCCTTCCAGGGTATTTCCATGATTGTAATCATTTGGGTTACAACTTCTTTCTTGTGACATTCTCCACATTGCCTTGCGGTCATACGAAGCAATATTCCGAGTTACTGGCAAAATCTTTATGTGAATGATAAATATTTTGGCAAATAATATGATTGCTTACAGTAACCGATAGAGGGGTTGGTAGCTAACACTTCTGCTTCGTATTTGGGATGTCCCGGCTTCATACCTTCTCCCTCAGATCGTCTCTTCGTGAGACATTTCGTGCCTTCTCTTTGACTAGGCTACTCGCTGGACAGCCCGATGGCTCGGGTGTTCAGATTCTTATTTGCTGTACAGACCGGTTGTCGGACCCAACCAGCCGCCTATCTAGTGGATCCCCGTAGCAGACCGACAGGGGTGTTGGGCTTAGCCCTTTGAGAGAGAGAAAGGAGAGATATTATTTGACTGTTTTAATTGCCAAAATCGCGTGGCGTCGATACTAAATAACTTGAAATGGGGAGCGTTGATGGAATGATACTGACATGGAAAAGGTAAGAGTTAAAGTAGCACCCTGTTCGTGTTTTGAGGGCTTCCAGAGGGGGTAGAGGTATAGCTCCGTTTATTCTTGACCTAGATTGAGGCGTTGCTAACGTTCCGGCCCTTTTAACTCCGGGCGAAAGTATCTCCGGTACCTATCGAGTAGGAGGCTGGTTGCACATTTTGGAGAAGAGAAAATCAAACACCAGATCCCTGACCCTTAGCCTGTGTACTGACTACGCTATCCCGACTCCCGGAAAGCTTGAGTGGTCGTAAAAAAGATGTCCAAGTGCCACTTTGTCCTCCACACTTCCCGCATGGACTGCCCTTTGAACAAACCCGGGCCTTAGCAACCTAATGGTAACTATATGTACCGCCACTTGTCGTAACATAAAAAACTGCGTTTTGCCCACGCAGGGTGTTTATGAGTGTCCTTTATTATTTAACTACAGCCTGTCACTAATGTTATATAGCGCCAGTGTTGATTGAATGAGTATGGAGAGTAGATGGAGTGACGCCGACAGGGGAAACTGAAGTATTTGGATGGAAACTTGTTTCATTCCTACGTTTTCGCCAAAAATTGCACATGGACTGCTATGGAATTGAACCCCGATCTTTACGATGAGAGACAGGGGACTAACCCCCCAGCCATGGCACGGCCTTGTTTGGTATAGTTCTCGCAATGAGCAGTGAATGTCTCTGTACCAGGGTCTACAAATTATCCGTAAATCGTCTTCAAAATGCTAAGCGCCGAAATTTTGGCTGACATGAAGCAAGTTTCACACCGAGGACCCCCAGTTCTGGAGCGACCTGTGGGCCTGTTGTCTGGCGCTTTCTTCTCGGTGCATGTGAACTGATAAACAATGTGGTATGTAATGGAGCAACTGCAAATATTATGCTGAAAATGTTTGGCGCCAGTGCTTAATCGTCTGGGCGACCAGACGTCCGTGATTTGTGCAAGCCTGTCCGATACAAGGACACGGATAGCTTAGTCGGAATAGCGACTCGCCACGGACTGGACGGTCCGGGGATCAAATCCCGGTGGGAGAGGGGGGGGGGGCGAGATTTCAAACAGCAGTACTCTTGCGGACGTTGGGGAGCATTGGCTAGAAAATTACTTTCATTTTTTGTTTAACATAAATCCTGAAATAATTCTGATCGGATTCAACATTCCTGGCACTGGCCCAATGTCGGAAAGTACCTCACATTATGTTACGACCCACCTTTTAAAAATACGCAGTATGCAGTATGCAGTGAAAGCATTTTAAAAATGTCTCGTTGACATTCCCCAAGTTGTTTGCTTACTATGGGTGCCGCACTTCAGAAGGAGTATTGAGTCATGTGACGTACAACCGGAAGTAATTTCCTCGTAGCGCATTACAATGTGCGCTGTGACGTCAATATAGTCACGTGTTAATATTTACGCTACCATTCATTGTGCACACCGTACGGGGCCCTGCTTCCAGACTGCTCCCACAACGGCCCCATACTCTGCGCCAGTTCATTTCGAATGCTTCCAGTTGCTGGGATTTATGAGTTTCGTTGCAGTTAGCCTTTACTGTTGAGGTGTTCCTGAGCATTTCTAAGTTTTTATCTTCGAATGTACGTATCGTTTAACGAAGTTCACCTAGAAAGGAAATATTCTCACGTATAAAAGGTGCTATGTATTGGGCGGACATTATATTCTGGTCAGGAACGTAATCACAATGGCCGCCCCTAACTGAAATTACGAAATAAAAAAAAAATTTATGTATTTAATTTCCTTTAATTTAATCCCAGATTTAGCGCAAAAATTCAAGATTTTCATTCAAAGTATTTATTGTGCCGAACGGGGTACCGCACCAACCCTCTCCCCCTCCCAGCTACATCGCTGGTTCTGATAAACCTGAATAGTAAGTTTCGGATGACCGGGCTCGAAGAGGATCAGTGACGTTTACAAGTTAAAGTGAAACGATACCTAGCCTTTTAAAGCCTGAAGTCCCTGTAAACGAGGCCTGCTCATGTTGCCCTCGGAGATACCAGAAGTGAGAAAACGTCTTTTAACCTTTTCCCTGGCAAAGCCTAGGTAGAACGCCGAAGTAATTTTGAAAATGTATGAGCTGTTGTATTTATGTGGACATACATTACGTTTCTAATTCATTTGGTAAAAAAGTTCTAAAAATAGCGACACCCTAGCCTAGACTGTGAATTACCTTTTAAAATAAAATTTTCCTATTATATTTTTTTATCGCGTACGATGTAGTTGAAATACCCAAGTAAAACTATGCATATAGTTACAGTATTCTTACTTTGTCTTTATTCTTTGTATTGAATTTTATGTTGCCCGCATGCAGACGAACTATTGCCGAAGTTGCCCGCGCCGCTTACGAATAAAAGATTGAGCAGGCGTCATGTAAACAGTGCCTAAATGTTTATTCCTCACAAAAAAACGCGCTGTGAATTCTTTAAAGAAACGAACTGGTAATCATGTACGTTATTCTGAAAACATAGGAAATAAAACAAATCTGTTGGTAAAATTTGGAAATTTGCAGAGGGCTCAAAAGTCAACTAAACGGATAGTAGAGTGTACACTTAAATACGTTGTCAGTTGCATTATTCCATACTGCGTTTACAGAAGCTATTCGATATGGTTCTCCGTGTCACAGTGCACAACTAACTACGCTGAGATACCGTTTTATAAGCTGAAAAATTGGCTGGCATGTCTCTGTTTGAATATTTCCGTTTAAAGTTTTCGGTTTACCTTTGTGTACATTTTATATAATGTTAAAGCAGTGGTGCATGTAATAGCCGCTGTACGTAAAGGAGAATGGACTTAACATTTGTAAGCTGCTGTCACTGGCAGTCGGACACCAAGCAAATGTAATTAGGTTCAAACTAGCAAGACACAGTTACGTCGAGCACTGGCCATGTGGAAGAACATGTAAGAAATTGTGTTTCATTTGAAGTGTCAGGCCCAGAAAATGCAGGATTTAATAAGTCGTGACCAGTTTGGGACTAAAATTGCCTGCACTTTGATGCATTAAATGCTGGAAGTCATGGTAGAATTATTGTGTACGGAAATTTCATTAAACGAGCTTAACAATGTGCACGTAACGTTATAAATAATAATAATGGAGCATTTGCTGTTGTTGCTACAAGACGTAAAGAGCCCTTGCATTTAGTTGTCTAGACAATTGCTTTCGCAGATTCTTTGGCTAGCGGAACGCTTTTGGCTTCGAAAAATAACCATTGATCCTCACATTCTTTTTGGCGCCAATTCAGAGTGTGCGGATGATAGACATCCAAAATTATTTATATATCAAAACCGATTTTAGGTAGCGTCCTATACAATGGGTACCGGGTCCTTACCGGGGGTAAAGCGGCCGGGGCGTGACGTTTACCACCCACCCCATCTAGCTCGAGGTTAAAGAGACAGTAGAGCTATACCACCGCTCTCCCTGGTCCGTCGTGACCTGTTCTATAGTGAGCTTTACCTTTACCTTTTTTTACGAAGACATGTCACTTGTAGAATACGTAACAATGCATTGCATGATTTGACCTCAGTGAAGCTGACCTTGGCTTTCTTCGTTGGTGCAGCGTTTTTAAGTAGATATTTTTAGTGGCCATACGAAATAAACATATCGCCAATTAAAGGAGTTCCGCGTTTATTTTTTCACGATACGTCACTCCTTTGTTTAGAAAAGTAAATAAAACTTCCAAATAGTCTGTACAGAAATTTATCCACGGATCCCCTGGAGCTAGTCAGGATCCGTGGTGCAGAGGATGGGAACCACTGATCTAGACGATCGTCACCCTCAGCAGGGAAAGTCCGTCCAGTGAAGTGTGTGCCTTATTTTTCTCTTACAACTCCTGTTAGAAACATTTTTGGCTCCCATATTTAGCAAGTTATGTACGAGGTGATTGCAGAAACAAGTGTCTTTGTGTAAAGTAACATTGTTGTGTGATTTATAACTACAATTAAAGTAAAAAAGTATAGTTCCTGCCCACTCCATAAAGACATACGGGGAAGTCCAAGTAAAGCTCCAGTATTTCTTAACCTCGGCACTAGATGGAAGTACATTATCAGCTTCACGCCTCGTCCGCTGTATCTCCGGGAAAGAGCCCTCTCTGCCCATTGAATAGGAGGCTGGGTAGGCCATAGAGCCGGTCTGGACCCTGTGCAGAACAGAACAATTTCAGACCAATGCCTGGAGTCGAACAACGGCTCCTCGGTTATTCTGCCAGTAGCCCATATTGTGTTGATGATAAATTCTGTAGAACTTGCCGTATCAAATTTCGTAAGTAATCCATGTTAGGTTTCAGATTCCCACGGTGGTAAATATTACTGTCGTCTTGGACTTAACACAGTGTGGATATGACTTCATTTGAATCGACCATCTGCTGAAATTTTGCTTGGAGGAAAAGAAGGGAAGTTCATGTAGCCCGCATAGGAGGGATTAAAGTGAATGCAAAATTTTGTTTGGAAACCTGAAGGGAAGAGACGTCTTGGGAGATGCAGGCTAATATTAAAACAGATCTTAAAGCCGTAGGGTGAGAGTGTGTTAACTGGATTTTCTAGCTCAGGATAGGATATGTTAACAGGCTGTGTTGAACATGTCATTGATTCTTCAGGTTCCATAAGAGGTGGGAGATTTTTTAATTAGCGAGTAATTTGGCCCTTAAAGAGCTGTAGTCTATGGATTTAGGCCAGATCACCAAGACAAGGTCGCGGAGGTGCAGCCTAGTTCCAGAGCCGTAGTGCTGCTGCCTAGAAACGAAACCTGGTCGCTTACTCTGTAGCTAGTGACTGGTGTTCAAAATTTGTGTCCACTCCACTGAATGAGTATGGAAAACTTTGGGTGAGAAAGTTTGTTTAGTACCAAGGCATGGGAAGTTAGAGCTAATTTTAGCATGTCGTAGTTAAATTAGAACAAGCCAGTGGAAATATAGAGGACCTTGAGGATTGTCTAGACCAAGGCTGGGCATCGCTTCTAAGCCGGCCCACTGCAACGTGTTCGCATTACGACAAAATTTTCTAGCCCTACAACTATTGAACTTACATTATAAATACCGTAGAGGCCCGGGTTCAGTCTGAGAGTAGTTCGTGTGGGATTTATGGTGGACATAGTAGCACTGCTGCAGGATTCTCTCCGAGCACTTCGGTTGCCCCCGCCAAAATGCTTCACTCTGGTCTTTCGACAAGGGTTGATGCTGTAGGCCATGGTACCGGTCGTACTTCCACGTTATAAATATGCCGTTGTTATTACGCTATAAATGCATTTTATTGGGTAGTAAAACTGAATGTTAAGGAAAGGCGCTCTTTTTTGGGCTGTGTTGCGCGGGGCCCAGTTTAAAGCTGTTTCAAGAAGACGGTGTAGTTGTTTTAGTTCTTGGTAAGGTACCCCGCTGTGATGGCGTGTGGGAATTAGGAGGTGCAGCTCCACGCTTTATTAACATCTGATGTCGCTGGAGTTGACCATTTTTACGTTCTGGCCACTTTACCCGCCTGTCGTTCAGTAGAAGGCTGGGTTGGCGGCATTCCCCGTCGATTTAAAGTAGAGAATAGTCTTTTGTCTCTGCCGGGAATCGAACAGTGATTTCTTCGGACTTCCAGCCCGTAGCTTTGTCACTACATCACCTGAGCTATTACTGCTTGTAAGCTGTTCTGATACAACGTTTCCTTAATGTTCTCACTGTTGAAATGGTTGTCATACAGTAAACATGACAGTTTATATCCGTAAAGTTTTTAGGTCTGTGGCCCGCGGGCCATGGAAGTTGCCGTCCTGTGGAGGCATGCACAGCCTATCTTCATTACAGCGGCCAGGGCCGGTTTGGGACATCAGTACCCAGTGCAAAAATAAATATAGTGGCCGCAGTGTGGGCACATCAACTGACTTTATGTGGAGCATTGTAGGAGTTTACGTACATATGTACATTTGAGAGGTGTTAGACACGGAGTCCAGAAAACAATCAGCATTTTCAGCTCCCCCCCCCCCCCCCCCCCCCCCCCACACCCCCCTACCTCCTCGTGCTCATCCCACAAAAAAAAACACAACACAAAAACAACACC
>Ga0123355_10006594_pt1 | contig 17226 bp, 15 predicted proteins | sample TergutEmb28metaG_3_FD_89872 | JGI IMG/M metagenome (GOLD analysis project Ga0123355, IMG submission 89872) | Embiratermes neotenicus P1 segment gut microbial communities from Petit-Saut dam, French Guiana - Emb289 P1 | ecosystem: Host-associated > Arthropoda: Insects > Digestive system > Gut ...
ACATGAAATCAATATTGCAGAACAAAAAGAATCAAAACAAGAAAATGGAATAGTTATAACAGGAGCAACAAAGCAATGTCCACATTGCGAAGAAGATCTACCGGAAAAAATAGCATTTTGCTTGTATTGTATGAAGTCTCTTGTAGGAGATACAGCACCGCAACCCGAGGCAAAACAACAAAACAATGGTGGTAATCCTTTTCAGAAAACGTCGACGAAGGTTTTAGTTGGAGCGGCGGCACTTCTCGCTGTTGTTGCTATAATTGTGGCTACTTCATTTATCACTGCTTCTATCTTATCTCGTCAAGGCACAGGCATAGCAGGCTATATCCATCATCCGCCGGTATATACACCATTTGTGCCTCAAGATGACATCACAGATTCGGCTCTAACTCCGGAACCAACGCCTACGCCGGAATCTCTTAACATCCAACAGTCTGCAGAAGTTTATCCAGCTCCAACACCTGTGCCATCATACACTCAAGAAACTGAAGCAAATACAACCACCCCGACCTCCGATAGCAGCCAGCGTGGAAACAGACCATCTAATCCAGCAATCTCGTTAGATCGTGCTATTGAAATTGGCTATGAAGAACTGACAAGACGTGGGCACACAGGCACATTCCGTACCGATTCCGGCATGGATTGGGAGCATGGTCAGTGGGTATGGGAACTGTTATTCAGAGTAGAGGGTGGCAGATTGCCTTTAGTAGAAATGTATATCAACGTTGACACAGGCGAGATTGTCAAATTTGAGTGGGATGACTAATTGACTGTAAGAATAGTGCAAAAACTGAAATATTTATAGATAATCATGGAGTGGTGTGATACAATATGTCAAGATTTTTACCTATCGAACTAAAAGGAGACGACACATGAAAGCACCAATGAAAATAGTAAGAACCAAGATGGTTGAATTGAATTGCGGTAATTTTGGCGCCTACAAATACAAGCTTGCAAAAGGCGGCTCTGCAATTCGACTCGTAGACCTGGGAACACAAGAGGTTTACTCATTTACAAAAGATAAGCGCTCCGGTAGACCGGTCGCATATGGACCGCCTGCAAAGTTTAATGATCTTGACTATATGCCACTATATGAAGAAGCCATACTGAAGCTCAAAAATGTAAAATATGGTAGTAGAGGAATTGTCAAAAACGATACAACAGATTCTTGTGGTAACATTACTGTCAGCAATTCTGTTGATATGGGTACCGGAGAGCAAATCACTAAAGAGATTGAAAACAATCTCGAAGTTATGGCTGATGCCCATGATTCACCGGATTATGATTTTATTATTAGTGAATATGGCATCGGTGGAAAGATACAACGTGCATCAATTAATAGATTAAATCGTGAGCTCATACAAAGCATACCAAAGAATCGTGCAATACTAGACCTCGTAAATCAGAAAGGTGTTACTTCTTCTGAAGTTGCATTCAATCTTTTCTACAAACACATTGGTCGTTTGGAGCGTAATATCCAAGAGCAAGATGCCAGAGCAATACTGGAAGCCTTGAACATCGATTATGGTCGCAACATTTTGAAAGAGCTTATTGTTCAAATCCGCAAATTTAAGGCCCGCAGAAGATAGTGCAGAAAGGTGCGATTTATGATAGGCGATAGCAATATCCTCATGGCTCGCATGGACGATTTGGTCACTAAAGCTATCAAGACAGGCGTTGCTGTTTCAAAATTCCTAACGCCAGCGGATGCTGCAAATGTCGCCGAATACTTTACCAACAGACGTGATATTTCCTTTTGTCTTGACGGTGGTTTTGTGGGTGCTGAGCGTACTCGTGCTGTTTTTACAAACCCTGATTGGGGTGAATATGAGCGCTCAGAATATTTTGCATCACTTAAAATATCCTACCGCTTGCAAGATACACTTGGTCACCGTGATATTTTGGGTGCACTTATGGCACTCGGTATAAAACGAGAAGCTCTTGGCGACATTATTGTTGGTGAGGGCTTTTCCCTACTGATTTGTCTACCGGATATGGTTGCATATATCATCGAAAATCTTACTAAAGCAGGTCGTGTGGGGTTGCAAATTTTACAGGTCAACCTTGATGATGTTCCTCCTCGTGAGGAAGAATTAACCGTCAAAACTTGTACGGTGGCATCGTTACGATTGGACGCTGTTTTATCAGCGGCTTTTTCAATTTCTCGCACAAAAGCAACAGAGCTAATTGCCACAAGGCAAGTAAGTCTCAACCATCATATATGCGAAAAAAATGACAAAGAAGTCAGCGAAGATTCTCTGTTCTCTGTACGCGGAATGGGACGCATAAAATTATTAGAAATCGGTGGCTTGTCGCGCAAAGGGAGATGCTTTATCAAAATTGGTGTTTATGGTCGGTGATATTATAGTATTAATTTCATCATAAGAAGGAGAGTTTATGAGTTATTTGTTTGTCCACTTCAAAGAAAACCTCGCTGATCCCATTGGAGAGCAGGTTTATTTTGGAATAAGCAAAGATGGGTTTACATGGAATCGTGTAAACTCCGGAAACCCGGTTATCCGATGCACAAAAGGTAAAAAAGGCGTTAGAGATCATACCATCTGTAGAGGTAAAAACGGAAACTTTTTCATTGTTTCTACCGACTTATGCCTTGCCAACTATATTATAGAGCATGGTGATCTGGACTGGTATGATATTGCTGCGAATGGAAGCAAATATTTTAGTCTCTGGGAATCCAGCGACTTGATTAATTGGTCTGAGCAAAGACTATTTATGCCCGGTAAAGATTGTGGTTTCGGTAGTCTCTGGGCGCCTGACATCATTTATGATGAAAACACAGATGAATACCTATTACATTGGTCATCACCAAGTCCTGATAATGAAGAAAGAATACAAGCGATTTTCTACTCTAGAACAAAAGACTTTATAACATTCACCGATCCTAAGGTTTTATACAGTAAAGAGGATTCGGGAGTAATTGATTCTGCTATGTACTGTGAAGACGGGAAATACTATCTTTTTGTAAAAAGCGATAATAATCCTGCTCGGGTCATCATGTTAAAGAGTGACTTTATAACAGGTCCTTTTGAGCGCATTTATGAATTTGATGAAGAAATGAAAAAGAGTACCGATAAGCCTCACTACGAAGCGCCAACTGCTTATAAGTTTAACGATGGCAGATGGTGTCTGATGCTGGACTATTACGGAGTTCCCGGTGAGGGGCAGGGATATGTGCCATTCATCGCTGATGAAATTTCCGGTGGAACCTTTATTAGATCTGACCATGATGTAATATTCCCATATGGCTTCAAGCACGGGACAATTCTAAAAATCTCTGATGATGAATATGATAGAATAAAACAACATTGGCCAAATACATAAACATAAAGCGGCGGACAAGTTGCGTAGTTATTTGTCATAAATAATAATTTTACAAATTCTTTCTTGACTTTGAACCGCAAAAGATATAGTGTGTAGCAAAGATTATAAATTAGACATACATACTAATATAAAAGGAGAAATCAATTGAGTTACAAAATTATAACAGATAGTGCTTGTGATCTCCCGGAGAATAAGACTCAGGACTGGTTAACCCGTGTCCCTCTGTATATAAACTTGGGAGAAAAGACACTCATAGACGAAGAAAGCTTAAGCTCAGAAACACTTCTAAATGAAATCTCCGCATCATCAGTCGGTCCAAAATCTGCTTGTCCGGCACCAGGTGTTTTTGTAGATAACTATGATGGACCTGAAAATGACCTTTATGTCATAACAGTCTCAAAAGAGATTAGCGGAACTTACAACAGTGCTCTACAAGGCAAGGAAATATATTTGGATGAAAACCCCGGAAAAAACATCCATGTGTTTAATTCCAAAACAGCCTGTGCAGGTCAAGTTCTTATCTGCGAAAAAATCAAAGAACTCGCTGAAAGCGGACTTTCTTTTGATGAAGTTGTAAGGCAAGGAGAAGCTTTCATCGAGGATGCAGGCACTATGTTCGTGTTGGAAGATTTAGACATTTTGCGTAAAAGTGGCAGAATGAGTGCTCTACAAGCAGCGGTTACAAACACACTAAAGCTAAAGCTTGTTATGGGTGGAACAAAAGAGGGTACAATTGCAAAAGTGACTCAAGCGCTCAGTATGACCCAAGCGCTGAATAAAATGGTACATATAATTTCCGAGCATGCACAAAAAACAAGCAAAGGTGAAATTCCTATGCTCGTTATTACACATTGCTTTGCAAAAGAACGTGCAGAATACGTCATAAACAAACTGAAAGAAACATGTGATGTGGCTGAAGCTCTTATTTGTAAAGCCGGCGGAATTGGCACAATGTATGCAAATCGCGGCGGCGTAGTTGTAAGTTATTCGTAATGTGATAAATCTAGCCCCCCACACCTCTCCGTAGTAATACGTGATGTGGCCCATGGGGGGATGTTTTTTTGAAAGGGATATACACTATGATAAAAGGGTTTAAAATGCAGCTCAATCCCGGTCAGGCAGCAGAATACGAAAAACGTCATAATGAGCTTTGGCCGGAAATGATCGACATGATTCATGAACACGGTGGTAAAAGTTATTCCATTTTCCTTGATGTAGAGACCAACATTCTCTTCGGTTACATTGAAATCGAAGATGAAGTGCGTTGGAAGCAAGGAGCGGACACCGCAATTAACCGCAAATGGTGGGATTTTATGGCAGATATTATGGAAGTTAACCCGGACAATAGTCCTGTGGCAAAGGATTTACACTTAATGTTTCACTTGGATTAAAATAACAGGGCTTGCCTAGGCAGAATTTCAGTACTGCTGGCAAGCATTGAGTTTAAAGTAGCATTTCTACAAAATATTATTAGCACAAATAACGCAAATAATATATAATCATAGTGTCAAACTCAAAAAAGCACGAAAGGACTGTATTACAAATGAATCTTTCAGGACTCATTAAGCTTTCAAACAAATACGGAAAAGACCCCGAACTTGTTCTTGGTGGCGGTGGTAACACTTCAGAAAAGGACGAGGAAGTTTTATATGTCAAATGCTCAGGAACAAGCTTGGCCACAATTGATGAAAACGGCTTTGTTCCCGTATCTCGCACAGCCTTAGATGCAACCCTTAACAAAAATTATCCAACAGATGACAAGGGGCGTGAAGCCGCCTTTTTAGCAGATGTTATGGCCGCTCGAACAATGCCCGGCGAAACTAGACGTCCAAGTGTAGAGGCTTTGTTACACAACCTTTTCCCACAAAGATATGTAGTTCACTTGCACCCTGCACTTGTAAATGGTCTTACTTGTGGTAAAGCAGGAGAAGCAAAGTTAAAAGAGTTGTTTGGCGAAAGTGTTGTATGGGTGCCGGTAACTCGTCCCGGATATGTATTAGGAAAACTCTGTTATGATGTTTTACGCGAATACAAAAACAAAACCGGTAAGGATGTACAACTTGCATTCCTTGAAAATCACGGTATCTTTGTCGCTGCTGATACTGAGGAAGAAATTGAAACTCTCATAACAAAGTCTATGAGTTTGTTGCAATCCGTTGTAACTTATGTTCCGAATCAAGAGTATTCAACTGCAGTAGCACCAGATGTCATCGCACAAATTAAAGATAAGACCGGATTTTCTTGTATAGAATTTCGTACTAATCCGCAAATTTTAGAATACCTAAAAGGCGTTGATGCAGCAGCAGATCTGCTACTGCCATTTACTCCGGATCAAATTGTATATTGTGGAGCATACCCAACATATATTAAATGCATTTCCGAGCTAGACAGTAATCTGCCGGACAAAATCCTCTTTGTTGAGAATATGGGGATATTTGCGCTTGGGCAAACCGAGAAGGGTACAAATTTAGCAATCGAAGTTTTCTTAAATGCTGTTGATATTGCTGTATATGCAAAAAACTTTGGAGGAGTGCAACCTCTTGCTGAGGATTTTATTGATTTCATTGCAACCTGGGAAGCAGAATCATATCGTCAAAAAGAAGCAAAGAAAGGGTAGATAAAAGAATGGAACGTTATATACAAACTAAGAAGCGATACGAAGCATTGGGAATTGATGTAGAGGCGGTAGTTCAACGTCTATCCACCGTGCCCATTAGTATACACTGCTGGCAAGGAGATGATATTCAAGGCTTTGAGTCGTCTGATGAAGCTCTCTCAGGTGGAATTCAAGTTACTGGTAACTACCCGGGTCGAGCCGGGAGCCCTGAAGAATTAATGGCTGACTTTAAAAAAGCAATCTCATATATTCCAGGTAAAAAGAGACTTAGTCTTCATGCTATTTATGCTCTGTTAGATGGCAAAAAAGTAGAGCGTGATAAATTAAAGCCTGAACATTTTGAAGGGTGGATATCATTTGCTAAAGATGCAGGCATTGGATTGGATTTTAACCCTACTTTCTTTAGCCATCCAATGGTAAAAGATGGACTTACTTTATCAAGCCCTGACGAAGATGTGCGTCAATTTTGGATTCGTCACGGCATTGCAAGTCGCGAAATTGCTGCCGGCTTTGCAAAAGCACTAGGCGAACCTGTCGTTAATAACCTCTGGATTCCTGACGGGTTTAAAGATGTTCCTGCAGATCGCCTCGGACCAAGATTGCGCCTCAAAGATAGTCTGGATCAAATTTATGCAAAGCGTCTTGATGGAGTCATTGATTGTGTTGAGAGCAAAGTTTTTGGAATCGGGCTTGAGTCTTATACTGTAGGCTCAAACGAATTTTATTTAGCGTATGCTGCAAAGCATCCTTGGGTATATAATTTGCTTGATAATGGTCACTATCATCCGACCGAAACTGTTAGTGATAAAATTTCCAGTCTGCTAACTTATTTTGACAAGATTCCACTTCATGTCACACGTCCTGTTCGTTGGGATTCTGATCATGTTGTTGCATTGGATGATGAGCTAAAGGAAATCTGTAAAGAAATATTCCGACACGATGCCCTTGACAAAGTGCTTATAGGACTCGACTTCTTCGATGCATCTATTAATAGAGTCGCAGCATGGGTTATTGGCACTAGAAATGTACAAAAAGCATTGTTATACGCTGCTCTCCAACCTCACGAACTGTTACGCAACTTGCAAGATCAAGGGGATTTCACTAAATTATTTATGTTACAAGAAGAACTCAAATCCATGCCATTTGGTGATATCTGGGATTATTACTGCGAAACCCAGAATGTCCCTGCCGGAGCAGAGTGGTATGATGCTGTTATGGAATATGAGAAAGACGTATTATTTAAGCGTTAGTAACATACTCGCGACCTAACAGATAGTTCCGCCACCAACTACAATATCGCCATCATATAACACAACAGCTTGTCCTTTTGCAATTGCTCGTTGTGGTTCATCAAACTCGACAGACACCAGCTCATCTGGTGTCTGTTTTACTATTGCCCATTGTTCTTTTTGATTATATCTTATCTTAGCTTTCACACGCATAGGCTGCTCAGGCTTCTCCCATGAAATCCAGTTAAAGTCTCTCGCAGTAAGCGATTTCGAAAATAATCCTGAATTTTCACATAGTGTCACAGTATTGCTTTCTGTGTCTTTATCTCCTACATACATAGGTTTGTTAAATGAAAGCCCTATGCCTTTTCGTTGACCAATTGTGTATCGAATCATTCCATCATGTCTGCCTAATACTTCTCCACAACTGTCCACAAAATCACCGGCTTTATATTTTTTGCCGGTATATTGCTGAATAAATCCTGCATAGTCACCATCGCGGACAAAACAAATGTCCTGACTGTCTCGTTTTTTTGCATTAATAAATCCTTTTCAGCAGCAATTTCACGAATCTCATCTTTTCGTAACTCACCAAGAGGGAAAAGCGTATGTGCAAGTTGCTCTTGAGTCATTGTATATAATGCATAGCTTTGATCTTTCTTTTCATCAACACCTTTTTTTAGAAGATATCGACCTGTTTTTTCATCATGATCAATCTGCGCATAATGTCCTGTTACTACATAATCCATTTCAAGTTGTTTTGTACGGGCCATTAATTTTTCAAATTTCATAAAACGGTTACAGTCAATGCAAGGATTTGGTGTCTCTCCACGTTCATATGCTTGAATAAATCTATCAATCACCTGCTCGTTGAAATCCCCTGCAAAATTGAATACATGAAATGGCATTCCAAGTGAGTTCGCCACACTTCGAGCATCTTCAACATCTTCTATGGAACAGCAAGCTTTGTCGTTACTGATTCCAAGATCATCATTTTCAAACAACTTCATGGTGATTCCTATACAGTCATAACCTTGCTCTTTCATCAAGTATGCAGCTACAGAACTGTCAACACCACCACTCATTGCTATAATTGCTTTTTTATTCATGGTGCTCCTATCACATTTACTAAGAAATTTATGAAAACATATTATCATAATTTTCAAAAATGCTCAATAATGCCATATTATATATTATCGACAAACCATTGTAATGCACGATTTCAACGCGCGTAGTCGATATAATTTTGTTGGTAATTTTGTTTGAATAAGCTCTTTGCTTTTCTCTCCAAATATGGTAAACTTGCTCTCGTGCGTTTTAATGTTCTATTTATTTATAATCAATATAACATTAAAATATTTGTGAAAGATGCAACTTTTTCCGTGCTTCATAGGTGTTAACTATAGAAAGCAAAAATATTGCATTTTCGTATTATAAAAAGAGGAGATTTAAAATGAAAAAATTCGCAAAAATTATTGCACTATTAGTGTGTACCCTGATTCTCACACTGAGCTTAGTTGCATGTGACCAAGAGGAAGAGTATATTCCGGAACCAGAACCGGAAGTAGTCGCTACTCCGGAACCAGAACCTGAGCCAGAGCCTGAACCGGAGATAGAAGATGAAGAAGAGGAAGAAGAAGAACCTGAGCCTGAAGTGGAAGCAGAACCGGTTGTCGTTAATGCTCCCGGCGACCTCCCAGATGATATTTTCAGTTTTGCATTCAGTTTGAATGGTGAAATATTTGCATTACCTTTCCCATATTCCGTTTTGTATGAAAGTGGTTGGGAACTAAACCCTATTGATGATCTAGGTCCAAACGTACAAACATTTTCCGCTAATGCTTATGAAATACAAGAAGGTGTTGGATTTGGTACAGATAGAAATACAATCGGTGTACGTATTTTTAATCCTACACCAAACTATATACCATATTACGAAACTCTTGTTAGTTCTGTTACGTTCGACCAACGGAATTTAGATTCGGGTACAGACTTTATATTAGCAGGCGGCATAACCATTGGCTCTACACATGATGAAGTTATAGCAATACATGGTGAGCCAAGTGATTATACGCAAACTGATATGTTTCTTTCACTAAGATATGTTCTCCAACCATGGGTTGATATAGTAATAAGCATTGATAGAGAAACAGATCTTGTTCGTGAAATAAGAATATCTAATCCCTTTGAGCGTGACCATGCAGAGTTTGATGGTGAATTGTCTGAAATGGCTCAACTGTATGTCGCTCCAACAGAACTGGGTGTAGATTTTACCCAAGGAATTATCGAAATTGAAGGTACTTTATTTCAACTACCTGTGCCTATGGGTGTAATGTTACAAAATGGTTGGAACTTAGTATCAGATGGCGGCGATATGGTTCCGGCCGGACGTTTTGGCCAAGCTAGAATGCGCCATGGAAACCAAACTGTAAGAGCCTCAGTAAGAAACTATTATTCTGTTGAAATGACAGTGTTAGACAGTTTCGTATATCGTATTGAGTTTAGCGTACATGATGGAATCGGCAACTTTGTTCTTCCCGGTGGAGTTACAAACATCTCAACCAGTGATGAGGCGTTAGCTGTCTTTGGATCGTACACTCGCAGAGACGAGGGCTCCCTGTCTACTACATATATTTGGGGAGATAATAGCGAACACATTCGAATAGCATTTAGACATGAAGACGGCTCTATTTCCAGTATGGAAATTAGACGTGATTTGAGAAACTTCCCTTGGTAGTATTTTAACAATTCCATAGCAATCTGCAGTGAGTGAGGGCTATCGCAATACGATAGCCCTCATTTTATATTAACTCATACCTGTGACCTGTGACCTGTGATGCCTTCAGCTATGACTGTGAGTGGGAGTACCCTCTTTGTGTCACATGTTCTTTAAGCAGCACATCATGTGCTCCACCTTCAACCAGCGAAGTTGCAGAAATGAGTGTAAGTTTTGCATTTTCTTGAAATTCCGGGATTGATTGAGCTCCACAGTTACTCATTGTTGAGCGCATCTTTCCAAGTGTTAATGCAACATTATCCTTTAGACTACCCGCATATGGCACGTATGAATCAACACCTTCTTCAAATGCCAGAGATTTCGAACCTCCCATATCATAACGTTGCCAATTACGCGCACGTGCAGAGCCTTCTGCCCAATACTCTTTCATATAGCTACCACCGATGCTTACACGACTGGTTGGACTTTCATCAAAGCGTGCAAAATATCGACCCAGCATAAGAAAATCCGCACCCATAGCTAATGCTAGTGTAAAATGATAATCGTGAACTATTCCTCCATCAGAACAGATAGGTATATATATTCCGGTTTCCTCATAATACTCATTTCTTGCTTTTGATACTTCTATGACAGAGGTTGCTTGTCCGCGACCGATGCCCTTTTGTTCACGTGTTATACAAATTGAGCCTCCGCCAATTCCTACTTTAATGAAGTCTGCTCCACTGTCAGCAAGAAAACGGAATCCATCCCCATCAACAACATTACCTGCACCGATTTTTACTTTATCACCATAGGTTTTGCGTACCCAATCAATTGTATTTTTTTGCCAAACAGTATAACCATCAGATGAATCTATACAGAGCACATCTGCTCCTGCTTCAACCAATGCAGGGATACGCTCTGCATAATCTCGTGAGTTAATTCCGGCACCTACGATATATTTTTTGTCCGAATCCAACAATTCGAGTGGGTTCGCTTTGTGAGAGTCGTAGTCTTTACGGAAAACCATATGAGTCAATCTGCCTTGTTCATCTATTATCGGCAAGCAGTTAAGCTTATGTTCCCATATAATATCATTACATTTTTTTAGAGATGTGCCGACCGGGGCTGTTACAAGTCTCTCAATTGGAGTCATGAAATCTTTAACATACTCTGAGCCATCCATACGACTTACACGATAGTCGCGACTTGTTACTAATCCGACGAGGCGTCCATTGTTCGTTCCATCCGATGTTACCGAAACTGTTGAGTGTCCTGTTTTCTCTTTTAGTTTCAAAATATCATATAATTGTGATTCCGGACTCACATTTGAATCGCTTGGGACAAATCCTGCTTTATATGATTTAGCTCTCGCTACCATCGCAGCTTGACTTTCAATAGATTGTGAGCAATAAATAAATGATAATCCACCCTCTTTCGCCAAAGAAACAGCCATATTGTCATCAGACACAGCTTGCATAATGGCTGAAGTTAAGGGAATATTTATATAGAGCTCTGATTCTTCCCCTCGCTTATGTTTTACTAGCGGGGTCCTCAAGTTAATCTTATCTGGAATACAATCCTCCCCTGTATAACCCGGCACGAGCAAATACTCACTAAATGTATGCGAGGGTTCTTTAAAGAAGTAGGCCATAATAATCATTCCTTTCAAAAATTTATGATATAATATAATTACTTAGTATTGTAACTTTTTCTTGCAAACAATGTATTAAAGTATTATATTGTTGAATACTGGCTTGTGTCAAGAGTAAGGATAAATAAGAATTTATAAATATTTATAAATTTGTTAACTTTATGTACATAAACATCGATTAATATTATAGTATTAAAATAACTTGTGAATATTCCTAAACTTATTTACGAAATTCGAGAAAACGAGGACGAAAATATGAGTCACATGAATAATGACGAAAAAAAACATTCAGATATACTTAATCCGAACAATACAGAAGAATATATAGAAGCAACACCTTTTAACGAGTTTCCTCAAGATGAGACAAATCATAATGCATTTGTGCATTCTACAGTTGTATATGACGAGCATGCTCAGCACAGTCAAACTATAAGTGATATTAATTATAGTGGACCTATTTACAACCAAAACAATTATATGCCGAGTAGTGATAAGTTTCAATATAACTCTCAACCATACGCCCCCCATGTTCCACCGATTCATAATGAGCCAACATATAATCACATCACTTATCATGAGCAACCTTATAATGCTATTACATATGGTGAATCTCATAATTCCGCGGAAGAAATGTATTCACCCAGTATAGGTGTTAATCAACCTTATCCAAAAGAAAGCTTAACCGGAAATGGACGAAATTCGAACTCCCGTGATAAAAACAGCAAAGGGTTAGTTGGGTTTTTAAGGGCAATGGCATTGGTGCTTGTCTGTGCCTTTTTCAGCGGTGCTGTTGCGCATCTAGTCATTGATTATCGTTTAGATAGAGAAGATTTTGCCAGTCCAAATGTTGTTCATCAAGTTACAGTAGGTGCTACTGCTCCCGAAAGACGTCAAGATGATAGTATTACTGCGCCTGTAGCCGCGACAACTGACATAATGCCTGCAGAAGATATTTTTGACATGGCACGTTCTCAAGTTGTTGTAATCAATGCTGAAATACCAAGTATGTTTGGACTTAATGGAGCGACAACTCCTGTCTCAGGCTCAGGTTTTATTATCTCTGATGACGGTTTCATTTTAACTAACTATCATGTTATTGAGCTTGCACATGTTAATGATATACCCATCAATGTAATCCTAAATGATGGAACATCCTATGTCGCAGAAGTTGTTGGTTTTGAAACTAGCAATGATGTTGCTGTAATAAAAATTGATGCTGTCGGATTAAACCCTGTGCATATCGGAAATAGTGATAACATCCGAGTGGGACAAACTATCTATGCGATTGGCAATCCTTTTGGAGACTTGGTTTATACGATGACTGATGGTATTATCTCAGCACTTGATAGAGTTGTTTCTGTTGAAGGTATGAGTATAAACACTTTCCAATTTAGTGCTGCAGTAAATCAAGGCAACTCAGGCGGTCCTATCTTCAACACAAGTGGTGAAGTTCTCGGTATTGTGACTGCCAAAATTGTTCGAGGTAATGTTGAAGGCATTGGATTTGCAATACCTATTAACGATGCTATTGATGTTGCAATAGAACTGATTGAGCGCGGCTATCTCTCAGGCAGACCTTTTCTAGGAATTACCGGACAAACTGTTTCGCCGGCTAATGCAGCATCCTTCGATTGGGTAGAGGGAGTTCTTATAAGAGGTGTTACCCCCGGTTCTGCCGCAGACAATGCCGGCATTGAAGCTGGTGATATAATCACAGCACTTGATGACGAAATCATCGTTTCTATGGAAATTTTAAGATTTGCCTTACGCGACCATAGAGCAGGAGAAACTACATCCATTACAGTCTGGCGAGAGGGAGCGTTTCTTGATTTAACAATTACCTTTGATGAGGACACGCATGCAGGGCGACCTGAACCCAGACCTCCTATAGAAATAGAAACTCCTGATCCTTTTGAAGATGAGGACACACCGTAATTTAATGCAATATTTTATGAGCGGCTTATCGTAATGATATGCCGCTCTTTTCATTTAACCTTTTTGAATATATTAACTAATATGAGCTTGTTCCGCTGCTACCACTAACTATGGCAATTCCTGAACTCGTTCCAAGTCTGTTTGCCCCTGCCTCGATCATTGCCTTTGCGCTTGCTGCATCTTTCACTCCGCCGGAGGCTTTAACGCCAATTTCACTTCCTACTGTCTTGCGCATAAGCGCAACATCAGCGACAGTTGCGCCTCCTGTCGAAAAGCCCGTTGATGTTTTGACAAAGTCAACTCCTATTTTTTTACATATGTCGCATACACGTACTTTTTCATCATCTGTAAGAAGGCATGTTTCGATAATCACCTTTAACAAAGCTCTAGGCTGTACTGCTTTTGCTACAGATTCAATATCCGTTTTTACATAATCCCAATCTCCGCTTTTGAGTGCACCGACATTAATCACCATATCGACTTCCTCAGCACCATTCTCAACGGCTTCTTTCGCTTCAATGACTTTCGTATTCGTAGTTGTTGCTCCAAGAGGAAAACCGGCAACCGTACATACTTTAACATCGCAATCCTTTAGATACTTATGGCTTAACGCTACATAAGATGGGTTGACACATACAGACATAAAGCTGTTTTCGCGCGCTTCATCACAGAGTTGTTTTATTTCATCTTTTGTTGCTGCAGCTTTCAGTAATGTGTGATCAATAAATTTATTTAATCCGCTCGGTTTTACATTCGCTTCCATATTTAGTGCTTCCTTCTTTCATTCATTTTATAAATTATTTTAACGAAATAATATCACAACAATATCCAAAAGTCTATCATTGCCCTTGGGGTGAAGGGAGTTGAACCCCTATACAGCAAAAGTAATTGAAATTAATTCAGCGTGTGATATAATGGTAGCCCCACGCCGTTAGCAGGCTGCAAAATAGCATAATCGGAGAGTGTCAATGGGTAAAGTAATAGCTGTAGCAAATCAAAAAGGTGGAGTTGGTAAAACAACGAGCTGTGTAAGTCTTTGTGCCGCATTAAATAGTGCCGGCGCTAGAGTCTTGCTTTGCGATATGGATCCACAGGGTAATGCCACGTCCGGCATGGGTTCTCAAAAAGATAGCAAAACATATAATATGTATAGTGTATTGATTGATGGAGTCGATGCGGAAAAAGCAATTCAAAAAACACCATATGGTGATTTGTTGCCATCAAACAGTATAATGTCCGGTGCAGGTGTTGAGCTTGTAATGATGGAAAATCGGGATGCTGTGCTCAAAAATGTTCTTGCAAGCATTAGTGATGAGTATGATTATATTTTCATAGATTGTCCGCCTTCTCTTGAAATGTTAACACTCAATTCACTATGTGCCGCTGATACAGTGTTAATACCTGTGCAATGCGAATATTTCGCTCTTGAAGGTTTAAAAGACCTCATGACAACAATTCGAATGACAAAAAAGGCGCTTAATCCCACTCTCGAAATCGAAGGTGTCTTACTAACCATGTATGATACACGTACAAATCTTTCTTCGCAAATCGCAACCGAGATCAAAAAATATTTTAAAGAAAAAACATATAGTATTGCAATTCCGAGAAGTGTACGGATTGCTGAGGCTCCCAGTCACGGAAAGCCTGTACTGGAATATGATAAATCATCACGTGGTTCGCAAGCATATCGGGAACTCGCCAAAGAATTTCTGAAAAGAAATAATCATTCATCAAAAGGGAGGGATACATAGTGAGTAAAAAAGGTTTAGGAAAAGGACTCGGCGCATTATTCGGTGATTCAATTGATAGTGCTGCAGAGCACGATTTTGAATACCTCCCATTACAACGAATTGAACCAAAATCCGATCAGCCTCGTACTCATTTTGAAGAAGATAGAATTAGTGAGCTTGCCGACTCAATACGTGAGCATGGTGTACTCTCTCCAATAATGGTGCGACACATGGCTGACGGATATTATCAAATCATCGCCGGTGAGCGCAGATGGCGTGCATCTCGCGAAGCAGGATTGACTCAAGTTCCGGCAAGAATCGTTGTTGCAGACGACAAGACTGCACTAGAGATAGCAATGGTCGAAAATCTCCAACGTGAAGATCTTAGTCCAATCGAGGAAGCCCGTGGATACAGAGTGCTCATGGAAGAATTTGAAATGACACAGGAAGAAGTCGCACAAAGGGTGAGCAAATCGCGTCCGGCTGTTGCGAATTCACTCAGACTCCTTTCTTTACCTGATGAACTAACTGAACTCGTGCTACGAAAAGAACTTTCTGCCGGTAGCGCTCGTGCATTACTTTCTCTAAAAAATGAAGATCGAATGAAAAATGCTGCTAAATCAATAATTAGCAATGATATGAGTGTTCGTGAGGTTGAAGCACTTGTTAGAAAATTGAGTCGTGAAGAACCGATGTCAACAAAGCAAAGTGGTATCGAAGTAGATTATTTACACGAAGCACAAAAGAGCCTAACTTCCGCTATGGGTAGACGTGTAATTATAAAGCAAAACAAAAAAGGCAAGAGTAAGGGTAAGATTGAACTTGAATATTATGATCAAGAAGATTTTGATGTTCTATTCGATATATTAATCTCTGCTCATGCAAATGATAGGAGTGTGCGCTCAGATGATTGATATTAGGTTAATTCGAGAAACACCTGATGCTGTGAAACAAGGCCTTTTAAAAAGAGGCAAAGATTGTAGTGTTGAAATTGATCGCATTATTGATCTTGATGTACAACGCAGAGCACTTATCACAGAAAGTGAAACAAGTAAAGCGGAGCAAAACAAAACGTCTAAGCAAATCCCTCAAATAAAAAAAGAGGGTGGAGATACTTCGCAGATTTTTAAACAACTGAATAGTTTGAAAGAGCAAATTCGTATTGCGGATGCAAAGTTGCGTGAAATAGAACTCGAATTCAACGAGCTTATGTTTGGATTGCCAAATCTACCGGACGATGATCTTGTCGCCGGAGGCAAAGAAAATAATGAACCTCTCCGATTCTTTGGTGAACCACATACTTTTGATTTCGAGCCAAAGAACCATATGGATCTTTGTACTGATCTTGGATTGATTGATTATACTCGCGGCGTTAAGTTAGCGGGTAGCGGATTTTGGATATATCGTGGACTTGGTTCCAGACTAGAATGGGCTTTATTAAACTACTTCATCGATGCACATGTTGCAGATGGATATGAGTTTATGCTCGTACCACATATGTTAGAGTATGAATGTGGCTTGACTGCAGGGCAATTTCCAAAATATGACGATGAAGTTTATAAAATCGCAAACCCGTCTGATGAGAGGATTCACTATATGCTTCCAACAGCAGAGGCAGCCCTTGCTTCTATCCATAGAGATGAAATCCTATCTGAAGCAGAACTACCAAAAAAGTATGTTTCATATACTCCTTGTTTTCGACGTGAAGCAGGGTCATATGGTGCTGATGAGCGCGGAATGGTACGTGGTCACCAATTTAACAAAGTCGAAATGTTCCAATTCACAACTCCCGAAGGTGGAACTAATGCATTTGATGAGCTTGTCGGAAAAGCAGAAGCTCTCGTGTCAGGTTTAGGTTTTCACTTTAGAACTGTGAAGCTTGCTGCCGGTGATGTCAGTGCATCAATGGCACGTACATATGATATCGAGATACAAATCCCATCGATGAACGGCTATAAAGAGGTTTCATCGGTCTCTAGCGCACGTTGTTATCAATCCAG
>Ga0123355_10006595_pt1 | contig 17224 bp, 15 predicted proteins | sample TergutEmb28metaG_3_FD_89872 | JGI IMG/M metagenome (GOLD analysis project Ga0123355, IMG submission 89872) | Embiratermes neotenicus P1 segment gut microbial communities from Petit-Saut dam, French Guiana - Emb289 P1 | ecosystem: Host-associated > Arthropoda: Insects > Digestive system > Gut ...
CCATATTCACAAGTGCCCACCATCTGTCCCTATCCTGAGCCAACTCCATCCAGTCTCCACCCCCTCCCACTTCCCGAAGATCCATCTTAATATTATCCTCCCATCTACGTCTGGGTCTCCCCAGTGGTCTGTTTACCTCAGGTTTCCCCACTAGAACCCTGTGCACACCTCTTCTCTCCCCCACACGCGCCACATGCCCCGCCCATCACATTCGTCTCGATTTTGCCACCCGCACAATATTGGGTAAGGAGTAAAGATCCCTAAGCTCCTCATTATGTAATTTCCTCCATTCCCCTGTTACCTCGTGCCTCTTAGGCCCAAATACTCTCCTCAACACCCTGTTCTCAAACACCCTCAGCCTACGTTCCTCCCTCAATGTCAGCGACCAAGTTTCACACCCATAGAGGACAACGGCCAGAATTATAGTTCTATATATCTTGATTTTTAAATTTTCAATACATGCATGTTGTATATAAATATACAATGAAGTAACAGTGAAACACAACAACACTTTATTATGTTCGTTATTTTATGTATGACTATTATTATTATAATAACATAACGACACGTGCATTTTATACATAGTTTTATCAAAAATGTAAGCGTTTGGGATCCCACAGCGCATTGTAAACATTGCTAAGTAAGGATCTGTATTGTTAGAAGGGCCTGAGGATTATTCTATAAGAATCTAAACATTTTGCCCTAATACAATAATGGACATAATAAAATTTTGTTGTGTTTGACTGATACATCATTGTATATTTATATATGTGTTAAACACTTCGGGATGGCAAACATTAAACATGCATATTGCTTTGGCAGCCGTGAACATAGAACTTATCGTCAATAGTGCAGAATACATTTCATTGCTTTGTGAGTGAGTTCTGTGTTTGGTCCGCTGCAGGAAACTGCATCTTCATGTGTTAGATATACGCTTGTGTTTCTAAACGTTCACACAATCAACATTAAAGCCTTGCACTCTGGCTTTGTCAGTCTCGCTAGCAGCAGCTCATGTATACCGGGCCGGACCAGGCTAAGCCGTGCCCAGAATGTCAGTCAACGGATGTCACCCCCACAGTTTGTTCGAAAACGATCTTCATGTCCCCTGCTGCGAAAGTCATTATTTCTGAACGCGCCGACGTTATTGTAGATACTTCAGTCATTATACTTTGTTTCATAAGAAATGAGGCAGACGAACGCCCTGCTCGTATATCATCCCACACATTTTAGAAGGCATGTTGAACCCACACCTCCCTCTAAATGCAACTCCCAGGCAGGTACACAAGTTACAGAAAAGCGCACTGGCGCAAGGAATTGCCGTGCGACTCCTACTGGATATTTAATTAAACAGTTCACTGAACTGTAAACTAAAATCTCTCGCTCCAACTAGTTACAAATATACAAATTACTGGTACAGTTGGGCAGAGCAAACAATTCGTGACATACGGAATGAAGTTATAAGACTGGGGCGAACATCTGAGCTTAAATCTACTTCCTAAGAGAAGCACAGGGGCTTGTTATCCTGATTATTCTCCAGAAGCGCGAGGCTAAACCTCATTCCACTCCTAAAGCGACTGAATCCTCATTTAGCTCCTGAAACGATAGGTAAAGCCTTATTCTGCCCCATAAGCAAAATGCGGAAGCTTCTGAGGCTGATTCTGCTCCAAAATGGCGTCGCCCAACCTCATTCTGCTCTCGAAGTGAGATGCCAAGCCTTATTCTACTCCGGAAGCAACACGTGAAAACTCATTCTGCTCTCGATGCAAGAGGTCACGCTTAAATCTCCTCCTGAAGCAGTAAGAGTGTTTCAGTCTTTAGAACAAGAACAGTACACTCTCCGGGCAGCGTTCTACTGCAGTGGGAAACATAATTATTCATTTTAAGTGTTCAGTGATTTGTGTTCATAACTACAGTCGTGTATACAATTCCCGCAAATGATGTTACCTGTGGACATCTCCTATGTGCAGGCGCACACTACTGAGTCTCATCATGGGCTTGCAATGTTTACTGTTGGTTCTGACAGAGGAGACCTGCATGTAATTAACTCTGAGTCGTTCTCATACAAGGAAGCCCGGTTAGCTCTTTCAATAACTGTTTCATGAGGCTAACAACGCTGTCCTCTCAGCCTGCTTGGAGCCCATCACAACCACATCATAGACACTGCAAATACTACGATTATGTACAAGAGGCTTAAACTTTTAATTGCATCTTTTAGGAGACAGAGTTAAATATTTCTGATTGATGCTTGTTGTATTGAACTGGGCTTTCAACTGTAAATACCTATATAGTGTAATGTCGTAGCTCGACTGCGAGTGATGTAGTCTTGAGTTTGTGGAAGGACGCGATAGTGGTCTATTTCAGGTCCTTCTTTTCGCATTTGCCCGGAAGGACTGAGCATATCAATAAGCCTCACAGAAGCCAGTTTTCGGAAGAGACTCTAGTCCGAAACTCCCGAAATACAAAGCAGGACCATTGCGTCCTCTACACAATGGTTCTTCTGCACGATCTCCTAATTTCCTTGGGGGCAAAAAAGCTTGATGTGGTAACGGATAACAGTAAGTTGTCTTTGCGAAATGCTGAAGTTTGACGGAGCATATGACACCAATGTTTCTAGTCGGGATGTGTTGTTTGTAACACGGAAGTAGTTCAGGGAATCAGACTGGTGATGCAAATGACGATCTCTGGGGACAACAGTGTCTGAAGAGGCTCTTCCTATTCGCAGTCCCATTACTTGTCGTGTCGTTTGATAAAAGACTCGCTGAATAATGCGAGATAGTAGAAGCAGCAACGTTTGGGAAGATGCTAAGAGGGGGAATAAATTCAAAGGCACAGCCTACAGTCAGACTGCTGGCAGTGAGATTTTTGAATACGGCATTGTATCTTTGGATTGTATGAAACCAAACCCAGCGAAAAAAATATCAACTAATATAAGATGGCCTTTGTACTAAGTAATTAGTGTGTTAGTCAGTCAGTCGGTAGGGCGATTTTCTACGTTAGTCTTAAATACAATGGTACATAAATTTTACCTTGCCGATCCCGGTGGCTCTGCTTTCTAAGGCGTAGTTCTGCGACCGATCGATTGCTGTGGTCGCGGGCTGGAATCCCGCTGAGGGCATGGATTTTCGCCTTTTGTGTTTTGTTTGTGTTGTGTAGGTAGCGGCCTCTTCGCCATGCTGATCACTCGTTCAGAGAAGTCCTACCGTGTGTTTGTTTGTGTGTGTCTAATTGTGTGTGATCTAAAGGTCTTAAAAATGAGGCACCTCATCCCAATTTAGGCTGGTGCGCCACAAAATAAATTCTACCTTCAACGTGGATTCTTTAAAATTTGTGAAATATGATTCCTATTAAAACGTGCAAATTTTGCTTAAAATGTGTTCCTTATTTAGAAGCAACACTACAATATGTCGACTCTGTTCGGTGTGTTTTTATCGTGTTGTGATAAAGGGTGTGAACTTTGTTGATGTTGTAGATTATAAACACGGTTACAAGTTTTGAGCGGTGTCACTTGTTGGAAGGTATATGATCGAGCTTCGAACTCGGTTATCCTTCCGAACGTCTCTGCACTGCATGATCGAATGCCTCTTTGCCAGCCCCACGTGGTTCGTACGACCATGTTGGTACATCTTTGTATTTCATGGAGACTGGGCCCGCAAGACTGCGGTACGATCTGTCGGACAGTTTCTATCAAACTGTACGGCAACTTAATTATACCCCTACTACCCGAACAAGCCACAGCATGTGGCAGGAGGCTTGATCCCCACCCGGTGGGCTGGAATTAAAGTGCCAGTGTGTTGAATTTTGTCGCTAGCCAGTAACTGTTGTGTAATACACTCACCTCTAACAATTCCATGGTTTTGGAAATTCAGAGTACGAGATTTAGTGGTCCGTACAGGCTAATTTATGGGTATGTTAACTGGTATAATATTAAATTTCCGGTCGATGGAGTCATGATTCGTTCGTTCGGTAGTTTCTCCGCGCCTCATTCCTGCAGTGACGTTGATGATAAATAAAAACACCAGTAGAAAATCTTAGCGAATGAATTAAAAGAAACGTCCTTTGTCACGGCTGTGCAGACAGTCCAAGCAAAAGGCTCTCAGTCCTTTTTGGGTTCACGTCATCACCGTATGTCGCGTCCTTGGTGCAAATCGAACAGGCAGCCTCCATGTGTGGACCGTTGCCGCGAATATGTTGAAACAACAGTTAAGAACAGCCCACAAGACATTACCCTGCAGTGTAGGAGCTGGTCGAGCTGTTATCAACTTCTCTCCGTAATTTTCAGCATGCTTTGAAGTGTAACACAAAGGCTGGGACCACTGGTGGGATTTGTGAACACTGTAAAGAAAAATTCGAGTTAAATAGGCGGTCAGGAACGTATTAAATCATTCAGCGATCTTTAGGCACCATGCGGGTAATAAATTTTATAAAGGTGGGCCAGAAATTTGTTTTGCTTTGTTACCCTGATTGAGGTTTTTGGCTACCCTGAATGAGGCTTTTCTGTTCTTTTTCCTAAGTTGTAAGGCAAATGCCAGAGTAAAACCCGCAAAGATGGGCCACGGCACGCGATCTTCCAAATGTTTGTGTTGGTCAATGTATTGTTTGTTTTGTGTCGTTCTGTGTAATGTTTTGTGTACATGTGTACTGTACTACTGCCACCGGGTGGCTACCCAACTGCAGTTAACAAATATATCAGATATAGCATTTTTTTTGTGACCAAATCTTCGGAGCGTTTCTTTTCATCCACTTTGCAGTTGGTGTTGCCTGGAGTGTATGCTGCACGCAGTACACAGAAGTGGTGGTCGTGGCTGCACAAAACAGCCGCAGACGCATATCAGTCAACTGAAGATCAGATAACAGAAGAACAAGTCTGTGGGCGCATTAAACAAAGCATTTAATTTAACTCTGATATGCTGATTCAAAATATGAACATGCAAATTTACACGTCTCACAGTTTTGAGAAAAGAATAATTTTTACTGAATTTTGACCATTGCTCTTCGACCTTTCACTCTGAGGCCCTCGTTGGATCCACGGCCAAGTCATGTGGGAATTTGACAGACATAGTGGCATTGCGACAGGTTGGTTATCGGGTGTTTCTGTTTATCTGTTAGTTTCGTTTCAACAATGTTCCGTTTTTATGCTTAGTTCATCTGTCATCGATGTTATGTAATATTAGCAGAATGTTATGTTTTGTTGACCGTGCATTCTGGTATGATCCTTGTAAATAACCAACCTGACGCACAATTTGCATGTATGTTTATTTCTATTCTCTACATGTTTCGGGCAGGCATGTGCTCGTCAGCAGGAGAATTATTGTATCAATGCGACACTTGGTTTATGTCACTCTATGTAGATGACCGTCTGGTACGCAGTTTAACCTGCATACCACACGGTCATCTACACAGAGTGACATAAACCAGGTGTCGCATTGATACAATAATTCTTCTGATGACGAGCATATGGCTGCCCGAAACATGTAGAGAATAGAAATAAATATACATGAAAAATTGTGCGTCAAGTTGGTGTAGCCGATCATTTTTAGTATAGCTGTTTATTAGGATTGCTGGCGTCAGTTACAGACGGTTCATTGCCATGCGTTGTAGGATAATCTGTCAATGTATATTCAGAACCGTTGGTGATTGGTAGGAGGGGAGAGATTTAAAACGCCGAAACAGTTAGGAGCTGATAACGGACGCTAGCAGTCCAGTAAGGAAGTCAGTCGCGTACGAGTGTGGTGTAGGTGGGAGCACAAGTGACTGTGTTAGTTTGACAAAATATGGTTTAGTTGTTTAACTTTATACAGCACGCCTTTTTTCATTTTATCAACAATAAATTGAGTAAATAAAACAAGTAAAAAGGAAATAATTAAAACTATAATTGATTCGGTGAACCACACCCGTTTCCTGAAAGACGATCCCTTACCAAACTGAGAACGTCGGTACAACAAAGTGACAAAGAGTGATCGTGTAGATTGGTTATTTACAAGGATAATATTAGCAGTTGATAAGAGTTCTTAAATGCAGACTCGTCTCTTTCTCACCTCTGGAACGTAAATAATTTATTTTTGCTTTTGTTCGGATCTGTTTTTTATACTTTTCTTCCGCCGTAATGTCAGAATGTGCTTCTGTGAAGTTGAGAAGTTCACTTATTCGCTTTTAAATGACGTAATTATTTCAAAATGGGGTAATAGCGTATTAAGTACGTGGTGCATGTAAACAAGTGTAGAGTACGGGGAAAGAGCTGTGAATGTTGCTGCTTTCTGATCGTTGTCTTGGTATTTAGCGTAACCGATTTAATCAGAGCCAATTTCCTTTTTAATATCTCCAAAAGAGTTGCGAACATCTTCTGTCCTATGCTATGAGCATGCCTCGCACCGTGTTCAGAAACACCCTGCTGCAGTAACCCCAGAAATTCCTTCGGCTATTGACAAGTCCCCACTGCACGCCTCACTATTTCATAATTGAATATTTCCGAATCCTCGAACGCTTCTGCCATTTTGTGGGCGAAAGTGGCCTACGTTCCTCAGCGGCAGATTGTGTGAGTGAGGGTACTTAACAAGATGAGTCGGCCCCCATGGTGGCACTGCACGATTAATTGACTGATTAACTGACTGACTAACTAACTAACTAACTCCATGGAGCAGAGTCCTTCCTGGGAAGCTACAGTTCCCATCTAGTCAAGAAATTCCCCGCTTTTTACGGAACCCGCAATATATCACCATGCTCACAAGAGCCGGCCACCTGTCCCTATCCTTAGCCCATGTCTGCATCCCACTTCTTGAAGATCCGTTTCAATATTTTCCTCTCATCTACTCTTAGGTCTTCCAAGTGGATTCTTTCCCTCGGTCCCGCCATCCCCACCCCCAACCCTGTATGCACGTCTCCTGTCTACCATAAGCGCCACATTCCCCGTCCATCGCATTCCTCTTGACTTCATCACCCGAATAACATTTTGTGAGGCGTACAGATCGTAAACCTCCTTGTTATGTAGTCTTCTGTACTCCCCTGTTACCTTGTCCCACTTGTGCCCAAATATCTTCCTCAGCACCCTGTTCTCGGAAACCCTCACCGTGTGTTCGTCCGTCAATGTTGGAGACCGAGTTTCACACCCGTACAAAACAACAGGCAAAATATAGTTTGTATATATTAATATTTTTCGTTAGTAAACTGGAATACAAAGGACTCTGCACCGAATGATAGCAAGCATTCCCTGACTTCAGTCTGCTCTTAATTTCTTCATGGTTGAAATTCTGATTTGTGAAGGTTGTTCCCAAGTATCTGAATTGTTCCGTTGTTCCAAAGGATTTATTACCTCTCTGTATTTGACACAGCATGATTGGGAAAATAAATACGTATTTGAGCATTCCAAGGAAAGAGACATTCATGTATCTTCTGTGTGTATAATTCTGAATTGGGCAAGTGTAAGAGCGATTTGTAATTCCGTAGCCAGGCCCTGTGCTCGCTAGACACCACAGCCATAATGGGATACGGCCTGACGGCTATCATAGGGGTCACGGAATTGTGCTGCATGAGCAGCTAATCTAACCTGAACACAGAATTGGTACCGTTTGCAGATTCGAATCACTGAGGATACCGGGTAGTGGGCAGTGGCGCAGTTAGTTGAGGCACTGCGTTACAAGCCGGAAGGTCGCGGGTACGATTCGTGTTGGTGCCACTGGAATTTTTCATTGACATCCGGCCGCACTATGGCCCTGAAGTCGACTCAGCTTCTAGCAGAAACGAGTACCATGAATATTTCCTTTGGAGTAAAGGCGGCCGGTGCATAGGGCTGATGAACTTATTCCCTACATGTGCCGATCGTCTTGAAATCTGGGTACCTCAACCTCCTGGAACCCTCTGGGAAGTAATAGGCCTGTACAGGGATTGCTTTACCTTTACCTTTACTCTACCTTGACCTTTATTTTACAAACTATGGGTATTACTGAGGTGGCGATGGTGACGTTTCCCCTGTCTGGTTGCAAACCTTCGCTGGTTTGTCTGACTGTCTATCGCAGAGTGTAGCTGCTCCGCAACCATTGAATCTTTGTTCCTTTAATCCCTGTAGATTCCACCTGACATGTTTGACAGTTACACTTTGCACCGCTGCATTACCTAAGCAACTCTTTCGCAGTTTAGTCTTCGCCCCACAACGTTGAAAGCAGAGATACAACACTGTCACCCTGGCTGTTTAAACAAATCAGATCGACGACGGACATATCTTTCCTGTAATTTGAAATTTTCCTTTCCATGCATTCTTATTAAAGTAAACAATTACAGGATGTTTACTAATAGCTTCCAGTAGTCTCTCCCTTTTTTTCGTCATCACTTGTCGTTTCTTAAGATTTTATGCTTCGTAACTGCTAAGCATGCAAGCCTACTTCTCTGTTACACGAACATCTTCTTACGTTGGCACTGTGTGGTGCTGTGCACGACTGCTGAGCACCGTGACTGGTAACTGTGCCGTGTTTGTACTGGCAGCACATTGTGGTATTACATGCGGTACAGAGACAACCCCGGGTGAGTGCAAACAATGATTTCAGTGATTCAAATTGCGTTGACACTCTATTTGTTGGCTGGTTGGATAAATTATTCAAAGAGGTTGCAAAGGGGTTGCGGCCGCCTGTTGAAATATCCTTACCTGGCGATGGAAAAAGTTAACGTTATGATATTTAGCCTCAGCATCTCGAACAGTGTCGTTAAATTAGCTGAAACTGAATCAGCAAATAAAGTAATCTGTGATTTGAGACTCTCGGAGCCGTGAAGAGTCACGTGACTCCGTGCAGCCTGTTAGGTTATTACCAATTTTCGCAATAAAATAACCCTGAACACGCAGTCAGGATATTCCACCGAATCGTTGACAACCAGCAATCAGACTGCACAATGTTGTAACCTAGAATCGCACAATATGAGCAAAACTTTTGTTGACGAGAAGTTTGTTAAAGAGATTTTTAAACTGATGGTATTAGTTCCTTATATTTTCTTCAACGCTTTATTTTTAGAGGGGGTACGCGGTAGCGCAGTTGGCTTAGGTACTGCGCTGCAAGCCGAAAGGTCGCGGGTTCGATACCCGATGTGGTCATTTGGATTTTTCATTATCTTGATTCTTCCGGCCGCACTATGGCCCTGAGGTCCACTGAGCCTCTAGCAGAAATAAGTACCACGTGTATTTCCTGGGGGTAAAGGCGGCCGGCGCGTAGGGCTGACAACCTTGCTACCTTCATGTGCCGACTGTCTAGAAATTCTGGGCCTGTCCAGGTTTGTAATAGCATACATTTATTTTTAGAAATCCATGTTGTGTGTTCTTAATTAAATTCAAATTCAAAATATAATTTGAATTTTATTGCCAGCGAAAATAAATGTTGATCTTCCTATACACCACCAACAAGTCGGAAAGTACAGCTACAGAGCAAAGGCTCGCCAGCTCACAGTGGCAGGTGTTGCACTCCGCGAAAATGTATGCTGACAGCAACTGAAACTACTAGTCAATGTGGCCTACAGCGCAACTATGTGGTACGCAAATGCAGGGGTGCACAAATCCCGGCGTTAGGCAGCCTTGACAACTACGTGTTTTACGGTGACGTCTAATATGTGTGTGGATCCTGAATATGGAACTTGGCTTCATGTCACCATTCTGACACCTCGAATTTTGAGGTGGTTCTTGGTCTTTTTTGGAAAATGTTTACACCCCGTGTATGTCCAGCTACACTATTATGAAGTGCGAAGTTTAGTTAGGAGGTCTACAGGTTAAGTGCTATAGTTCTGAAGTTAACTGTGTATGCTTGCTGTACCTTGTGACAATGAGAGGAGAATAATTGCAGTATGTCTGCATCCTGACTGCACTTCCGGAACATAATGGTTCGACACATGTAGCGTCGTGGCACACTCACACACAATAATTTTGCTTTCTAAGCCGATATGAAACTACTTCAAAGTAGAACAAAAGTATGTAAAATCCTAGACTATAAACCCTATAAGATTTCCCACGAACACCTTTTGAGGATATAAGTTCGCAAACTCTCTAATGCACGTCAGGACTTCAGTCGTCAGAGTACCACTACTGTAAAGTTTACATTTTGTGTTATTTTTCATGAGACACGGATGGTTAACGGCCCTGTAAATTGACAACCATTGTCTAGGACAGTGGTTGCCAACATTTTTTCACCTGCATACCCCTTGGCAGCCTATTTTCATAAATTGTACCCTTCATATTATCTCCGCCATTCGTCATAACGTTCAATTAATTTCACAACTTGTGACTTGTATCTTGTCTTACACTGTTGAAGTATGTGCCTTTTTCCACCGTTATTCAATTTTTTTCGCGTACCCCTAAATGTCCTGGTTCGTACCCCAGGAGGTATGCGTTCACCAGGTTGGGAATCACTGGTCTAGGACACAAGTGCGACCGGGCTGGCTCTTGCGGTTAATACTAAAGTGAGTCTTCTAGCTGCTCGTCATCAGCTTCTACATTGTGGATAAAAACTTTATTACGAAGATTTCAGTTTTGTGAGATATAAGGCCGTATAGATTGGTACATCACGGCGTCACATCCCACAGTACCTTACCACGTTCAGGTTCATTTCAAATTCTGTAAGATCGGGTCTTAATGGAATGAATGCATTTCCTCTGTCAGGGCACAGATGGCCTTATAGAACAGCCGCGCCAAGAAAACTCAGTCTAGTAAACACACACTGTCATCTGTGGGCAGCAAAATGAAACACTTGTAAGTGGCAAATCGATACTGTAGCAACAAATTACCATATTCTGTTGCCAAGCAACGTGAAATAGTTCCGTTTATGGATCGCTGGGCGTGACTTGGTTGTGTGCGCTCAGAAAATTGGGAAAATGATTGAGATAGCTGGAAGCCTGTAAATTTGAAGGTGGATCGGTTGGGTTTTTGTCATAAGGAGTTGGGAGTATTGAGGAGTTGTACCCCACACGTTTGTTTTCTATAAGGCTTCTGGGAAAAGTTCTAAATTCTGTTTAATAAAATTTTCTTTAAGTGCCGGATTCTTCTTGTGAAGAAAGTTGTCATAGTTTAAGTCAGGACTGTTACGAACCTGAGTCTGTTCCTTGTGATGCTCTTCGATTCGTAGTGACGACGAGTTTCATATTTTATCGACTGGTAGTCAATGTTTAGAAACTCTGGTACGCAGTAACATGCCTGCAAGTTTTGCGTGGTTTGTTTTGAAAAGTTTCTAATCCCCGCCCCGCAAAGACAGTTCGCAGGTGCTGTGTTACAAATGTGATGCAACAAAGCCTATATGTCGCACGACTTGACACTTAACCCTCTTTGCATGACGTGTGGAAGGTAACGTATCGTATATACTGATATCTCTCTTCTTTGTTCTTCTGCCGCCTCCATATTAAACTCGAGAAATAAAGGATACACTATAATGAAATTTTATATTTACGTGTCCCTGAGTAGTTTTATGTCGGCATTGTACGTAGAAATATGGGCTGCTCTTACAAAGCAGTATTACACAAAGAAATGTGTACTCCATGCGGAGTTCAGATTTCCAGTTTTGTTTAGCGACTTAACACTTAAAGTTATAAATGGCAAAGAACATATGATGCATAAACACCATGTCACGAAGGCGTGTGTGGAAGTGGAGGAGGAATCCATTGCTGTATATTCCTCAGATGTGAATAATAATATTGTGGTTGAGGCCACGTTTGCCCCGATAGGAGGCAGAGTTTAATGTTTTGTTGACCGTGCATCGTGATATATCCGTACAATGAGAACCAACGGGATGCACTATTTACTTTCAATTAATTTCAATAATTAACCCTTACATGTTTCGAGCAGGCTTACTGCTCATCATCAGGAGGTACTACTCTGTATAAACAACATTTAGTATATGTCATACGTTTATGTTGACTGGCTGTTGGCAGGATCTGGATCTTGCCAACAATCAGTCAACATGTAGAGGTTAATTACTGAAATAAATTGAAAGTAAATAGTGCATCCTGTTGTTTCTTATTGTAAGTGTGTCTGTGGAAACAAAACGGAACAAAATAACACTCGTGCAGTCCAATGTTTCCCAAACTGTTTTGCTCGCGGACCACTTTTGGCTTCGAAAAATAACCACTAATCCTCACATACTTGCTCACAAGAATAGAATGTCCGGGTGACAGGTATCCAAAATTAAAAATTTATGTCTGGGAAGTGATTTCAGTTAGATACTAACATTCCATTAGCATACACAAAACTGCGTTGCATTATTTGACCTTGATTAAAAGGATTGTCCCTCGCTTCATCGGTACAGGAAGTTTCCTAATTACATATTCTAACGATCATACAAAATAATCTTATCTCCAATTAAAGACGTTCTCGACTATTTATAACAAAACTTTTTCATTTAATTAAAACAGTAAGTATTCTTCAAATTATCCATCCCTGCAATGTATCCACGGATCCTCTGAGAACTGTTCGGAGATCCCTTGAGAGCACACCTTGGGAAACACTGGTCCATTCTCTTTCCTTATGCATAACAAAGTGTCTGGCTAGGTTTACCGGACCGCTGTTTCGTTTAACCTTTAGGCACCATGCATCCTATATATAGGACAGGCGTACCGCTACTCCCCAGAGTATGCTTTTTATATATTTAGTCAACAAATATATTTAATTATTTTTTTAGACTTTCTCTCTCAACCTCCGTGCATTCTTCCACAAAATGTCGTGTATTTCCTAATGTTACCCTTCTTGGTTCATAAAATATTCACATTTTACATAAATGGTATGCTAAACTCTAAATATCCAGCCCCAGGGCCAAAGGGTTAATATACTGACGGAGGGTGTCTGTGTGGGAGCCCGAACAGTGCTGTGTAGACATCCTACTCCACTTAGACTTCGGGCTTGTGAGTGATGGGATTTGCAGCAGCAGGCATTGAAGGATGAAACGGAGAGAGCGGCGACTTTTGCTTGTTTCAATTTATTTCCATCTAATATACTCATATAATATATCATTCAATGTTTCGACTTAGAACTGTCTTAATTATAAATGAAAAATCATCATGCAACAATAAAAACTCAACAATATTTTTATAATTTTTATAACTTTGGTTTTTAAACATTTCGAGAAAAACATTCTCCATCGTGTTAAGCATTCAACAATATATTCGAATCAACTGTTCAACATGTACAGACGTCATCTAGTTTCTATTACGTCACAATCAACACAGAAAGAAGTTTCGTCATAAAAATGAACACATATCAATTGAATAATACGAGAATCATAACGGTCAGTTGATTTGACGTTGGGAGGATCATAAAGTATTTTAAACGCTAAACACACACGGACAGAGAGAGTGATCAGCAGCAGCTGGCTCAGCAAGAGAAGGCAATGTTGCAACAGTGGCAACTCCGCACCATTGTGCTCCCTACTGATACATAGTTTAAACACAAATATACTGGAATCTTGTTAGTGCCAGGTTCGTGTCAAACACTGATATGATTTTTGCTACCCAATGATCTACTGTCGATATTTATCGATTCACAAAGCTACAGGTCCGCTCTACGTCACTTCAGTCTTGCTGCAGCAGATTGACCAATGCTGCTCACATTCGGGCCGGCTTCTGTCGTTTATTGCCTTATAGACCGCGAAAATGTTTTTCTTTTCAGTGTCAAAATGTATACCATCTATAAATTTGAATTATGAATAACACTGAAATTAGAAGCTGTATTTTACTTATATCATTACAAGAAGGGTCCCATTTAAGGTACAGTCATATCCACAATTCTTGCACGTAGCTTCAACAGTCTTGGCTGTCATTCGCAATGGCAAGAGTGCCGGGTGAATTTGAAAATTTATTGTGGTGTTTGTATAGTAAAACCAACTAGATGCATCAGTGACTAAAGTTTATTTTATTGGAGTATCACCCTACATGTTTCGGACGGTCTTTCCGTCCACCATCAGGAGTTCAAAACTGTACATACTGAAACAGGCATATGTCAAACAGATACTGCTGACTGCTTACGAGCAACTAGCAGCGAGATGGAACTGCAGTTTCATCTCGTTCCCGCTAGCAAGCAGTCAGCAGTATCTGTTTGACATATGCCTGTTACAGTATGTACAGTTTTGAACTCCTGATGATGGACGGAAAGACCGTCCGAAAAATGTAGGGTGTTACTCCAACAAAATAAATTTGAGACATTGATGCATCTAGTTGATTTTACTATAGAAATATATTACGATGCACGGTCCTACGAACGTCAAATTATTGTGGTGTTATTTATTGGCTCCTCAGTATGGAACGAAAAAAGGGGTAGTTACGATTTTACAGGCAATATATTTTATTTGAGGTCTCCTCTAGTCCTCTAGGGTGTACAGTCCCGGCAAAGTAATTCAGGTAAACTAATACGAATGCAAATGTATATTGTTTCGACAAGCAGTTTGTAACTTAATGCCCGCGTAGCGGCTCTGACCTATCAGAAGTTTCGTTATGATTTGTTGTCAGCAGCTGTTGACATTCTTGTGAAAAATGTTAGAACAGCACCGCTGATAACTTATTAATTTTGTCAGTGGCAGTGTGTTCAAATTGCGATATTCTGGAGCAGAACTCTGTGTATTGTATTTAGGTACTAAAGTGTCGCAGGAACATGTTGTCACCATATTCAGGGTAACCCGAGAAGGAACACGAATCGTGTATTCCGTGGAAAGGCTGGAAACTTTGCGAGAATACACGGTGCCATAGCTCGCAGAAAAGCAATTTGACAGTTTTGCCTTAATATTGAAAGTACTGTAGGCTTGCCGGCAGACGAAGCGTGAGAAACAAAGGTACATCCTCTTTTGTATAGAACATTCAGTAAAACGCGATATGCAATGTTAGATTTTCATACAAACTGCCACTCATCTCAGATTCACCGTTATAGTTAATAGGCCTTTTGTTTTCTTTCTCTTACACAATATTCAATATACACACACATATAATTATATATATATATAATACTCGTATATTTATATTTTAAATATGTCTCTTATCTGAAGGAGTTGGGGCCTTTACAAAAATCGGTACCATTTCTTTTAAATTTTTGTAATCTCCTTTAATCTCGTACTCACAGGCACTGACGTATAGAGGGATGGGAGTTAAGTTATATTACACTGGATATACCGTTAGCTACACAACATGGCATCAATCGACCGCACCCCCACCACGGCTCGCGACAACAAGAATGAATCAACCGCGGTTGTACGTGAAACTGGCATGGCAGAGTAGAAATTGGGGTCTTTATGGAAATCAAAGTAAAGTGTTTTTGTCTCTGAATTTAATTGAAATTCATCTTTATCTTTTGAGATTTTAAAAGGAAGTATTTTAATAGTAGGTTGAAGAAATCCAACGAGATGCAACAGTATGCAGATATTTATTTACTGCTAAATTACTCTACATGTTTCGGGCGTCCACCGCACCCATCATCAGGAGTACATAAAACTGTAATCGCAGCCTCTGGTACAGATCATACTATCTGGGGAGCAAGCTTCCTTAAAGATTCCTCAAAGCTTCCTCAGCTTGCTCCCCAGATAGTATGATCTGTACCAGAGGCTGCGATTACAGTTTTATGTACTCCTGATGATGGGCGCGATGGACGCCCGAAACATGTAGAGTAATTTAGCAGTAAATAAATATCTGCATACTGTTGCATCTCGTTGGATTTCTTTAACCAAGAATTACGATAAACGGAACCACGAATATAAAATTTATTTTAGTAGTGTTTTATCACAAAATTGTGAACATTTCACGTATCAAAAATCAATAAGGATAGTAACTCGGAATACGGGGTAAGTGCCGCTTACAGCAAACCACATGGGGCCGCGGTCATGTTTCACTCCATAACAATAATATATGTACACTTTTGTGTCATTATATTTCCTTACACGGTGCATATACCTTAAAGTGCAATCAGAATGTAAATACACACGAATTAAGTTCTTTAGTCTTATTGCATCACGATTATTGATAACACTATCATACACGAACACAGATGATAAAGAAGTTTCTGGAACACATTTTAAGAGTAGTAGTTTTTTTTTTCTTTGTAGTACATTTAACTGCGCAACAGAGCGTCGTTACGCGAACCATGTGCCCGGTTTTTACCTCTGTATACACCGGCATTTGTTGGTCGCGAAGTCAGTTTCTTATGTAAATGCGCGTCATTTCTTTTCCCAGCATTTTGACACAATCGGTTCAGTTAACATTCGCTCTGTTGTCAAGGAAAGTAATTCCTTTCAGCCAGTCTTCCAGTTCCGGAATTTAGCAGTGATTCATTTGAGTGATAAAATGACTCAACGCGTTAACGTTTTGGTAGTATTTTAATTTTATTTGAATTTGCGCTGAACGGGTTACTATTTTGATTAAATTAGCCCGCGATTAATCGATTCTGAGGTATAACGCGGCACTTATGTTTTGCTTTTTATCTTTATCCTTGACAATCCCATGCATAGAACTATATTCTGCGTTAAAGTAAGTCTTACTGGTCTGTGTAGATCCACTGGAGAAATTTGAAAATATTTTCTTGAGTAGATGAGTAACTGTTAGGTTACCAATAAGGATTGAAATGCATGGAGGTTAACTAAGTCAAAGGCTAGTAATAATTACACTTACAAAATATTGCTAGTGTCTAAAAATCTTGAAAAATTCTCACGGAATCAAAACCTTAATAAACCAGTGTTGCGAATTCTTTTGTTATGCATGTGTTCATCTCTAGCATCTGTAGCCTTATGTTATGCTTGTCCATAATAGCGTTTGGATTCTCCCAAATTCACAGTAATATGGCGAGAATGACAAAACATTTTTTGTCACAGTTTTTAGGATTTGTTGACTTGGAGTGTCTGTGAAGATAAGGACATGTTATGTATTTCTAAACCTGTGTACTCAAATGGATCACTGTTCCTTTGGGGCTGGTCACGGAAAGCCAAGGAGAAACGTGTGTTCACGGCCCCCTCAGTACGTCCACAGTTGTCTACTGCTAATTCCACATTACCTTGCGGAACGTAGTATTTACTATTCTGGATATTAATATTTAAAAATATCAGTTTTCTCTCATGTTATAACGAATCTGTTCCCATGTGATGAGAGACAGTAAGCTACTGACATCCGCTACCCCAATATAAGGACTGTGAACGGCTGTCGACTGTTGCTAACCAGTTTCTAACAATGTTAACAATATTTGAGGTTGCGTGTGTTTACAGGAATAAGTTAATACTACAGAATGTGCGGTGTTTAACCCTTTGAA
>Ga0123355_10006596_pt1 | contig 17222 bp, 10 predicted proteins | sample TergutEmb28metaG_3_FD_89872 | JGI IMG/M metagenome (GOLD analysis project Ga0123355, IMG submission 89872) | Embiratermes neotenicus P1 segment gut microbial communities from Petit-Saut dam, French Guiana - Emb289 P1 | ecosystem: Host-associated > Arthropoda: Insects > Digestive system > Gut ...
AAACTTGCAACCTTCTACATGTTTCAGTGACAAATCGTCATCCTCATGAAGACAGAAGTACAAAGGAATGTGTAATACCAACATATCAAGCTTATATGTACATTGTTAAAAATATACAGAATAGCAATTGTAATTACAATAATGTGGATGCTATGGGCAGTATGATGCTAAAACATGCTTGGTAGAAATTCACGTGCCATTGTTTACAATGCAGTATACAAATCTCTAAACGCCCCAATCCAGATGGATCAAGTCCCCGTGGCATTACTGGTGTGTCCTTCACAGGAATTTTTATCAGCCACATTTTACCACCATACTATCCATAGCATCCAGATTATTATTAGTATAGTTGCTATGTATATATATTTAACATTGTACATGTGACAATGATGTGTTGGTATTACATATTCCTTTGTCCTTACATCTCCATGAGGATGGTGTTTATTGCTGAAACATGTATAAGGGTGCAATTTTATGTACAACTTATAACTTTATTATATGCAAATGCTGGTGTATGCAAATAATTAAAACATGATGCATGGAATGAATAATATTAAAGTTAGGTACTGACTGGGACTGAAAGGAGATAATCGTCTCTTAAATTTTTCTACAATATGTTGAGTAATTGCAGCCAGGACAGTGTATGTGGCATAATGACATGCTATAGGCTGGACGTTCCAGCAGCTAATGTGACCAGTGTGTGGCACTGATCACCTACCCCCGTCTTAAGTGCTAGGGTTGAGTATGGGTTGACCTATACCTCTACCTCCCTTCTGTGCCTGCTTGGCATGTCGCAGGTAGCTTATTTTCATAATCCCAGAATTAATGAACTAAAGATTATGCCAAGTGTCACTGAAGAATACAGTGGCCCTTCAAAAGTACTTAAATCAAGCACATTTTGCACACATAAGCAATTTTATTATGTTCAAAATGTATTTTTTGTTTGATTATTGAAATATTTTCATTTTTAATTTGAGGTTATACTCAGTTGGAATTTCACCAATGGCACGGTTTCCCACAGAAAATGATCTGGAATATTATTCAGATGGAATAAAGTCAAAATCAGTGAGAAATAATATTATATAGCAGAGTAATGAAACATAAGTACAGTAATGATGAAAAATTAGGCTGTATCAATTTGCCTAATGCCACATGCCCTTCTGCCACTCTTAAGGACAATCAGGTTTTCTGATTTAGGATGGTGGAGGCTTTATGTTGATCTGAACCAGCCAAGGAGTTCTGCTTGTCTCAACAAGAGGTTATAAAATACTTATGAAAGTGAAGGACCTGGCTGAAAATGAACTGAACTTGTAAATATTAAACCAGAATTAAGGTTCCCTAATAAAAGGGCCTGCCCCAAAATGTTAGTACCCATCTACCAAACTTACTTACTTACTCCATGGAGCAGAGTCCTTCTTGAGAAGCTAACCAGTCTGCAGCTAGTCCAAGAAATTCCGCACATTTTATGGAACCCGAAGGTTCATTACTGCATCATTTTATGGAACCCGAAAGTTCATTACTGCATTCACAAGTGCCCGCCGCCTGTCCCTATCATGAGCCAGCTCGATCCAGTCCACGCCCCCACATCTCACTTCCTGAAGATCCATCTTAATATTATCCTCCCATCTGTGCCTGGGTCTCCCCAGTGGTCTCTTTCCCTCAGGTTTCCCCACCAAAACCCTGTACACACCTCTCCCCTCGCCCATATGTGCCACATGCCCCACCCATCTCATTCTTGATGTTATCACTTGCACAATATTGGATGAGCAGTACAGATCATTACATTCCTCATTATGTAGTTTCCTCCACTCCTCTGTTACCTCATCCCTCTTAGGCCCAAATATTCTCCTCAACACCCTATTCTCAAACACCCTCAGCCTAGGTTCCTCTTTCAATGTCAGCAACCAAGTTTCACACCCATATAAAACAACTGGCAAAATTATAGTTCTGTATATCTTAATCTTTAAATTTTTGAATAGCAAACTAGAAAACAAAATATTCTGCACCGAATAATAGCAAGCATTCCCTGACCTCAATCTATTCTTAATTTCTTCCTGAATAAAATTTTGATTTGTTAAAGTTATTCCCAAATATTTAAACTCTTCCACCTTTTCAAAGGAATTATTATCAATTTTCATATTGTGACTTTGTCCTGTATTCTGATTTTGAGACATGACCATGTACTTAGTTTTATCTGCATTTACTTCTAGTCCAATCTCCTTACTAGCCACTATCAAAGCTTCTGCGTTTTCCTTTACAGTATGTACGCTTTCTCCCAATATATTAACATCATCAGTATAAATCAGAAGCTGGTGTGTACCATTTAATTTCAAGCCATCCTGGTTTACCTGAACCCTCCTAATGGTGTACTCTAAAGCAAACTTGAAAAGCAATGGTGATAGAGCATCTCCTTGTTTCAAACCATTCCTAATAGGAAACATGTCAGACAAATTCTTGCCTACCCGGACTCTGCTAAATGTTTCAGTCAGACACATTTTTATTAGTCTTACTAGTTTCATGGGGACACCAAACTCAATGAGAATATTATATAAGACCTCCCTCCTAACTGAATCATAAGCTTTCTTGATGTCTATAAAGAGCTGATGGACTGCTTCATTGTATTCCCATTTTTTCCAAAGTATTTGACAAATGCAGAATATATGATCAGTAGTTGACCTGCTGCATTGAAATCCACATTGATGATCCCCAATAATTTCCTCTGCATATGGAGTTAAACTTGACAGCAGGATGTTGGATAAAATTTTGTATGTAGTTGGCAAAAGTGATATACCCCTATAATTACTACAGTATGTTTTATCACCCTTCTTATAAATAGGTACTATGATCAACTCCTTCCACTCCTCAGGCAATTCCTCCTCATTCCAAATAGAAATAATAAGTTTATGAATCTCACAGCGAATTTTTCTACCCCCTGCCTTAATCAATTCTGCTGGTATTTGATCAATTCTTGGTGATTTGTGAGTTTTTAGCTTTTCAATAGCCAACTCAGACTCAGAGGCACTTGGATCAGGTTCTAGTGGTTCTGCTGTGTGTATTTCTGTCTGTCTAACATCATTAACCCCATGTACATTCAATATGTGGGAGAAATAGTTCCTCCACCTAGCCAAAATACTGTGGGAGTCTGCAACCAAATCACCTTTATCATCCTTCACTATATTAGTTCTAGGCTGGTAACCCTTCATAAAGTCACTGATGCCCCTATACCATTCCCTAATATTTTTGATCTTACTGTTAGTTTCAAGTTCCTCAATTTTAGCTATCAATTATGCCTTCTTTTTGTTCCTGAAATGTCTGCTAGCATCACATCTTACATTGTTCAGATTATCTACATTCCTTTGGCTTGGATCCTGTATCCACTGCATTTTAGCCTGCTTCCTTTGATCTAAAAAACCTAAACATTCATCAAACCATGGCTTATGCTTCTTCAATTTGTGCAGACCTAGACTCTCTTTAGCTGAGGTTATATTTCCTTTAATGTTCTCCCAAGCCCTATTTATATCCTCATCATCACTTAACTTGCAATCTCAACCTGATACTGTTTCCTAACCTCCAGCTCATTTAGCTTCCCCAGATTAAATTTTTCCCCATCAAGCCTCTGTGCCGCTGGTTTAATTACTGCCAATTTTTCCCCAACTTTTGCAACTACCAGATAATGATCAGCTCCCCTGAAACTTCATACATCTGTATGCTTGAATGCCATCTCCTAGCTATCAGTATGTGATCAATCTAGTTGTGAGTCTTCCCATCAGGAGAGATCCAGGTGTACTTATGAATGTTTCGGTTTGGGAACATCGTGCTCTTAACAACTGAATTCTTTGATGTGGCAAAGTTCACTCTTCTAACACCATTAACATTACTATCCTGATGTAGACTCTCATTCCCAATTGTCGGTTTGAAGATAGTCTCTTTCCCGACTTTTGCATTAAAATCTCCTAATAGAATTTTCATATGGTACTTACGAAAATTATAAAAAAAACCTGCTCTAATTCCTCATAAAAACTGTCTTTTAAATCATCACTTTTGTCCTCACTTGGTGCATGCACATTTAGAACAATGATATTATACCAGCAACCTCTCAGAACTATACATGGTATGGCTTTAAAATAACCGGACTAAATTTTTTTTTTGCTTCCCTGTAAACTTGGCAACAGTGAGCAGTGTGTGGTATTGGCATTCACAGTTACAATTTGAAGGTTGTGCAGTACACACTTTCGCAGTAGCCTTTTCTTGAAGTGGATCATGTCCTTGTTCTCCGTAGGAATCATGTTAAGTGTTAACGTGGAGCAACACGTCAATGTGAAATTCTGTGTGAAACTTGGAAAATCAGCTACAGAAACGTATGATTTGTTGAAGAAAGTTTATGGTGATGAGTGTCTATCTCGTACTCAAGTTTTCAAGTGGTTTAGAAGGTTTAAAGAGGGAAGGGAAGAGATTGGAGATGATCAGCACCCAGGTCGTCCCAGCACATCAAAAACAGACGCTAACATAAAAAAAGTTGGTGAAATTGTTTGATGAAATCATCGCCTGAGCATTCGAGCATTTGCTGAGTTAATTAACATTGACAAGGAAACTGTTCGACAGATTTTACATAACAACTTCAACATGAAAAAAGTGTGTTCAAAGATGGTGCCAAGACTCCTCACTCCTGAACAAAAGGAAATTTGAATGAACATTTGTGCTGACATTCTTCAAAACACTGAAAACAACCAAAACTTTTTAGAGAACATAATAACTTGTGATGAATCATGGTTTTTTCAATACGACCCAGAAAGTAAGCACCAATCCATGCACTGGAAGAGCCCCAGTTCACCAAGGCAAAAGAAAGCAATGGCAGAGCTCATGAATAAGCTATCAGAAGACGACCTGCTGCATTGCTTCCAACAGTGGAAGATACGGATGGAGCGGTGTAAGGATCGGGGAGGGGAGTACATCGAGGGTGACAACATTTCTATTGTGTAATTTTTTGAATAAAAAATGTTCTAACATCAGTCCGGTTATTTTATAGCCACACCACGTATATGACACCATCTGCCCAACTTCACAGCTCAAATGATCATGATCTTGGCATTTACCACTGCCAGGAAATTAGATCTTGTAAATGACTCTTTATAGGCATTGTTGGTAGTGTACCTGTTCTACAAGTTCAGCTCTGACTTCATGTGGTTGAAGCTGTGCACACAGATCCAAGACAAGAGACTTCAGCCTCTGCTTAGACTCACGGTAAAAGTAACCACATTCATTTCTGGAAACATTGTGATGTCTGGATGCTACTGCAACTGCAACTTTGTTGACATTTAATGAACAAAATATATGTCCAAGCAATTGTGCTGCAGCAAGACGGACCCACTCATGAGGATGCGCTAACAGACCCTGGGCATTTTCTGCACACACAAATAAGAATATAATGGTAACTATAAATATTAATATAGAGTGATTCTGTAGAAGTATGACAAACTTTAAAAGTACACTGATTGGTGATTCTATGTTAAAAAGTCTTATCAACATGTAACTATTCTGTAAGTTCAAGGATGCAGAACAGTTGGAAAGTAAATATCAAAACATGCAAGAAATACGGGTTCTAATGAAAAACTGGCTACAACATTGCCTATTTAATAGTCAAATACCCTAAAAATTGTTCAAAATATCTGTCAGTGTACACACACTTTTGCTAGCCACTTAAACCACATAATTACCATTCATTATTACATAACACACATTTCAGTTTTATATTGAAATTACTGTGAATCTCTTCAATAAAAACTCCTATGCATTTACCCACATGTAAGACGAGATTTTTTTTCATAATTCATCATCTGCAAAATGGAGGGATTGCCTTATAGTCATGCCCAAAGTTAAAACATGTTATTTATAGCAATTTTTCTGAAAATTAGTGACTGAAGGGAGTCATCCTATATTCGGGTAAATACAGTATTGCTAGTATGACTGTACCTCACTTTCAAACTGCTTGGACCTCTTTAAACTTTTAAAGCAAAATGGTAACAATACATACCACCTACAGTAACAGTAAGAAATACTACATTTTGCTACCCAGTGTATTAACCCAAATATAGGGTTACTTTGCTGACTAGAGAAGAGTGAACCAGAGGACCTGGGACTCCTCCTGCAGTTAATGGGCTTGTCTGGTGAACAGATGGGTCCAGGATGCAGGAACCAGGGCTGGAGTCTTGGGGATGAAGGCTCAGCACCTCTCTAGGAAAGTATGCTACAGTTTCCAGGCCAAGATATACGTTATCTTGGCCTGTGCTCAGGAAATTCAAACAAATGCTAGGCCAGAGAAATATGTTAGTATTTGCTCTGACAGTCAGGTGGCTCTGAAAGCCCTTCAGACTGCCACAATATCCCCATTGATGTGACAGTGCCAAAAAGCACTGAATGACATTTCCACATGGCATAATAGAGGCTGTTTTGGGTCCATGGACATTCTGGGGTATAAGGAAATAAAATTACAACAAGCTCACAAGAGACAGTACTGTTCGAAAGTATGTTGAACCTGAACTGACCCTGGAGGTCTCTAGGGAGACTATAAGAAGAAAGATAAAAAGCTGGACAGACAACCAGCATATGGCAATGTGGCAGGGGTCTTATCAGCACCCAGAGACAGACTCAGAAACTGATTTCGGGCACTAGTCCGATTGCAAAGACCAGACTTATGTCCCTCAACAAAACACAATCCAAGAGTTGTTACTGGCATGCTTACTGGACACAACACCCTGAGAAGACATCTTTACTTAATGGGGCTGACCAATAGTCCCTTATGTAAGAGGTGCGGAGCACAGGAAGAAACCTCAGCCCATGTTTTGTATGAGTGCGAAGCTCTGGCTTCACTCAGACATACATACAGTCATGCGCCATATAACGTCGTCTCTGTCAACGACAGACTGCATGTATGACGGTGGTAAGAATTTTTGGAAACTCTAGATAAGCTGCTTGTGGAGGAAAATTACTTGCCAGAACAAATCTTCAATACGGATGAAAACTCCCTTTCTGGGAATGGATTCCCAAAAGGACTTTCATCCATAAGGCCAAGTCAATGCCAGGTTTCAAGGTTTGTGCAAGTACACTTTGACGTTCGCACAATGACGAAATTCCCTAACAACGCATTTCTCAGAATGTATCCCCATTGTTAAGTGACACATGACTGTATTTGGGTACTTTTTTCTTGAACCCAGAAAAAGTGTGGGGGGCCATCTGGAACTTCAGTAAAGGAACAGAGCTCCCATGACTTGGCATTAGATTTTGGGGAACAAAGGGCCTGTCTAAGGGCCTAGGTGTATCGGAACCAAAAGGGCTGGAACCCAATTGCTAATCTGATCTACCCAAAGTATTTATGCATTGTGGTTCTGGAAATTTTTACTTCTTATGGTTGGTATTTACTGTATCCAGTTTATTCTTGCCACATGCAATCTCACTGTCTGGGACATGCTGGGCTGCTTTGGAAGTCCTTGTCTCAATTACTGAGTTTTGTAGGGACTGCATGGCAACTCACTTGTCACACCACTGCTTTATTATCCTTTATGGACAATTAGGATGGCTCATTTCATAACATGACAGACTAGCATCTGTCTCAATCAGAAGGCTTTGTAAGGAACAGATGTGTATCACCTAGACGCTGTAATTTACAACTACAATGAAACCTGTATTAAACAGAACCTGGGCATAACCAAAACCTGTTTTTAGCAGAAAATTTGTTACAGTTTCCAACGATCTGGAATCCCAAGGATCCAAACGTCAAGTACCTATATTAAATGGAACCTACCTGCAAGAAAAAAAATTGCAAGTCCCTTGTGGTTCTGTGATAGGCAGGTTTCACTGCGCTAATATTCTGTATTAATTGTGAAGTCTGGTCTTTCAAGTCATTGTATTGGTGTTATGTGCAATGTACATGTGAGTAACTAATGAACAAGGTATTTCTAATCATATGACACTGAACAGTTAATGCCAGTTGAAACAATCATCATCTTTTCTATGTAGTCTGCATCATGGCCAGTCATACTTTGGGACTTATTTGTATCTACACAATTAAGGCTCATCCATTGCTCCTACAAACAGTGCAACTGGGAAAATCTGAACTGGTGCCCATTTGTCATCAAGCCTTGTGACTATATATGAAGTGTTGCTGTTCACTTGGCTGTTGGAATGTGCTGTCAACCCAATTAAATCAATTAAATACTGTCATGCTGCCATATAATTCTCACAAACACTGATTATTTGCCTGTAGAACAGTAACTAATCAGTCTGACGGGACTGTGCTCTCTATGAGGTACAGCTGATTTTTTGTATAATTTAGATTACAGCCAGCCTTCAAAAACGGCTGTATCATGGCTCTGGCGATTAGTTGCTGGCTTCCCACTAAGAAGGTATGCACCAATCCATACGAATTTGTGGTGGAAAAAGTGGCACTGGGACAGGTATCTTTCCAAGTACTGTGATTTCATCTTGTCAGTATCCTACCACCAATGCTCCACACCCATCTTCTTCTTAAAATACTCTTAGCAAAAGTAAAACATTCCATCATAACTGTCACCGAATGTATTCTCTAGTAAGAAGCTGTTATGATCAAGATCGTGTCATAGTATTTACTGTTAAGATTTATGAAGATGAAAATATGGATGACTGAATATATTCTATGCATATTGCTCAATGCTGGTTGAGACATATTTCACCATTATTACAATGGAACTACGGTAGCTGACTTGGTCAGTAACACTTTAGACTTGTATCTGGGAAATGATGGGTTAAAAATTTGACCAGGACACTGATTATCCTGACACATTGCTTTTGATTTCACTGTCAAGGAACATTCTCACATACACCATGAATGCTTCCTTCCAACATCTTCTGCAATTGATTATTCACTAGTCACTCTACCATTTCACACTGTGCATGAGATACAGGAAGTGTCATTAACAAACCATAAGTAAATAAAAAAATTTAAAAAAAAAACAAAAATTAATCTAGACTCAACCTACCACCTCATACTATACCTGCAACAGTTTCCAAATCATCCTGCCACTTCAATTCAGTGAGAATATGTGGACAGAAAGTACAGATTTTCAGCAACAACTGGAGCACATGGAAAAGAAGGTGGTCTCCCATTTGTTCACCTTTATGCAATTCACCTTGACTGCCAAGATTTGATTGTGCAATTCTCACGTATCTACCTGGCTGATTATCATCAATAAAATCTGAACTGAACTGCTGCACGAGAAGTGAGAATAATTTTGGAAGACGGTTTTCAAAGTCTGACTTTTCAACAGTGACGAAGATTCCGCATAGCTGTGCAGCCAACCGACTATGCTCCACCTAATGAATAACAATACAATTAATATAATCATACGACATTATTACAGCTCAGCTGGTACAGTTATGGGTTGGAAAACCAAATAATTGGGGTTTGATTCTCAATGGAGGTAGAAATTATACTCCTTTTCTAAGTGTCCAGAATGGCTCTGGGGCTCACCCAGTCTCCTATTCAATGTGTACAAAAGGCTCTTCCTAAGCATAATGCAGCAGAGGTACAAAGGTGACCACTCATCATCATCATCTGGTGATGTTAAGTATGTGAGCAGCACCTTAATCACATAGCATTTCATTAAACAGTGGGAAAATTCTATCCATACATCAAGTTCTTAACACCTTTATCAAACCATACTGAATTGTCTTAATTCAAAGAACAGCTACAACATGCTCCCTTCAATACATGGGACATGCACAACCTCCATCTCCCACATGGCCACCTACCATTTATACCATGCACTGCACACTCCAATAATTTTTCCTGCACTATAATTACACTGCCTTGACCCAGACATGGAGGATAGAACACTACCAAAGATGAAATGCCCACCCTAGAGACATTACCTGCATAATACACTGCATCAAGAGTCATTGAATGGTGATAGACTACTTACTGGTGACAGAAAAACATAACCCCATCACTGTATCTTCTTTACTGCATCAGTGTAAGGAAACCTCTCTTTCTTGATAAGCCCAAGTGTGTCAAGAAGTTATCTTTCAATGGGCAAACAAGGTACAATGTACATCAGAATTCTGCATTTTTAGGAAGCATTCTATCAAATAAAACACAATACATACCTTTTTATCTTTCAACCATACAATAACTACATCAAACAGCTGACTGCGAACATCTCTATGAAGTCTCTCTAACATAGTTTTGAGGCAATGTGCAACCATTTTCTTGCATTCTGGTGAATCATCATTTACTAGCTGAGCCCCAAGGGTAATAAACAGAAGACCTGAGTGGGTAGTCAGGACATCCTGTGGGAAAACAAAGCAAATATATTTGTACCTAGAGCACAAGGCTGCATCTGAGTCTGTGATAAGAGAAAAATTTCTCAACTGAAATGCAGAAATATTTCATCCAGCTGAAAAAAAAAAAATATATTGACAATTTAATGCTAACATCACAATGTGTAATGAATAAGAAAAAAGTACAAGATTTCTAGGATGTGAAGGTCAGTGCAAATTACATCTAAACACATCTGGCACCATGAATTTTCAGTCACCAGGTACACATTCTCATTCATACCAATTCTTTTGTTCACAAATATATACAGTAGAACCTCCAATTAAGATTTTTTTAAACCCTGATTTAAAAATACATCTTAAATAGGGGTTGTGTCAAAAACAAACTTAAAATTTCTGACTGTGGTTACAAAAATTATATTCACTCTAAATTGAAATCTAATTATACTTTCTTGCCGTTCATTTTAAATGTATATTTTTCATTTATTTCAAGGGATATTCAAGAGAAAAAAACTTGAAAAATAAACAAAATTGGGGGTTTTACTACACGAAATATGTTGAGTCCAATCTTTTGTCAGCATGGTGTACAAAAATGATTCATAAGATAGCATGCACACATGATTAACAATAAATAAACAGCTTGAGCTAAAACATGCTCATATGTAAATGGCTTGCGCCACAGGCTTTTAGACCAATCAACTAACTCCTAAGAACTGACAGTACTCTGCTGTGATTGCTCACAATCAATTCTGACATTGATTCATTCCACATAGTCATGGTGTTAGTTACACAACTCAAATCCAGACACTGTACACATGAACCCTAAACTGAGGTTTCAAAATGGCATAGGGACCTAGTTTTTGTGTCTTAAATGGGGTAACACCCTAAAATCAAGAAAACATAAATTCTGTAATGTTTATGTAGAATTGTGGCTGGGATCGCAAGAAAAGAGCCTGCAAAGTACAACGTGGGAAAATCTTAAACCAAATAACCTTAAGTTTGGATTCTACTGAACTGCTGGTCTTAATACTAGAATCATTATGAAAATTACTTTGCATAATTCTTTCCCCATTTACAAGTTACAATATGGAGGTGGAAGTTGCAATTATACAAGGAAATATGGTACATGAAACATCCTTAATTCAAGAAATCTGAAAGGAAAATGCAGTTTTACTACAAAACCTGCATCTGTCTCTGTCTGCTATTAAAAAATTACCTAAATTTAGCAACTCTACATTGCAGTTACAAGTTATATATATATATATAACAATTTCAGAACTGCTGAACAAACATTCATGAAATTTTATACTAGGGGAGTTTTACTGAACTGTACGGATTCATTCCAGTTTTATTGAAGACTGTGTAGCAATGAATACTTGACATGAAAATCTATGTGCTTTACACTAAATATTAAGGGCAGCCAAAAATGCTCAAAGTTTAACCCTTATTCTATATATACAAGGTGCTACCCAAAATTTCAGAGAATTTGAATATACCGCGCAAACCATTAGCACTACGAACTTGCGCCGTTAGGTGCCTCTTGTTGTATCTTTGAACCATTAGTCAGCCAACTTGTGTCTTTATAAGTGCACGTGTTTCCAAATTTTGGCTGTTTTCTTGATACCATTTTCATTTTCATGTGTGTCTGCTAATATCGAACTGGTGATGTTAAGGAGCAAAGAATCTGCATTAAATTTTTCTTCAAGCTCAACAAAACTGCAGCTGAAACCCACCAAATGCTAAAGGAGGCCTTTGGTAAGCAAGCTTTAAGCCAAGCAAGAACATTTGAGTGGTTTAAGTGTTTCAAAGATGGCCAGGAATCTGTGGAAGATCGTAAACATTCTGGTCAACCATCCACCTGCACAATTCCAGAAATGACTGCAAAAGTGTGTGAAGTTATCCTATAAGACAGACTATCCACAATATTTGTAATTAGGTTGGACTGTCATACGGGTCATGTCAATGCATTCTAGTGAATGAACTGAACATGAGACGAATTGCAGCAAAGTTTGTTCCTCGTCTCTTGAACAATGACCAGTGAGACCATCGGGTTCAGGTGTGCACCGAGCTGCAAAAAACAGTTAGACATGATCCTAACTTCCTGTCCAGGGTCATAACTGGTGATGAATCATGACTGTACAGTTATGACCTGGAAACAAAGCAGCAGTCTTCGCAATGGAAGATGCCATCCTCTCCACAACCGAACAAAGCACGCCAAGTTTGCAGCAACATCAAGTCAATGCTGATAGTTTTTTTTGACATTCGAGGAAATGTGCATAAGGAGTTTGTTCCACCTGGTCACACTGTCAATGGAAATTTTTTACTGGAAGGTTTTGAGATGAGTGAGGAAAAATGTGAGGCGCAAACGTCCTGAGATGTGGAAGAACAGAGACTGGTTGTTGCACCATGACAATGCGCCTGCACACACCTCGCTTGTTGTGAGGAAATAACTGACAAAATATAACATGACCACTGTCCCCCACCCTGCCTACTCACCTGACCTGGCCCCCTGCAATTTCTATGTGTTCCCTAAAATGAAACTCCAGTTGAAAGGGTGGCATTTCGTATCCACTGAAGAGATCAAAGCAGAATCACAACAGGTACTAAACACGCTAACACTGGCAGACTTCAATGAGTGCTTCCAAAAATGGCAAAATCGGTGGGATCGTTGTATACAAGCCCAAGGTGACTACTTCGAAGGTGATGGTGGAAATTAGGACTTAAAGTAAGTACTCATGTTATTACCAGCAAATTCTTGGAAATGTTGGGTAGCCCCTTGTACGGTTGTGATAATATATACAATAAATTAAAATAATCATCAGTTCACAACTAAAACTTGTCATTACAAAATGTTTTGGCCGACCTGGCAACAAACAACAAATACCCCCTTTCAGAACTTGGTAATCCATCAGTTTCCACATAACACAGAACCATCTACCTACATACATCCCCTCACTATAACAGTTCTCTCTATACCTCTATTCTTAGCATAAGAACTACAAGAATTAATGTCTGAAGTCTTTACTTATATTTCAGATTTTATATATTCAAACCTAGATCACAGTCAAGTCACAAATATAAATCCAAGAATTCTTCAAAACTGTAAGAGTCTTCAAACTTCACTTAACCTATAGTGGGTGGGTTTAAATGTCAACTGTATCTCATGCTGGCTGGAGTTTTTCTTGCTTAGCATGCACACTTAAATTTCCAAAATTCAGTGCTCTAGAAATAAATCTCGTAAATTACAGATCTAACGTTAGAAGATCCAAACAAAAACTGATTTATGAATGTGTGATCACTCAGTTGGTATCACTATCTATTACACTGCATCTTTACACATATTCTTCTGTTGTTGTCTACCCCTGCCTTCAGTCTGCACAAGAAGTTACTTTGTTTTCTTCAAAATGTTACAGACAACTTGTACAAGGTCTGTACATTCCTCCTCACAAAATGTTAACCTTATGGGTCAGATTTTATAACCTTATGCATCAAGAGAACAACAATTTTTCCCTTCACAAATTCTTCTGAATGCTAGGTTCTTTGTGAAAAGGAAACCACTTCTCTCCTTGCTGTTACTTCAACAGGTCCCTGTTTCTGTTTGCCCTGCTACAAGTGTCCACAAACATTTCTGAAGATTTGGCTTTGAATTCAAAATGAAAGACTAAACATACGATACTGCTGAATTGATATGTGACGAAGATTCTGACTGTGAGTTATGTGTTTGACCAACCTGACAGTGGCATTTATGATAACTAATATATGATCAGAAAGAACAGCCACTAACATTCCATCAAAGGGTTTACAAGTGGGTTCAAAAGAAAAACAGAGAGAGAAGGGTGTCCAAGACTACAATAAGGACAAAAGTCCTGAGAGTTATGACACAACTTCCACATGTCTCCAGGCAATTTGGCTTAAAGAAAACAGATGAGTGGTTAAAACACCATGATATATCAGTTAACTGGTGATAAAACTGGCAACAGACAAAATGTCTTTGCTTCTTAGACATGACAGTTCTGAATAGCTTCCTCCTCTGGACTGCATGTGGGACCAAAATGACACACAGTTTTCCATTTCTCCCTCTTGCCAAATTTGCTTTAAACTGAGACTGGTGTATCACCTAGTGATGGCAAGCTTTCAAAATCACAAAATATCTCAATAAACAGGTATGTAACAAAAAGGACCTACACTTCTAAGTTTTTCAGAGCACACTACCAAGTAAACTCACAGAGAACAGCACATGGTCCCAGAGGACAGTAAAGGTTAATTATTACTCTCAAATTTCTGTATCACTTATATTAATTATATCCTTTATTTCAATTCCAGATCCACCATTAAAAACAGTTCTTAATCTACAAACTCGCTCTACATATATTCTATTACTCAATCTGTCTACACTCAGGGGAAAGAATTACTTAAAACCAGCAACTACTCTACAAAGTCTCCTAAAAATAAAACGATATACTATAACTGCATACTCAACACAAAATAACCTTAAATTAGGTAAAAACTAGAACTTTCAAGGCAATATTCTTGCACACCTTTAGGACAACTAGAATATATATGATTTCAAAATTACAATGATAACATGTATCCTTATGAATTTTTACCTTTTATGTAAAAATGAGATCTTATTTCTTTTTATAGAAATTAATGTTGCAAATAACCTCCCAAGTACAGATATGTGTCACTTAACGGTGGGGATATATTCTGAGAAATGTGTCGTTAGGTGATTTCATCATTGTGTGAACACAGTATAGCCTACTACACACCTAGTCTATATCACTCATTTGTGATAAGAGTGTCACAACTCAAAATTTGGCATTTTTTAATTACTGGTATAGAAAGAAACGTTTGCAGATGCACTTTTAACAGGTATAGGGTCATAATGCGGTTTGCCAAACTTGGCGCTGAACAGCAGGTGTGACATCATTGCACTCATACAAAATTATTGCCCTTCAAAACCTTTAAAAGCTTCTCCTGAAAAATCACAGATTTTGAGTTGTGACACTCTTGTTGCAAATGAGCGATATGGTAAAGCTTATTGTGCCTAGGCTACAAACCTGTACAGCATATTACTGTACTGAATACTGTAGGCAATTGTAACACAATGGTAAGTATTATAATATTATATTTTTTCATTGACATAATCCTTCTGGCTGCACTATGGCCCTGGGGTTCACCCAGCCTCTAACAGAAATGAGTATCAGGAATATTTCCTGAGGGGTAAAGATGGCTGGTGGAAAGGGATGACAACCTTCCCACCTTCATGTGCCAACTGTCTTGAAAACTGGGAGCCTCAACCTCCTGGAACCCTCAGGGCCCATCCAGGCCAGTAGTGGGATTGCTTTACCTTTTATTATAATATTTTAATCTTACGGGACTACTATTGTATATGTGGTTCATCACTGACCGAAAGGTCGTTACGCGGCGCATGACTGTATGTTGTTTATTTCTCTGTAGTACCTGAAGATAGCCAAGTCAGGTGAAACATGTTGTAATGAATGATAAGTACTGATAAATTTTAGTTGTGAATTTACTGTCATTTTTAATTTAGTTGAAAATGTGTCACGATGAATGAAACACTTTACAGCCAATAAGCTCTTCCCATAAATCTTATGATTTTTACAATCGACATGCAATAACAGAGAGAACATGATAAAATTGTTTGAAAAGAGTTGAAGTAAAGATTCAAGCCTTCTGGAATGTTATGCTGTGCCAGCTGGTAAATAGTTATTAATGTAGCACAGGATTGTATTGTCCTCAACAATCAGTAGTTACTTATCAGAAGACACAGCATAACATCCTGGAAGACCTGTACCTTCAGCAACACTGCTGCTGCATTCTAATGCAAGAGCACAAACCACTGCTCCATACTAACACATGTTGTCACAAAAGTTGCTGTATAATTAAAGATGATCATGATTAAATACATACAATTGGAAGTGATGTAATAACAGACAGCAGCATCTCTAGAGCAGACTCTCGTCCTGACTGGACTCCATAGTTCAGCTGAGAAATGTAGAAAGCCAGGTGATGCTCCAGCTTCTTGCCTAGAGGGTAGTTCAGAAGGAACTGATGGAATACCTACAAGCAATACAAGAAACACTGTAGCATTGTTTCTTCAAAGTACAAATAAAGCAGTTGTTTGAGATAAAACCACTAAAGGCTAAAAATAATGTTAAGTCAATAAGATGGCTTGCAACTGCAAACGCAGTGGCTAATTTCACAAGCAGACCTACAGTGTTGAACAATCAATGGAAGCTGCATTGGGTCTGCTTAGAATACCAAGTAAATGTAGAACCTAGGTGCAAGAAGTAAAAGAAGGAAGGTGAAATATGACTTCAACTTAAATAGCATATAAATGAAAGTTCTGTACATGAACTTTATTTCAAGAACCAACCACCCACTCTGAGTTTGCTCCTGGCAGCTTTGCATAATGTTCCTAGTCACCCAGATTTCAAAAAGACCACTTATACAATCTGCTGAAAGAGCTGAGCTTTGTATACTGGAAGAAAGAAAATAAAGCCATTATGACTGGAAGTAATGATGCCAGTGAACAATAAACATCTTGTTTGTATCACGAAACTGTAAAATGGGCTGAATCATTGGTGAATGCAGGAATAAATGTGTGTGGACACCCACATGTCAATCCATCTCCGATTCAATCCCATTTCACCTCACAGCTCTCCTCCCTCTGTCCAATCCTCCATCACACATCACAGCAACGCTCTCTCTCTCTTTCCTGTCCTTCTCTCGCTATAAACTCCAGTCTCTGCTCGCAGCTCCAAACAAAGCGCAGTTTCCCATCACAGCACATAAACAAGCGTATTTATGCTACTAGCCATGCCTACCAAACCTGCCAACTAATGGAGGGCAGGTCGAACAGCGAGAATTCTGTATAAAAGACCACATTT
>Ga0123355_10006597_pt1 | contig 17222 bp, 20 predicted proteins | sample TergutEmb28metaG_3_FD_89872 | JGI IMG/M metagenome (GOLD analysis project Ga0123355, IMG submission 89872) | Embiratermes neotenicus P1 segment gut microbial communities from Petit-Saut dam, French Guiana - Emb289 P1 | ecosystem: Host-associated > Arthropoda: Insects > Digestive system > Gut ...
ATGAGAGAGGCCGCCGTCACAATAAAGAGAATACTCGCAATCACTACAATAATAATGGCGATGATTGCGCCTTTTTCTACAGTTGGATTGGGGTTTGGCATGGAATTTTCCTTTCCAGATTACTACTTTGCCGTAAAGAGTGTGCCGAATGGGATGCCGTCTACGAGAGAATAGAGCAATTCTGGCGAGGTGCCATTGGCGATGATCATGTCGATGCCGCCTTGCAGACAGATTTCCGCCGCCGCCAGCTTGGTGATCATCCCGCCGGTGCCGCGGCTGGATCCGGCCCCGCTGGCCAGGGCGCGGAGGCTATCGTCTATGGCCCGGACTTCCGGGATCAGGCGGGCATCGGGATTCATCCGGGGATCTCCGTCGTACAGCCCGTCGATGTCGCTGAGGAGCACCAGGGTATCCGCGCCGCACATGTCCGCCACCACAGCGGACAGGGTGTCGTTGTCGCCGAAGATGTGATCTTTCGACTCGATCTCCTCGTGGCTCACGGAGTCGTTCTCGTTGACGATGGGGAGAGCCCCCAGCTCCAGAATGGCGTGGAAGGTGTTGAGGAGGTTTTCCCGCACTGTGGGCTGCTCCACATCGTCCCGGGTCAAGAGAATCTGGGCCACGGGGACACTGTATTCGCTGAAGAATTTATCATACAAGTGCATGAGTTCACACTGGCCCACCGCCGCCGCCGCCTGCTTGAGAGGCAGCGCCGTGGGGCGCTCCGGCATCCGCAATTTATGTACCCCTACGGCGATGGCCCCGGAGGTGACCAGGATCACATCGTTGCCCGCGTGTTTCAGGTCGGAGAGGATGCGGACCAGGTGCTCCATCCGGCGGAGGTTGAGGGTCCCGTTTGCATGGGTCAGGGTGGAAGTGCCGACTTTTACTGTGATGCGCTTGTTTTTTTGTTCCATGGGGATCAGCTCCTATGGTGGTCTTTTTCGCTTTGTTTTTTGTCCGGCAATAGCCGGACAGGAAAATATATGCTATTTCCCCATTATATTAGTATAACATTTATCTCAATCCAGTGCAAGAACCAGACATTGATTTCGGTGTACTGTGCAAAAATCCCGGCATTGCAATTGCAACGCCGGGGTTATGTACGCTCTGATCCGGGCATACACTGCTTACAAGGGTAAATGCTGGCAGATGACGCTGTCGGCGGTCAACCGGAGGAGGGCGCAGGTTTTGTGGCGGCCCATCCCGGCGCTGCCCGGATTTATGACGTGCATGTTGGCCACGTGTTCGTAATAGGCGATATGGGTGTGACCGAACAGGAGAACGTCGGCCCCCGCTACATGGCCCATATTGAACAGGGCGGCGTATCCAAGCTTCACATTCTGCCCATGGCCGTGGGTCATGACGATCTGCCGGCCACAGAGTTCAAAGGTATCCAATATCGGGTTACGGGAGCCGAGATCACAGTTGCCCCGCACTACTCGACAGGGGACTTGGGGGAACTCTTCCGCAAGGGCTTTGGTATCCCGGTCGTGATCGCCTAGATGGAGGATTAGATCGGGCGCCTCCCGCCGGGCGGCGTCGATCATGGGGGCAGTGTTGCCGTGGGAGTCGGAAAAGACCAAAATAGTCATGAAGACGGTCACCTCTCACTGATTTGTACATATACTGGAGCAGATCAGCAGATATGGAGGAACAGGAACATATGAAGCCAAACATTGACATGAACGAGGCCCAGAAACTGGCGGCGGCCCGCAGTGCAGATTTAGACAACCTCGTAGGTTCCAGAGACGGCCAGCGGGTCAAGTCCATTATGGAGCGAGATTCCGATAAACTAAAACAGGCTGTGGCCCAAGGGGATTTATCGACTCTGAAAGATACCTTCGATAACCTAATGCGCACAGAGGAGGGGGCCAGGCTCATCGGGAAAATTCAGAATATGATCGGTAAATAATACGAATCTGCAATGAAAAGTTTTCTAGCTTTTCGTTCGGCAGTTTTTATCTGCAGAGCAGTATAATGGTTGATGCGGGGGCAGGTCAATGGGCGAGTTGGAGGAAAAAATCAGCGGGATTTTGAACAATCCCCAGGAGATGGAAAAGATCATGGCCCTCGCACAGAGCATCATGGGCGGTACAGCCGGTTCCGACACAACGCAGGACACAGCCGCGGCCCCAACCTCCGGGGGTGGCCTGAATCTGGAAGGGCTCCTCGGGGGACTGGATCCGGATCTGATGAAAAAGCTGGCCGGGGCCCTAGCCGGCGGGATCGGCTCTGCGGCGTTACTACAGGCCATGACGCCGCACCTGAAAGAGGAGCGGAAAAACCAACTAAAACAGGCCATCACCATTGCCCAGATGGTGCGTGTGGCGAAAGCAGTGTTTTCGGAAGGGGCCACAGGGAGGTGACGGCAGGTGTACAATCGATACATCGGCAACACGGGGAAGTTCTATCGGGTGGAGGATATTGACGATATCCGGCCGGATCCCCTACCTCCTCCGGTATCTCCAGAGCCGGAGCCCCCAGAGGACAGGCGTCAAAGTGAAGCGCCGCCCCCGGCGGGATCAGAAACGGAAGAAAAGTCCAAGTTCGACTTAAGTGCCTTATTCCACCTGCCGGGCAATCTGCGGCGGGGGATTCGGGACAAACTGCCCGGTGGCATCGACCTGGGTGATATCCTCCTCATACTGGTGCTGATCTATTTATTCCTGGAGGGCGACGACGATGATATGCTCATTATCCTGGGCGTACTCATTTTCATCTGGGTGCGGCCGCTGTTGAAGAAAGAGGAAGAGGAGGATTAGCGCCTCTCCGGCAGGAGGAATACATCTGTCGGCGGGGGGGACAAGTCCAGGCGGGTGGTTTCGATGTGATAGACCAGGGTGTAGCCGTCCCAAGTCTTCATCTCCACCAGGAGACCGGAGTCCAATTCGATATAGTAGTAGTCCACATAACCCAGAGGGCTGGTCTGAACAGTTAGAAAGACAACGTAGCGTTCGGTATCGCCGATTAATTTTCGAGTATAGCCCGCCCCTATGATTTGCTCCACGGGCAAATCCAGTATGGCCTCGTAGCTGGGGATGCCCTGGAACTCGTCGAGGATCTGGGTGAGGCTCTCTCCCATGGCCGCCGTCACCGGGCGGGTGATGGGCGCACGGCCCTCGTGCCAGAGGGTATAGGTGTCGTAGGAGATAATCATATTCTCCCCGTTGGCCCAGCGGATCCGCAGAGTGTCGGGGGTGGCCCAGATCTCCGCCGTGGTGGAGGCGGAGCCCGCCCCGTCGGACCAGAACCGGGTCTGGCGGAGTTCACGGACATAGTAATCTGCCCGGTATAAGGTGGCCAAAACGCCTTGGACGTTGTACCGGGTGATCTCCACGTGGAGGGCCGGGTGGCCGGAAACGCCTGTTCCATCGCCTTCGGGGCCCTGATCGGCCAAATCCACCTGAGGTACCACCATACCGGGGAAGAAATAGAAGGCGAGGAGCAGGGCGATCACCACTGCCAAAAGGGCGGCTACAATGTAGATTCGTTTGTCGCGCCGTCGCATCATTCTATGTCTCCTTTCGCCGGGAGTGTCTGATTATAAGTTGCAGCCGGGGGAGAAATCCGCCGGTTTATCGGAGCGTTTCCCGAAGTGCCACAAAATGGCGTCGGCGATCCGCTGGGAGGCCTTGCCGTCGCCGTAGGGGTTGACGGCCTGAGCCATGGTTTGATAGGCACGGGGGTCGGTCAATAGCTCCTCCGCCAGCCGCAGGATATCCGGGCCGGAGACGCCGGCCAAGCGTACCGTGCCAGCGTCGCAGGCCTCCGGCCGCTCGGTCTCCCGGCGGAGGACGAGGACGGGTTTGCCCAGGGCCGGGGCCTCCTCCTGGATGCCGCCGGAATCGGTCAGTACCAGATAACACCGGGCCAAAAGGGCGTGCATCTGGACGGTATCTAAGGGTTTAATCAGGTGGACCCGGTCCACGCCGCCTAACATTGACCGGGCCGCCTCTTGGACGGCTGGACTCAGGTGGACTGGATAGACCACTTCTAGGTCAGAATGCCGCTCTACTAGAGCCTTGATAGCGGTGAATATCTCGGCCATAGGCTGGCCGTAGTTCTCCCGTCGGTGGCAGGTGAGGGCGATCACTTTCCGCCTCTCCCAGTCGATCTGATCAATCTCGCTACCGAAAGTGCCGGGGAACCGGGGGACGGTGTAGGCCATGGCGTCGATCACCGTGTTGCCTGTGATAAATACGCCGTCTGTGATATCCTCCCGCCGGAGGTTGTCTGCGTTCCGGGCCGTGGGGGCGAAGTGGAGGGCGGCGATCTGGCTCGTCAATTTCCGGTTGAGCTCTTCCGGGTAGGGGGAGTAGAGGTCACCGGAGCGCAGGCCCGCCTCTACATGGCCCACGGGGATCCGGTGGTAAAAGGCCGAGAGGGCGCCGGCGAAGGTCGTGGTGGTGTCGCCGTGGACGAGAATCAGATCCGGCTTTGCGGTCTCCAGGACGGATCCCAGGCCGTTTAGGGCTTTGGTGGTGATGGCGGCGAGGGTCTGGCCCGGCTCCATAATGTTGAGATCGTATTGGGCCTTGATATCAAAGAGCTGCATTACGCCGTCTAACATCTCCCGGTGTTGGGCGGTGAGGCAGCAGATGGATTCGATCTCGGTCCGGCGTGAGAGCTCTAAGAGCAGAGGGGCCATTTTAATGGCCTCCGGCCGGGTGCCGAAGACGCTCATGATTTTAATCCGGTCCATGGGATTCCCCCTCTTCCGGCGATCCCGGTGTGTCTTCGGATTCTGCCGGTACATGTTCCGGCGCCTCGAGTATGTTCTCCGGTGTTTCCGGCTGGTCTGTCAACACGTCCGGTGTATGTTCTGATTCGGGTTTCGATCCGTTGCCGTTTTTGTGCGGCCTCTGGCGGAATACCAGGAAAACGGCGGTGGCGATGGCCACGAAAGTGAGGAATGTAAAGACCAGACGCATCTCTCCGCTGGAGGAGAGAACCACGGCAAACAGCCCCAACGCGCCGCTGATGAGATAGATGAAAAATACGGCCTGTTTATGGGTAAAACCGAAATCCAACAGCCGGTGGTGCAGATGCCCCCGGTCCGGCATCATGGGGTTTTGTCCTTTGACGACCCGCCGGAGGATGGCAAATGTCGTGTCTGCGATAGGCAGCGCCAGTGCCATGAAGGGGACGACAAAGGAGATCAGGGCGTAAAACTTAAACAGGCCCATAATGCTCATGGTGCTCAAGAGGAAGCCCAGAAGGAGCGCCCCCGTGTCCCCCATGAAAATTTTGGCCGGGTTGAAATTATAGGGCATAAAGCCGAGGCAGGCGCCTGCCAGAGCCGCAAATACGATGGCCACATTCCCGTTGGCCGCGGCGATGAGGGCCACCGCCAGCATGGTCAGAGAGGAGATGGTGGAGACCCCCACCGCCAGGCCGTCTAACCCGTCGATGAGGTTTACCGCATTGGTGATACCCACAATCCAGAGTATGGTCAGGGGGATGGAGAGAACTCCTAGGTTCAAATAGTCGTAGGCGGAGAAGATGTTGGGGTTGCCGATCCAGTCGATGGTCACCCCGTGCCAGACGACGACCGACGCGGCCACGATTTGGGCGAGGAACTTCTGCCATGCCCGCAGGGGGAAGATATCATCTACCACGCCTACGAAGACGATGAGTACACTGCCGATGAGAATTCCCTGGAGTTCCCGGTCAATCTCGGCGAAGAGGGCGACGCTGAGGACGAAACCGATAAAAATGGCCAGGCCCCCCAGACGGGGAATGGGTTCTTTGTGGACGCGCCGGTTGTCCTTTGGCACGTCCATGGCGCCGACCCGTTGGGCGAACCATTTTACAGGGGGGGTGGCGATGAAACTGACCACCAGGGCGATACCCATGGCGAGCAGAATCTGGAGCACGAGATACTCGGTCAGAAAATTGGTCAACATAAAGATTCCTCTGTCATGCGGGTTATTTTTTATTTTGGCAGTTGACAAATGCACTGAAACTTTTCTTGTTTCCACCGCCCCAGGCGGGGGAAATAAATTTAAATCAGTGCAGTTCGCCCACTCCCTTTATTTTGGGACAAACCCGATTTTTTTATAGACTTTTCGCAGGGTCTTATTGGCCAGAAAGGCGGCGCGGTTTGCGCCTTCTGTGTAGACTTGAGTCAGGTAGGCCTTGTCTTTTAAAAGCCGCTCCGCCTCTTCCCGGATGGGGCGCAGGAGTTCCACGACGGCCTCGCCCACGGTTGCCTTGAACGTCCCATAGCCCTGGCCTGCAAACTCAGCCTCAATATCGGTATAGGACTTCCCGGTAGCGGCGGCGTAGATGCCCATGAGGTTGGACACGCCGGGTTTTTCTTGGGGATCAAAGCGCACGGCGCTTTCGCTGTCGGTGACGGCCCGTTTGAAAGCCCGTAAGATATCTTCCGGCTTGTCTAACAGGTAGACGCAACCGGTGTCGGTATCGGATTTGCTCATCTTCTGCCGGGGCTCCGCCAGGCTCATGATCCGTGCGCCCACCTCCGGGATAAAGGGCTCGGGCATGGTGAACACGTCGCCGTAGATGCCGTTAAAACGGTTTGCGATGTCCCGGGTCAACTCCACGTGCTGTTTCTGATCTTCGCCCACGGGGACAAGGTCTGCCTGGTACAGCAGGATATCCGCCGCCATGAGGGCGGGGTAGGTGAACAGTCCCGCGTTGATGTTCTCGGCATTTTTGGCGGATTTGTCTTTAAATTGGGTCATCCGGCTCAATTCGCCGTACATGGTGTAGCAGCTTAACACCCAGCTCAATTCCGCGTGGGCGGGGACGTGGCTCTGGATGAAGAGCGTGTTTTTCTGGGGATCCAGGCCGCAGGCGATGTATTGGGCCAACTGGGAGAGGCAACGGCTGCGGAGTTCCGCCGGAGGTTGGCGGACCGTGATGGCGTGGAGATCCACGATACAGTACAGGCAGTCGTATTGTTCCGATAGGTTGACCCAGTTTTGCAGCGCACCCAGATAGGAGCCCAAGGTCAAATCTCCGCTGGGTTTTACGCCGCTGAAAATAGTCTGTTTTTTCTCGGCGGGTGAGATGACATCCGACATGGTAGTTGTTCCTCGCTTTGTCAATCAATGTAGTCCCGGATCGCATCGCCTAAGATGGCGACGCCCCGGTCGATTTGTTCTGGGGTGGGGACGGAAAAGTTGAGCCGGAATCCGGGGTTGTCCGCCTCGTCTGCGGAGAAGGCCGCGCCGGGGACGACGGCGAGACTGCGTTTCGCCGTGCGCTTGGCCAGCTCGGTGCCGCTTTTCCCCTCCGGTAACTGGCCCCAGATGAAGATGCCGCCGTCTGGCCGGGTGAAGGAGACCCTGGGGTCGAGGTGTTGTGCCAGCCCCGCGATCATCCGGTCACGCCGGGTACGGTAGAGTTGGATACACTTCTGGATATGGGTATCTAAATCATATTGTGCCAGATAACGGGCCGTGAGCATCTGGAAGAACAGGTTGGTATGGACGTCCTGTCCCTGCTTGGCCACCACCATTTTTGTCAGCAGGTCTTTTTGCCCGATGACGTATCCGATCCGCATACCGGGGGAGATGAGTTTGGAGTAGGAACCCACAAAGAGCACGTGGCCCGTGGTGTCCAGGCTTTTGATGGCGGGCACCGGTTCCCCGTCGTAGCGGAGCTCGAAATAGGGGCTGTCCTCTAAGAGTATGACGTTATATTTCCGGGCAAGTTCCAATAATTTTTTCCGCCGCTCCAGAGACATGGTGATCCCCGTGGGGTTTTGGAAGGTGGGGATGGTGTAGATAAACCGGACATTGGGCTCGCTCCGGAGGGCCTGCTCCAGGGGCTCTAAGGCCATGCCGCCCGCATCCATGGGGATTCCGGCGAGGCGGAGGCGGTAGGAGCGGAAGCAGTTGAGGGCGCCCACGAAACTGGGGGTCTCGCAGAGGATGGTGTCCCCCTCGTTGGTCAGGCACTTGGCCGCCAGATCCAGGCCCTGCTGGCCGCCGGAGGTGATGAGAATATCGTCATCTTGTCCGCCGACGCCGTGTGTTTCCCGCATCCGCTGGGCCGTTAGCTCCCGCAGAGGGAGGTAGCCCTCGGTGATCCCGTATTGGAGGGCCTGGGCGTATTCGTGTTCGAACAAGTCCGCCGACAGGGCGGCCAGTTCCGCCGCCGGAAAGGTCTCGGCGGAGGGGTTGCCCGCTGAAAAGGCGATATCCACGTTCTGTTTTAAAATTTCCCGGATTGCAGAGGGATTCCGCCCCTGCATCCGATCTGCCAGTCGCATATCCATGGTCTGTAGCCTCACAATCACTGGTGAAGTTCCATCGACTTCACATTCTATCACAAATCAGTGGATTTGGAAATAAAAATTCACACGATTTTTGCGATTCATGTTATAATGCAAAAGATACCGCAAAATGAGCTGAAAAAATTCATTTTCTGCCTATAGTGATTTATCAAAAAATGGGGGCCGATAGCATGGGCAAATACATCTTGGCGTTGGATCAGGGGACCACCAGTTCCCGGGCGATTCTATTCGACCGGGCGCAGACCGTTATCGGGGTCGCCCAGCGGGAGTTTACCCAATACTATCCCCGGGAGGGCTGGGTGGAGCACGACCCCATGGAACTCTACGCCTCCCAGTTCGCCACCATGATGGAGGTCATCGCCCAGAGCGGGATATCCCCGGCGGAGGTCGGCGCATTGGGGATCGCCAACCAGCGGGAGACGACGGTGCTCTGGGATGGGGCCACGGGCCAACCCATCTATAACGCCATCGTCTGGCAGTGCCGCCGCACGGCGGGGATTGTGGATCAGCTGGTGGCAGACGGTCTCTCGGATTATATCCGGGAGAAGACTGGCCTGACCCCGGACGCCTATTTCTCCGGCTCTAAAATCGCCTGGATATTAGATCAGGTGGCGGGCGCCAGGGAGCGGGCCCGGCGGGGGGAGATCCTCTTCGGCACGGTGGATACCTGGCTCATCTGGAAACTGACCGGGGGAGAAATCCACGTCACCGACTACACCAACGCCTCCCGGACCATGCTCTTTGATATCCACAAGTTAGACTGGGATGATACCCTGTTGGAGGCCCTGGATATTCCCAGGGAAATGCTGCCCCAGGTGCGGGGCTCTTCTGAGATTTACGGCCGTGCAGAAGTCCAAGGCGTACAGATTCCCATTGCGGGGATCGCCGGGGATCAGCAGGCGGCCCTGTTCGGCCAGTGCTGTTTTGAGCGGGGACAGGCGAAGAATACGTACGGGACGGGCTGTTTTCTACTCATGCACACGGGGGATACGGCCTACCGGAGCCAAAACGGGCTCATCACCACCATCGCCGCCGGAATCGGCGACCGTCCACCCTATGCCTTAGAGGGCAGCGTATTTGTGGGGGGTGCGTCGATCCAGTGGCTCCGGGATGAGATGCGGCTGTTCCCGGACAGTCCGGATACGGAGTATTACGCCGGCAAAGTGGCGGATACGGGCGGGGTCTATCTGGTCCCGGCCTTTACGGGTCTCGGCGCGCCCCACTGGGATATGTACGCCCGGGGTCTGCTCATCGGGATCACCCGGGGTACCCGGCGGGAGCATGTGATCCGCGCGGCGTTGGAATCTATCGCCTACCAGAGCGATGATCTCATCACCGCTATGGAGCGGGACACGGGGGAACAGATCACGGAACTAAAAGCCGACGGGGGCGCCTCCCGCAACGGATTGCTCATGCAGTTTCAGGCGGATATTTCCAATAAAAACGTCCGCCGCCCCAAAATCAGCGAGACCACGGCATTGGGCGCCGCCTATCTGGCGGGGCTTGCCACGGGGATGTGGAGCGAGTTGGAAGAAATCAAGCAACTCTGGGAATGCGACGAAATTTTCACGCCCCGGATGGGGGAGGAAGTGCGGGCCGATCTGCGGCGGGGTTGGCATAAGGCGGTAGGGCGCAGTTTGGATTGGGAGGAGCGGTGATGTATGAAAAGGAAACCTTGGTATATTTGGTTGTCTCTACCAGCGTTTGTATTGTTGATTCTTGATACGGGAAGGCGCTCCGTAAGTTATGAGCGGAAAAACAAAATTAGCGTACTTGATGGAAAGTCTGTGTGGTTTATATTTGTTGGGAATGCGTTTGCTCTGATATTTTTGCTCTTTATAGTTCCATCATTTCTTTTTACAACCCTGTTTCGCCTAAATGAAACTTATTGGGGAATAATTGGAACAACGGGCGCAGAAGTAATTGATTTTATCCGTGTATATTTGTGTGGCGTGTATGCAACGTACAGACATGTACAATGGCGTGACAAGCATATGCCGCACATATTGAAACCGAAGCAGAGTGAGGACGACCAGTAAATTCAATCCAACCCCCACACCATATCAACGTGGGGAATATCGTCCTCCAAATACTCCTCGCTCACGACCTCGAATCCCACGCCCTCATAAAACGGGATGGTATAGGATTGGGCGGAGATTTTAACGTGGGTCTCCTGCCACTCTTTGCCGATAAAATCCAGAGCCTGCTGCATCATGTGCTTTGCAATCCCCGTACCCCGATGACTTGGGGCCATGACAACCCGGCCGATGGAGGCCTCCTCAAAGGTGACGCCTTTTTCTAAGATGCGGAGGCACCCGACGATCGAATCTCCGTCAAAGGCCATCAGGTGGAGGGCGTTTTGGTCGTTGTCGTCGATATCTGGATAGATACAGGTTTGCTCGATGATGAAGACATTTTGGCGTAATTTCAAGATGCCGTAGAGTTCGGCGCTGGTCAAATCTTCAAATTGTTTCATTTTATACTGCATACGCATCTCCTCTGTCCAAGACCTCAATCAACACCGTCATCACCCCGCCGCAGACCATGCCGTCCTCTTCTGCCGCATCGGTGAGGTCCACCTCCATGAGGCAATACCCGCCCTGATCCAGTAAATCCCTGGCCCGGCGGATCACGTCGGCCTCGGCGCAGCCGCCGCCAATGCTGCCGATGATCTCCCCAGCGGCGGTTACGGCCATCTTGGCCCCGGTCTCCCGGGGGGTGGAGCCGCGGGTGGAGACGATGGTGGCCAGGGCGATGGGATCGGTTCGATCCGCGGCCAAAAAACGGAATAGATCGGAATCTATGGCGTCCTCGTAGGACGCTTTTTTTGTCGTGTGAGGGTCCGGGCCCAGGCGCTTGATCTGTACGATCTCTGCCATGATGGACAGGGCGATCTCCTCCGGAGTCACGGAGCCGATGGGGAGGCCGATGGGGGCATAGAGATTGTCAAGAAAATCAGAATCAGCGCCCACCGCCGCCGCTTGTTCTTTGACGATGGCGATCCGTCGCTTGGAACCCACCATGCCGATATAGCGGGGGCGTATCCCTGTTGCTAGGGCTTCTAGGCACTGGATATCATGGCGGTGGCCACGGGTCAGGATAGCGATATAGTCGCCCCGGCGGACGGCTAGGCGGTCACCCATGCGGGAGAAATCGTCACAAAGCACGGTGTGGGCCGCGGGAAATCGATCTGGATTGGCGAAGGCGGGGCGGTCGTCGTAGACCCAGACCTCAAATCCCAGGGCGGCGGCAAACTGGCAGAGGGGGACGGAGATATGCCCCCCGCCCAGGATTACGAGCCGGGGCTTGGGGAGGAAATGCTCCGTCAGCTGCAATCCGTCGGCTGACTGGGTGAATTGCAGGCCGCCTACCGGAGATTTATCCTCTGGCACATCCTCCAACTGCCGTGTGATCCCGGCTGGCTCATAGCGGGAGATTAACTTGCAGGGTTGTCCCGCCTCAATCTGTGTGAGAATTTGGCTGTAGGGATTTGTCATTTGTGTAATCCTCCCGGGTATATGTATTGCGCCTTCACTTTTCCGTGCCAGGCGATGGTGATCGCCTTTGGCGAACACTGGTTGATACAGCGGTAGCACATGGTGCAATTGTGGTTATGGGTGATGCGTCCGTTTTCGGATACCAGGTTATCCATGGGACAGACTGCGACGCAGATGCCGCAGTTGGTGCAGTCGCCTGTGATTTTAACGGAATTGTTTGCCCTTTTTTCCACCGCCGATAGGAATACGCCCTGTATCAGCCCCAAGGCCCGTGATCCCATATTAAATCCACGTTTTTTGACAGTTCCGGCTCTGATATTGCGGCATACGGATTGCATGTTACGCTGTGACTTTACGATGCATCTCTGTATGCCTTTGTGGCTGGTCATGGGCAATAGAAAGACATTGCTCACATTGTTTGGCATGAAGAAATGTTCCGCGTAGATCACGTTGATGTGATCTGGTGAGAACAGGGCGGCAAACGCCCTCGCCCCGTCGCCGGAGAGAATCAGTTGGGTGCAGAATATGATCACCTTTTTGTTTTTCAGCGAGTTCATGTGCCGCCGGACAAATTCCCGCAAAATCCGCGGTACCCTGGACATGTAGACCGGATAACAAAATCCGACGGTGTCTTCTGCGTCGATCAACTGTGTGAAGTCCAGGTCTTCTTCGATGGAATAGCACGGGGCGTCCATGTTTTGGGAGAATAGTTCGGCGATGTATTTGGAATTGCCTGTGCCGGAGAAATAAAATAGGATCATAGGGGCGGCGCCTCCTAATATGGAAAATAGAATGATCGTTTTCTGAATCATTTTATCACAACCCCGCTGAAACGTCCAAATGTCTTTCTGTAAGGACATGAACAGTTGCGTTATGTGTGCGGGACGCTGTTCTGGCGGCCCCTCAGAGATGCTCAATACATCTTGTCTATTTTCCCCAAATATGATACCCTGTCTATGCAATAGACGGAGGGATTCAAGCATGAAAAACGTATTCGTCGGGATGAGCGGCGGGGTGGACAGTTCGGTGGCGGCTCTGCTGCTCATGGAACAGTACCAAGTCATCGGCACCACCATGAAGCTGTTTCACAGCGAAGATATCTGCCACGAGAGCGCCAAAACCTGTTGCGCCATCACTGATGTGGAGGACGCACGGCGGGTCTGTAACCGGCTGGGGATCGACCACCACGTGCTCAACTATACAGAACAGTTCCGGCGGGAGGTCATGGATCGCTTTGCCGCGTCCTATGCCAAGGGGGAGACCCCCAACCCCTGTATTGACTGCAATCAATTCGTAAAATTCCCGGAGCTCCTCCGTCGGGCGGAGCAGTTGGGGTTTGACTATATCGCCACAGGCCACTACGCCCAAATCCGGTGGGATGAGGCCGCAGGGCGATATCAACTCCTCCGGGGGAGAGACCGGAGCAAGGATCAGTCCTATGTGCTCTACGCCATGACCCAGGGGGAACTGGCCAAAACGCTACTACCCCTGGGTGACAAGACGAAGGCGGAGATCCGGGCCGTTGCCCTGGCCCACGATCTGGTGACGGCGGACAAGCCGGACAGCCAGGACATCTGCTTTGTCCCCGATGGAGATTACGGTGGGTTTCTCACAGAGAAGATGGGTCTCACCGCCCCGCCGGGGGACATTTTAGATCAATCCGGCAAGGTGCTGGGCCGCCACACCGGGGCCATACGCTATACCATCGGTCAGCGCCGGGGCCTGGGCATCGCCGCCCCTGCGCCCCTCTATGTGACGGGCAAGGATATGATCCGCAACACCGTGACCGTGGGGAATCAGACGGCCCTCCAGCGGGATCGCTTCACTGTGCGGGAACCCAATTGGATTGCCGTTGCGGGGCTCAGAGAGCCCCTCGAAGTGACCGTCATGGCCCGATATCGGGATCGGGAGACGGAGGCGACCCTCTATCCCCTGGAATCCGGCGGGGTGGAGGTCCGGATGGCCGAGCCGAAACGGGCGGTGAGCCCGGGCCAGGCGGCGGTGTTCTATCAGGGCGACATCGTAGTCGGCGGCGGCGTGATTGATCGGTAGAGAGAGGTGAGGGCATGTACAGACGAAAGCGGGTGACCGCTGTTATCCTAGCCGCAGGGAGCGGGAGCCGGATGAAGCGTGACGAAAATAAGGTCTATCTCCCCTTGGGCGGTCAGCCTGTGATCCGGTATTCGATTGAAGCGTTCGGGCAACATTTCTATATAGACGATCTCATTCTCGTCATCCGGCCCGAGGAGGGACCGCAGATGGAGGCGCTTTTGGAGACGATGGATTTCTCTAAGCCAGTCCGCATCGTCTCTGGCGGTGATACCCGGCAGGAATCTGTGCGGAAAGCCATTGATGGACTCAAAAGTCCTATCGTCATTATCCACGACGGCGCCCGGCCTTTTATCCAGGCGCGGTACCGGTATATCACGGAGTGCGTCGAGGCCATGGATCGCTATGACGGTGCCATTGTGGCGGTGCCGGTGACAGAGCCGATTATCAGCGCCAAAGGGCAAGCTGTACAGGCAGAGGGGGAACGCTACGCCGCTCAGACACCCCAATGCTTTCATACGAAGCGTTTACAGAGATGTCATGAGAAGCATAAAAAATCACCCGGCGTCACCGACGATAGCAATCTATTAGAGCGAGAGGGCTACAAGGTGGGAATCGTAATAGGGGATGTGTTCAATATCAAGATCACCACGCCCTTGGATTTACCGGTAGCGGAAGCATATTTGAGTGCGCTTGAAGAATGATTTGTCGAGAAAAATCGAATTATTTGAGTATGCTAACTATATATTATTGCGCATAATTAGGAGAACGAGGGGGCCAGAGGTCAAGGGCAGAGTAAAAGTCAGATGCCCCAAAGCCTCCTTCGTTTACGAGGGAGGTGGCAGGCGAAGTCTGACGAAGTGCCAGAGGGAGCAAAAAACATCCCGCAGGAATTTTTCTGCGGGATGTCTCGTCGTCGATCCAATATAGAGTATCTCTTGGAGAATTTCGGGGGGTGGAATTGCAGGGGCTGTGGCGGTTTTTGTGTCATACGTGTGTCAAATTGGGGGAGCGTTGAGGTGGCTATTCGACTTCCACGCCCACAAGTTCCGCCTCCGCGTGTTCCTCCATGAAGCGGATGATCTCGTCCAGAGACTGCCTTGCGTGGGCGAACTCGCCCGACACGACCGCGATCCCGATGGTTAGGGTCTGGTGCATATCCTGTGTGTCCACCTCAGATACGGCGGCGTTGAAGCGGCGCCGTGTTTTGTCGATTAGGCTGCGGCAGACTTGGCGTTTGTCTTTGAGGGACGCGGCGCGGGGGATGTGGAAGCTTAGTTTTGCGGTTTGTGTGTGCATTGTTATTCCCCTATCCATTTCCATTTAAACACAATCTTCTTCTAAACCATACGGCGTTACCCTCATTTGAGCTACCGCGATGCCCTCTTTATGTGCGACTTTGCATAGCTCATTTTTAATATCCTCTGCAACATTACTACCAAACATTATCTTAGAGGGCTTGATGAAGCTAGTCTCTATTCCTTTCCCTATAGCGTCGCTTTCGCCTTGAGAAAGATAGCGCCACTCTTGTTCATAGCCCCAATGATTAAGTTTATGGATACAATGATATGGGACAAGCCAACTAGGCAGCCTTCCTCTTAGTTGTAGTTTTTCAAAAGTGAATTTCAGAACATCTGGGAGTTCTTCTACATATGTAACCGGGAAAATATCCTTGCGAACAGATTCATTTAACTTATCTACATCAAACGCTAAGCAAACTCCGCAATGATTATCTGCATAATGTGCCCACATCGAAAGGCTAGTACAATTTTCTGAGAAACTGGCAATTTTTATCATGTCGAACAAGCTTTCATAGCTAGCTTTCAACTTTTCAAGCTCAAGCATTATTACTTTATCTAAAACTTGATCTGCCGGAATACCACTATGACCCTCTTTACCTGTGAAAATAAGTTGTGAAACTTTTTTGAACCAGTCCTCACCTTGTAGTGCCTCATCAAGCTCTGTGTCACTGAAATGCGCTTTCAATTGCGTGCGATATACACGCCTTAGATGTTCAACATTTCCGAAATAGCTTGATACACTTTTACTAGATAGCGGGGAGCGCATTTCGAACGGGTCATTGAGAGTGTTTCGATGGGCACAGTAAATTTGGCCATCCCGCATTGCTTTAACAAGTCTAGCAAAATCAATCCCATTTTTTATGGATCGATAGCGATATAATCTTTGAGGCATCTTTTGCTGTTTTAAATCAAAAGCATTTTCATAGTCACCAGGTTCGTCCGATATGTATAGCGATATAAACCGATCTTTCCATTCAGCTACCTTATCCACCATTCCCCACCATCCCCTCATATAACCCCATCAATACTGCTGATGCGCCTTTAGCTTCAAAGATTGGACGCCTATAAACAAAATGAGAACAATTTACAGCTTATTCACGCTGTAAATCCATTTTCTGCCCGATTTTTCTGCATAAAGCAGGCCCTTCTTCCGCATTTGCTGCATAAGCTTATATGCCCCATTTACACTGATACCAAGAAGCTCTGCTGCATCCTCTTTATTGAAGAAGGTGTCCGAAAAAGCGCCAAGCACCCGCTGTTCATTCGGGCTGGCATTTATAGTAACTAAAACTACGAAAATTATCTTTATTATACCACCCAACTTTCCCCTTAGCAATGAAAAGTCGGGAGAGTTTGGGGAGAGTTTGGAGAGTTAAGGGAGAGTTCGTGCATATGCTGAAACTTTTTTCCTCTCGAAAGCCAATGGTACAGGTCAATTGTAAATCAACTTTGCTTCCTATATAATAGTTGTAAAAAGTTAGATTAGAGTTAGATTGCGGCGGTACAATGTCATACAAGGTGGTGATTCGAGTGAATATCAATATTTTAGTCGTTGAGGACGATGTGAGAATACAAGATATGGTCTGCAAATTCCTACGCCATGAGGGGTGGCTTGTGGACGCTTGTTTCAGCGGCGATGATGCGCTGCATTTACTTTACGATAAGACATATCAGCTAATCATACTCGATATTATGCTCCCCGGAACAAACGGGCAGGAGCTTCTAAAAGAACTTCGGCAAATCCGTGATACGCCTGTTCTGATGATGACTGCGCTGTCGGATAACGATAATCAACTACTGGCGTTCAACAACCAAGCGGACGATTATGTGACGAAGCCTTTTTCCATGCAGATACTTGTTAAACGCGCCGAGGCTCTCCTTCGGCGCAGCGGAGCATTGAAGAAAGAAATACAGGCGGGCAAACTCGTATTGTTTCCCGAAACATACGGCACGGAATATGACGGCGAAAAAATAGCGCTCACTCCAAAAGAGTATGAAATCTTAGAACTGTTCGGACGCAACGCAGGGAAAATCATCAACCATGAAACCCTGCTGACGCGCATATGGGGTTATGACTTTGAGGGTAATGAGGGGATTATCCACGCC
>Ga0123355_10006598_pt1 | contig 17222 bp, 14 predicted proteins | sample TergutEmb28metaG_3_FD_89872 | JGI IMG/M metagenome (GOLD analysis project Ga0123355, IMG submission 89872) | Embiratermes neotenicus P1 segment gut microbial communities from Petit-Saut dam, French Guiana - Emb289 P1 | ecosystem: Host-associated > Arthropoda: Insects > Digestive system > Gut ...
GCCACCTGTCTCTATCCTGGGCCAGCCCAATCCAGTCCATATACCCACATCCCACCTCCTGGAGATCCATCCTAATATTATCCACCCATCTACGCCTAGGTCTCCTTCCCTCCGGTTTCCCCAGTAAGACCCTATACACCCCCCCTCCTCACCCATACGCGCCACATGCCCAGCCCATCTCATTCTTCTCGATTTTATCACCCACACAATATTGGGTGAGGAGTCTGTTACCTTTCGAAATTGAAATAACATAAAAAAAGCATTTTACCTGTTGTATTATGTGGGTGTAAAAGTTGGTCTCTCTGCCCACGAGAATAACACAGAACTAAGAATACTTGAACATATAAGAAGGGAAGTAAAATTAGCCTACGGATAATTATGTTTTGAGAGCTTCATAATTAATACTGTTCACCAGATAATATTAGATTGCTTAATTCAAGGCAGAGGAGATGGAAGATGTGTGGCACAAATGGGAAGATGAGATGTGTACCCAAAATTTAACTCAGAATCCTTCATTTGAAGAAACTTATGATATATCTAGGCCTAAATGGGAGACATTATATGAAATATGTATCTTACTTTTAAACAAGCAGTGAATGAGGTCGTCAATTGGATTCAGCAGGCTCAGGGATGTGTCCAGTGCGTGGAACTTGTAAACATTTTACAGAACCTTCATGTTCCATAAAAGGTGGGAAAATCTTGAAGACTCTGCTCTGTGGGGTTAGTTTTGATAATCTGTAGCTTTGCACTGTATTTATTCGATAGATTTTAGGAAATTCTTGTACTAGATCCACCGTTCTCCTATTACAAACACAAGGGTCATGTTTTTTTGTGGTGACCTTGAAAGGTGTTTTTTAAACAATTTCCCCCTAGTTTGGTAGCATGTGTGTCTGTGTGTTTCTGATACTTTTGGCTGCTTCCTGTTTACCGATTTAGATGACAGAGAAATGTATATGTTTCGGAATGTGCACAGTCGGCATGTTAATTGAAGCGAAGGAGAGCTGTGCTAATGTGTTTTTCTGTCTTCTCTCATCCTATTCATTGCCTATTTGAGTTCTAGTGTTATATGTCTAGTCATGCATTTACCAATATTCTGCTTCCTTTAGTGATGCCACAAGTACTGGGAAGTTTTATCCTGCCTCTCTTTGTGATGTTCACACAGCCGGGTAGTGCAATCACTGGCAGTTCATTACTGGCAAACATGCCTATGCTGTCACAATGCAGCCTTTGTAGACCCTACTTAAGGTTTGCTATGATTGTCACAATAAACAGCAGTCATTCCTCTAAACAGCACTAAGCCATTCTTACTGTCAGAGACGAAATGTGTTCCCTATGTCGAAAAACTATATTTTAAGCAACTGGGCCTAATTTCATGCTACAAAAGTTTAAGGAAAGATACATAATTGTAGAGAATTTACATGTCATTAGTGTCCATAAAAACTTTATGTTGTTTCTGACTGCAATACGTTGCAGTGTGTAGCAGAACAGATTACCTGAAGTGCGCCTACTGACGGATCCATGCGGTGGTTAAGAATTTGGCAAAATGTCACCATATGGAAAAGGGTTAACACCCTCTGTTACATCTGGACGCTAAAAGAACTTATAATAGGCCGTGTTATTACAAGTGACGCCACAGTAACTACTTTTTTTAGTGTTTCATTTAACGATGCTGTCAGTTCATTACCTTATATATAGACACATCCCGACTCATGCAATTTCACAATTATGCAATTTAAAAAAAAAGTAAAAGAAAAGACTGAAATATTATTTTTGAAACGCACACCAAATTTTTACTCGCGGCAATGGAAGCATGATGAGATGAAGGAGGCGGAAGAATACTGCTGAGCGATAACACAGGTGTTCGGGAAAGACATGCTGCGGCCCATCAGAATCTGGGGTGAGTTTGGACTTCAGCTGTACTCTGTTATACATATGTATATAGTTAGTCATCTATAGCACTCTATTCTGCCTTGTGCAAAATTCAACACGCACTGACCTTCCAGAATGTACCTACTGCCTGAGTCGGAGAGTGTCTGTAGTGTGATATTGGATGAATGAGTATTGAGCATTGGTGGAATGATACTTTACTGCATTAGATACAACAGAAAGTTCTTTTTTGTAACAGTCACTTGAGGAGAGCTATCAATAAAATACACAAACATCTCTAGAACATTAACTTGACCAATATAAACATTTCTGTTCTTGCTGCTGCCACTGATATTTTAGGCCACAGACATTTTTTCTTGACACAGTGTGCCTAACTCTGGACGTATGTAGTCACACTGGAATTAATTTTACTTTAACACATTCCAATCCAGTCAAACATTCGATTAGTCACTTTGTCTACAAGCAGAACTTTCACATAACCACATACTTCTGAACACGCCCTGATATATTAAAATAGCTATAGGAGTACAAAGCATATCCAAAGTTTTCTAACTCATCGTTATTACCACAGATGTCTAGTAGTACAGCTTTCTGCCACATTGCTCCATAAAACGGTAAAGGTAGAGGTCTCCCTAGAACAGGCCAGGAAGGCCCAGTGGGAGAGCAGAGCTCTGCCTCTTCTTTATAAACTTGGCACTAGTTGGGGGATGGGTGGTCAATGCTACACCCTGGCCACTTTCCCAGGGCAAGAGGCCCAGAACCCATTGTACAATGTGAAAAAGCTTCACAAAATTTGGGGGGGGGGGGACCCAAAAAGTACCATTATGGAGGTCACTAACATTGTCAGGCCTCTTGTATAGAACATTCCAGTGAACCGCAAGGAAACACCTGAACATGCAGCAGATCTACACAAAGTTTGAGCCAAAGTACAAGCAGTGGAAATTTTTGTTCACTCAAATACAGCTGTGGTCACCAGCCTTCTTATGCACCTTACTGGGACCTTTATGATCGATTCTTGTTTCCAAGAATGAAATAACAGCTTGGTTGGCATAGCTTCCACAATGTCCCTAAAGTTCAGGAGCAATCACGGACTGTCCTACATGTGATTCCAAGAAGTGAGTGCCATCGGTGCTTTCAGCTTTGGCAGAAATGCTGGACCTGTGGCATAAACTTCAAAGAGGTCTACTGAGAAGGTGGAAACAATAATAAATAAAAAGGCAAACATAAAAGTTCTGCTACTGATACAGTCTGGAAAATGTTGGATATGCCCTCTTATTCTGATAACTAATACAAATAATTTGCCAGTACATTAAACTCATACAATACTGAAAATGTCTAACTGTAAGGAATGTAACAGAGGATATATTATGGCAAAAGTTTTCAACTACAAGTATGAATCTGTCAACTGAAAACACCCACTGGACAGATAATATTAACGTGAAATGGGGATGCTAATGCTAGAAGATTTGACCTGTAGTATAACATAGTCTTGAAACTGTGGTAAGGGTAAAGGTAATGTCCAGTGGAATAACAGAGGTATAGCTCTGTTTATTCTTAACCTTGGCACTAGATGGAGAGGTGTCAACTTTACACCTTGGCCACTTTACCCTTGTGGAAAATGTCCCCAGTGCCCACAGAACAGGATGCTGGATGGGCCAAAGCAGAGTGTAGATGGTTCCAAGAAGAATTAAATCTAATGCCACGAAACAAACTTAAGATTCCTCGGTCATCCATCCCACAGCCTAGTCAGTACACCAAATGTTCCATCTGTGGTGGAACTAACAAAGTTTTGTCTTTGTTAAGAGTTATAGTTTGAGTATAAGGCAACAAACATACACACGAAGACATGTGACCATCAAAAAATATGGAACGTTCCGTTACCAAACATCATCATCAATACCACACACACACACACACACACACACAGCAGTAATGCAAAAATGGTAACGTGGATTAAACCTCAATATACAATAACAAATATAAATTAACAACCCTAAGTAACAACAGCACACATGAAAAACAAAACTTCTCTGTACATTTAATACAATGCACACACATTTCACACAATTATCATTCTAAATACACTAAATACTTTCATTAATAACTTGGCCACATACCAATAACTAAAGCAAGGCTGTCATTCACAATTACGCACTATTTAAGAGATATGAGGCCACATTCAATAAAATACTGTACAAATTAAAATCTGTATTCACTTGTTGAATAACTGAAGACAAAAAATGTACAGTTATTTTTAAAAATATATACTGGCATACTATCAGTTTTTGGTTAGCATAGTTTAAATATATTAGTGACTGGATATTTCTAACATTTCTTGTCAGTCATGTGAACCACCTAAGAAGCTCTGATATGTCTACGCCTGTTACTTTCATATGTGAAAACACAATAAGGACATGTCAAGTAGAAGTTACACTCAAATGTCACAAGTGTACAGTGCACTGAATCAAGAGCATTAAGCTTCTTGTCCCAAAAAAGATAGAAACTGTGTCTATTGCTGGATATTGTAACATAGAGTAACTTCTCTACTCTCACAGGAACTAAAGACCATATGGCACTTTCTCTGAACTACATATTCCTTTTCCTATTACAACTTAAATTGTACTGATGATTGAAGAGAACTAAGAAAGCCCGCTATCACATTTCTAAACTTTTAAATGCAGAAGTTTAAAAAACCAAACAGAAAAAAATTCTGTTTCCAAGGAATGACACAACCAATCCACAATGGACATGTAAAACTAATGTATGTAAATGCAATGTTACACTATTGCAAATCAATGATAAATATCAACACGGTTAATTTCTGTGTTATTCTCTCCTACAGTTGGATGAAGGCTAGATCCTCGTTAAGTAATATGATGGCTAAGCAGTCTTAATCTGTTGCTTAGAATATAAATTCTTTTCCCATTCTTCAAAACCAACATTGAAAGAAAGTATATTGTGTGGGCTGAGTGAAAACACTGGCAACACTGCTGTCAAGTATGCAGATTGGTTTTGGTATCACCATCTGAATATCGTACAGCTTGAAGACTGTATACCAAGTATCACAGTAAAAACATAACAGTGAAATTGCCATTTCAGGTTTCTTGGAATGCAATAAGTTGAAGAAAACCACACATTTAATACAGAAGCTAACCTGAGATCATCAAACTGGAGATTAAATGAGTGAAAACTTTAAAATGAAGAAACATCAAATGAAGATTCAACTCTATAATTAAGTCAAAACACACATCAACAGTGATACATGGTAGATGCAGAAAACCTGAAACCCTTAATTTGTATTGAGTGAAAAGTGTGACATGAATAGCCAGCAAGTGTCACAAATGTGGCAGAAAACTTGCTGTAACTTTAAACCTGATTTTTGGTAAGTCTGAGTGCTGGCTGGATCAGACATTTGGCTCAGTGCCTGAGGAAGTACTCTGCGTTCCATTCATGTTGTCCCCTGTACTTTCAGCGGTGATTCCTGAAAATAAATGATGACACGATAAAAAGTCATTTTACAACACACAATTTGTAACACAGAAATGAAATATTATCAGAATTTGAAGAATGTTAAAGCAACCAGAAAAACACATAACAAAATGGAGTACATGACAAAAGCATAATTTTCTTCACATTAATTTCTCATAGTAATGGGTATAAAAATTAGTTTTCTGAAGGGGTGTATGCAAGGGTGGGGGAGGGAGGGGTCTACTGGACTGCAGGAGATGCCAAATCAAGAATATCTGACCTTGTGATTTAAATTGGGTGAGTCATGGTACATGTAATTATATTACCTGTATAAATGCAGTTAAAAACAATGTTATGTTATTATGTTACAGTTATATTATTTTCACACACACACATAAACAAACCCCCCCCCCTCCCGTCACTGATATGATATTGTAGCAACAGGTAATATTTCACATGGTATATCACAGTCGGGATGAAGCTGAGGCAATGGATTCATCTGACAAAACTGATACCTATCTGTCCTATTCTAGAAGACCACAATCTTAACAGTCCTTACAGTTAATTATCCTCATCTGATACTACATAATCTCTCACCTTGCAGCAAGCACTCCAAATTCTCTTCGTAACTGAAATATTTTGACATTTTCGCATCTATACCCTGACATGCCACTTGTATACTATGCTTCCAATTCCAGAAGATGATCTTCTGTTTTCTGATCTCCATGTCCTCTACAAGCATTGTCATATTCTGCCAAACAGAAACAATCAAACAGAGCAGTAGTACACATTTCAATACATGGACTTACAAGATATATTAATCACTTGGTCACTGTGTTCAAAGACAATATGATGATGGCATATCATAACACTAATAATCTGAGTTAAAAATGGAGAACACTATGCTTACCTTTGCAACTGTAGAATCTACATTATGGACATTTGTTCCCTCAACTACTATTACTACACCGTCTTCTGCTGTGACAGAGTGATTAAACACCACATCACGAATATACTCTGCTGCTGGGAACACAAGGCCCTGTTCTGGCGTCACCAGCAGCACATCCTGTGTTTCAATCTGCCAACACAAACACACAGTAAGAAGCACAGGGTCCATTCCAGTTGATATCATTACAACAGTCAACCCTTAAACATGAAGCACAGTCTGCCTTATTTCAACACCCAGAGTGTACTGTGCAGTAAACACGTATCATCTGTTATAATAAGGCAGGCAATATACGTGTAATATAACACTGAGGTGCGTCTGTGCAACCACTATTGCAGTGGAAAATCAATTAGTATTACACATTCTGAGCATGTATTTGTAGCCACAGGTATCCAACATGCATTGTGCATGTGCCATATAGTCATGTGCAGTCTGCCTGGCTCTAAAATATTTTTCCACATTATCTTACATACGACACAATTTTCGAAAAAAGTTATTGAACATAAAACATGTGTTTTAACTTCATCTACAACTTTTGTCCAAACATTTCTCATTCTAAAAATATTCAGTGAGCTATGATAAAAATACATATTGGTCTTCATGCAACGTACCCGACTGTTCTTGTTATGTTTTAATGAAACCTGAATTTCTGCAACAGATTTTCAAAACAAGCTCAAACATCAAATTTCAGGACAATCCGTCCAGTGGAAGCTGAGTTGTTCCATGCGGAAAGACAGACAGACAGATGATGAAGCTAACAGTTGCTGTTTGTTCTGAGATAAATATAATATTCATAAGTCCAGTGTGGGCAGACTGTGGAATTTTTTTAATGATAAACCTGTTGGTTGCATAAAGTAATCAATAGGCTTTAAAACGTTACGTCAACAAGTACGATAGTTGAACTGTAAAATTAATATTTAAGATGCCACTTCCAATACAACAGCTCATTATTTACTACAGTTTTGTAAACTTACTGCATTTTAATTTCAACAATTTAATGACACTGATTTATTGTGTCAGATGGCAATATATCATGCCTGTGGAAGAACCTGCTGAAATTTAGTGAGGTATAATTTCTGTACTATTATCAAAATCCACCTCACTTCTTCCTCTCCTTTATCCCTTGTGTACCTCAACGCCTCTTCCTAACTTTGTGTGTTGCCACGTTCATAACTGCTTACTTACAAACAACATTTCATACAGAATTTGTAGCTATATCTAGAATCAATGTAAGTATAATAAATTATTTTTGAAATATAATTTAAGTGTATGACAAACAGAAAGTAAAATTAAATGGACAATGTGCACGCCACGTGAAAGAGTGCATTTACAGTTGTGTGGGTTCCTAATCTTGGCACTTACGGAGGTAAGTCATTAACTTCATGGCCTGCTGCTTTACCCTGTGGGAAAGAGCCCACAGTACACACAGAACAGAGGCTGGGTGGGTCCAGGAGCTTGTCTGGATGCTTTGGAGAAAATAAAAGTCTCTTGGTCCTGTCGGGAATTGAACCACGACTCATCAAACATCCACAACACAGCCTAGTAACTATGCTTACTAAGCTATACTGGCTCTACTCATGAAAAAAAAAAAAAAATACAGAGTGATTCAAACTGCTCAGATTGCAAACTTTTGTGAGGATAGAATAGTGTTCCCACAATAAATTGCTCACTACATTATACATTTCCACTTGTTCATGTATGAGCACATTTACAACTTCAGGTTTTGATAATGGAGCAATGTGTGGTTCTACACATCATATAAGCCACTGCACAGTTTATATTTATGCTCAGAATTACATAATGTAGACCAAGAAACAGATGGCAAGATGAAGTGAGGAAGGACGGAAGAATAATTGGTGGAGAAGGGAGGCAGGAAAAAATATAAAACAGAGAGGAATGGAAGAAGCTCCTGAGAATGGCAAGGGATCATCACATTCTGCACATGCCAATGGAATGAATAAAATTACATAATATCCCTCAATTTAATATCATGTATGTTTATGGCAAGGTCATAATGCAGACCAAACATTACATTTGACACCTCCATCACATTTCCTGTGGTAATCCTATCTACAAGTACATATTTACATATAATGTCCCACAATTAATATGCCAGAAAGAAAGTCAAAAGGATTTACTGATAATTGAAATAATGAACTAGTTTTAACAAGCATACAATTATTAAGTGTAGAAGTTTCAGTTCACACTAATTAATAATGATACTACTTAGATATCAGACCATGAAGACACAACAAGTGTGAAGATTTGAAGGAGTTAGGGAAGGATGCTGTCAGTCACTGATTCTAATCAACTGATATAGTGAGCAACTTATCAAGGAAGCTCTTGAAGGGTCTGGAGACTTCAAAATATGACAAGTAATTTGCACTGTAAAATATGCAGATAACCTTGTGGTTCTGGCTAAGGAAAAACGGTAATACTGAACATCACTGGCAGACTAATTGAAATTGTATAATATAGTGGAATTGATATTAATGTGGAAAAAACTAAGGTAATGACAATCTCCAGGCAACTATTTCCAGTACAGATTATAATCACCCAAAAACAAATGCAGAATGTGGAATATTTCATATGTTTGGGTACCATGATAACAAATGATGCAAGACACACAAGTGAAATTAAATACAGGATAGCTATGGCAAAAGCAGCATTCAACAAGAAGAAGACTCTTTTTTCCAGCAAATTGGACTTAATATGGAAGAAACTTGTAAAATGCTACATTTGGAGCAGAGCTTTGTATTATTCTGCAGCTTGGATACTTCAGACAATACATCAGAAATGCCTTAAAAGTTTTCAAATGAGCTACAGAAGGACAGAGATCAGATGCACCGATCAAGTGAAAAATGAAGAAGTATTACGAAGAGTCAAGGAGGAAATGAATATCCTACATACAATAAAACAAAGGGAGACTGACTGGACTGGTCACAACTTGGATAGAAACTGCCTTCTAAATCATGGTATTGAAGGAAAGATAGAAGTGATGGGAACAAAAAGTAGAAGGCAAAAGCAGTTACTTGATGACCTTAAGGCAAACAGAAGATACCAGAAATTGAGAGAGACAGCATTGGATTGTATTCTCTGAAGAACTCACTTTGGATAGGCTATGGACCTCTAGTAAGGCAGATTATGTGATGATGATGACTACAATATTCCTGAGTTATTAATAAAATTCTGCATGTCATCCATCATTCATTATAATCAATTGTACCAGAAAACCTCACAAACCTACATCCATAAATGTATTTTACAAGCAGTAAACTCACAGTCAGGTTGCGGACCCGAACCTTTGGACGGGCTGCATTGTACAATATGAACATCAGATTGACGCCAATACCCAAAAGCATTCCATAGTCAAGTCCAATTCCCAAGCATGCTATAAATGTGACTGCCAATGGAATAAGGTCCACCTCTAAAACAATATTAAATATTTATATATGTTTGTACACATTAAAAAGCACATACTTTTTGGAATTAATTCTAACACCATACATCTGAACAAGCAAAGAATCAAAATCACAGCTTACTGTTGCATAAATACAGCATACTTTTTGACATTTTGAAAATACAGGCATCTATGAATCAAATCAGTCATTTGAAACACACATACAGAATTGAATGCAGAATGCTGGCATTACCAGGTGGAAACAGAGAAACTCTTAGAGTTTTCTTTATCATCATAAGATGGTGTACTGAACCACCAGACTGGAGTTGAGATCAGAACCTTCCTCAACATACCACCCCAAAGTGTTTGATTGGATGTGGTGGACCTTGGCCACCTTGTTCACCCAACATAACTCTACTGGACTTCTTCCTGCAAAATGTCAGCAGCTGAGCTGAAGACACTGTAAACTAGAACAGGTGCTAATTAGTCCAACACCTGTGATGTTGGAATAAGAATCCACACATGATATTTTGGGCTCAGTAAAGAGCCCACAACAAAAAGTACAGTAATTTTAGTATTGAACTTGGAGAGTTGTTCTGTTTATTCAATTTTTTTTTTTGGAATGCAGCAATTCTGGCTCAAAGCTGCATGTTCCAAATGTAAGGTATAACTTGTGGACTCTGCATTCATACTGCACTACCGTGTTAATAAGCTACTGCTGCTTCAGAAACCCACCATCATCCAACATTACCTGGTATTGCAACAGAGATAATCTTTGTGTAGATACTTCCAGGTGCATGTATATGCATACATGCAGGCATGTATGTGCCCCATACACACAAACACAAAAAAACACACACACACTTTTCTATGCCAGACCATATGGTGTGTATAAATGTGGATCCTTGGGTAGGTTCCTTCCACTGAATGTTCTACATCCTATGGTGCATTTTAAATTCAGAATACTCAAATATTCTTCTTCCTTACTTAAGTCATAAATATGAAACTTCATTATGATAAATGTTTTCTAAAGAATAAGAAATTATACAATCCAAAGAACCAGATTTATGCCACACAAAAGTTAACTGCTGTCAATGCCATGTATGAAATAATCTGTTCCTGAGATTTTCCCTCGCACAGCATTCCAGCATATTGTACGAGTGGCCTTCTATGTCTCCATTTCATATAACATATATTCTGCAGTTGTGCCATTCACTTACATTGCTGTGAATGATCCAAGATGGCAGGAGTAGCTCTTTCACTGTACTAAACTGACACGAGTGAAAAACGATATGTCTGAGACTTTGGAAAAACTGAACAGAACTTAAGAATTTCAAAGGGTTAGGCAACATGTGACTGGTCAATCTATGCCAAAATATTCAATCTAATGAACATGTTAGCTGATACAACTGATACAGCACTGTCAAATAAATGAAGAATGTGGGGAAGAGGGAAGAAAAAAATACATAAAAAATATAGAAAGATTTAAAAAACAGCCCCACAAGAACTGATGTCTTGTACAGATCTTCTTTTCACAAGAAGTTATATGTAAGACAAAGTAATAATCAAGAATCCCTGATAGTAAAATCTGTGAGCAGAATTCTTACTAAAATTTGATTTGTATTTCAGGATTATGTTCAAAAATTCAGAACTAATGGTACGTATACAACATTTAATGTAATTTTAAACATTATCTATTAAAGTAATTCAATTTTATCTAGCTCAGGGCCATTTATATTGCTTATCATGCTAACACATACTCTTTGTCCGCCAAAGTAATGGGACCATTTCGTACTCCACCATGAAGATAACAGCACAAATGATGACACCTGCAAGAGCTGCCTTTGGAATGTATGCAAAGGTAGGGATAAGGAAACCCAGCGCCATCAACACCATGGCACCTGAAACAGCCATGCACAGTTGGACTACAATTCTGCCAAAATTTCACTTGTTTTCATGTATGGTTGATTTAATAATGCTGCCAGTAGTGCAGACTATACAGCATCAGATGTTAGGATAAGTTCTGAATAATGAATTCGAAAGGATGCAGAAGGAAGCTGGTATGGCCTAATGCGAGGCACTGTCCTGGCATATGCTTTGAGGTTAAGGAAAAGAAAAATTTTCCCTGTGCACACCATGAAGGCATACAGAGGGGAGAAGAGGTATAGCTCCAGTAATTCTTAACCTTGGCACTAGATGGAGGAGAACAGTTAACTGCATGGCCCAGCCACTGGAAAGCACCATGCTACTTACTGAGCAGGAGTCTGGGTGGGCTCCAGAGCTGGTCTGGATGTTTTGGAGAACACAAAATCTCTTACCCTTACAGCAATTCAAGCCCCAGGCCAACCAGACCATAGCAGGGAATGAGGAAAATAGAACATCACTTAGGACAGTTAGTCTCCAAACAGAGATCTGAACAAGTGACCTTCCAAATATGAAGCAAGAGTGCTGTCCATTTAACCATGACATTCAGTGACTTGATATATATAATCCATTTTAATTCTAGCACTTACCATTTCTGATCCACGAACCAGGATATCACCTACAAAGGCCACTGTTTCAAGTCACATTTTTAATTTACTTTATTTTATAAGAAAAAGAGAGTAGGTTTGTGAGACTACATTCTCAGTGTCTGTGCTCCAACATCTGAATCAATGAATTGATTTCCACAGTTTTGGTATGGAGATCATGCCACTGGATGCCACTCCAATATCAGGCTTCTTATAACAGAACTCTGTGGAAAATTAGTGAGCCATTTACACAAAAAGACATCTACTGAATGTATGAAGTAATTTGCTGAGACTTCAGCTACAATATTTAATTTTGCAAGGATTTTCTTTTCATAACACTTTATTCAGAAAAGGGGTTTCTTAATTTTTTTCACTTCAGTCAGTTACTATCAAGATGCAAGGAAAGCTATTCACTCTAGTTGCTTACCAGTCAGCAGACCACCAAGAGGAGTTTTGACACCTGATGCGCTGTTAACAGCTGTCCGAGAAAATGATCCAGCAGTCGGAAAAGAACGCACAAATGAGCCCAAAATGTTACAAATTCCTAATGCAAAGAACTCCTGAGAAGCATCCACTGCTTTACCCTTCGCTGCAACAGACACAAGCAATAAACTACATTTTCTCTTACTCACTTCAGTGTACACTGCTTTGGTGTCATTAACCCTTTGACGCCTAACGACGACTATAGTGGTCGTACCGCACCGCTAACCTCTAAATGTTTCATTATATATATTTATTCAACAAATATAGGTACTGAATAATTTAAACATGGTATATACTCTCCGTTTTTTCCTCTTCAAAATGCAATTTGTTTCATAAATGTAATGTATTTGGTTCCTGTATTATTCACATTTTATATGCAGGGTGTGCTAAAATTAAAAAAATAACTCCGGCGCCAAAAGGTTAAGCTTCATCAGGTGACTGGTCTATTGTAAGGTATAAGGTGGGGTACACAAATCCTGGATACCAGGTCACCATGGACACTAAATTTTGTACCATGGCACCTAACATTTGTAGATTCTTAGTAAAGAACTTGGTTCAAGTCTCTCTTCTGGTACTTGAATTTTTAAGTGGCTCCTAGATTTTTTGTGCACCCGTTTCAAGGTACGATGAGCTTTATGCAGCTTCAATAACTAACAGATATGTATATGATATATAATACAATTTTCAGAACACACAACATTGAACATGAAGATTTTAGATTCTCGTGGTGGTGACAGTACAGGTTATTTGCCTTCTGGGATGTAACAGATAGGCTTTCCCAGTAATGGAACAGCTTCTTTCAGGACCACTATTCCCTGCTGGCTTGCTCATGTCCCTTGTCCATGTCCTCCAATTCTCTAAACTTTGCACAATTTTCGTATGTGACTTACTCTACTACTCTGAAAATGGAGGTGAAAGGTTGCTCCAAAATGTTGGTACCTATTGTGTGTCACACTCCAGGACACAGTGGTACTTATCAAATAAGTAGTTTGGGATGTGTTACACTTCAAGCAGCAATTATGCAATGTGCAATTGACCAAACTTCCCTGTGTGGTTCTAAAAATAAACACTGAATAATAGGATGATTATGAATGATGCATGGGATAGGAATTAGCTGTGGTCTTTTTCAAGACACTACCTTCCCATCTGGCTTAATTATAAAAACCTACCTCCACCACTTCTCAGACCACAGAAATCATGTCTGCAGTTAAGCTAATAAGGAAGGGTAGGACAGCTGGGTGGTCAAGACTTTGAACATGGACAGTTTCCTGTAAGGAAAACATCACTTTTATCCAAGTCAACCTACTTTACAACAAAGTAGAATTAAGAAGACTGACACATATCAATGTGAATAAAAATCCAACAGGTGCAACAGTATGCAGATATTTATTTACTGCAAAGCTACTCTACATGTTTCGGGTGTCACAGCACCCATCATCAGGAGTACTAAAAACTGTAACTGTAGCCTCCAGTACAGGTCATACTGGTTTGTGCGAGTCCTGTGGACTCATACAAACCAGTCCCGATCAGGCCACATTGGAGGGAAGTAGTGGTACCAGTATTATGACCTGTACCGGAGGCTGTGGTTACAGTTTTTAGTACTCCTGATGATGGGTGCTGTGACACCCGAAACACATAGAGTAGCTTTGCAGTAAATAAATATCTGCATACTGTTGCATCTGGTTGGAATTTTATTCACATTGAATTACGATGCACGGAACCATGAACTTAAAATTTAACTGACACATATCTTGGAGATTTTCCTCCATCTTGTTTTGGTCACAAAACACACTGCTTCTGAAGTTTGTTCAACTTCAATCATTAGGTAAGAGTAAAATCGTGCTGTGTGTGTGTATCAGATGAAGCAAATCTGAACTTCAGGATCACAGACGCAGATTAGCAAGAATGAATGCGAAAAGCAGCATAAAGTTCATACTTTTACCTGATAGCACAAGCAGAGTAACCTTCCAAAACATTGTACTCTGTAACCAAAATAAGATGATAACATCCAATATATGTGTTGGACAAAAACTTTTACAGTGAAAAATAATATTTCATACATTATACAACATAACTTTGTTGACATTAATGGATCAAATGGTCTAAACATCTCACCTTGCAGCCCAACAATCATACATTTGAACTTTACACAACTCAAGAATCATCATAAACTAAACTGAGAAAGTAGTCGGAAATACTTACAGAATGACTTGGCTATGGAAACAGTCTCCAAGACTGATAACATAGGAATACTCAACAGTGAAGTGCCATATATGCTTGCCATATCCTCGAAGTTGAGAGTTTCATTATATGAAACTGTACTGAATGGAGGTAATCCAAATGGTGGAAGCCCATCTTCAACCTCACCTGAATCAAATCATATTGAAAATTAATGAATTCCTGTATTGTCTCATTAAATAATAATGGCCTACTAATGCTAACTAGTAATGCAGAACTAGCTGCAGATTTCAATGTGGTAATATTAAAAAACCAGTGGGCCAGGTAGCTCAGTTGGTATAGCAACTGACTACGGGCTGGACGGTCCGGGATTGAATCCCGGTGGGGGCGAGATTTTCAGCCTGTCCAGACTGGCCCTGGGGCCCACCCAGCCTCCTGTACAATGGGTACCGGGTCTTTCCCGGTGGTAAAGTGCAGCCGGGGTGTGCTGCTGACCACTCACCCCCTTCTAGTGCAGCAGTCATGGAAGAGTAGAGCTATACCTCTACCCACCCTCCGGGCCACACTGGGCCTGTAACGGGTTCACTTTACCGTTAATATTAAAAAATCATACTGGAAGGGAGGAAGAGAAATGCCCATTGCTTTTGCTAGTGCTGTAGAAGTCTCAAACTGCCTTCATGCTAAACCAGAGTATCAACTTCTTTTACAAATGTTACTTTCACAATAATAGATCCACAATTGTCTGACCAAGGGGTAAATAAATATAATATTCTTGAATCTGATAAATTTGATACCTGTTAGCGTGAATGGTTCATAACCATTGTTTTGAAGAACATAAGCCAAAATCATAGCAATAACGACAACGATCGAATTTCGTGATATTGAAATTATCCACATTGTCTTCCCCAGGAACCTGCGTACTGCAGAAGAGCCCTCACGGTCTCCAGAAAAGTCTTTCAATTTCTGTAGAAAAACAAAAATCCACTCATGTTATCAACTTAAATTTTAAAATATAATTTTCACTGAAATGACTGTCTACTCAGGCGAGACAATTTCAGTTTACAGAACACAATATTAATCCAAAATCACAATCAGTTTGCAGTGAAAAAACGTAATTAACTCCATGTAGCAGAATCCTTGATAAGCTTATAGTCCCTTAGGTAATCAATATATTTCCCACCTTGTTTGGTGCTTGAGCATTAATTACTGTCTGGAAACTTTCAATTTTGGAAAAATTATTTCAAACCTCTGGAATTTTAGTATGGAGCCAAACTGAGTAGGTGTTTCCCTTAATCATTATCTTGAGGATGGGGAGCAAACCTGTCCCAGAAATGCTGTGCCTTAATTCTTATTTCAAACATTCAATGAAGGACAGAATCAAAAGGTTCATGTATTATAAATGTGAAATACCATCAACAGAATCCTATAAAACAATACTAATTACTGCCTTCACAAAGTTTTGCCACTGGATCCTATCATATGGTTAACCCCCTGCAATGCAATATGAAGTCTCACTCAGAACACAAAATAATGTCAATTCTAATCAACACCAAGACAGGTGGATCATTTTCATATCTCCTGACCTTCAAAGTTGCTAGTCTTCTGGGATATGATGCCATGTTGACTGTTTATGTGTTATCATTTGACATGGTGTCATATCCCATGAAGACAGTGGTCAGGAAGGAGTTGTTGCACAAGAAAAGGTAACACATTCAAGAACATCAGGAAGCAAAAGAAAGCAACCTGCAACAAGAGGTGAAGATTTTTTACAGACAGCAGAATTGACGACAAGAGTATAGTGTTACCTGTGGTACCCAGTGATAAGGTGTACAAGAATCCAAAACTAGTTGTACTTCATCAAAATATTTGTAGTCTAAGGAGAAAAACAACAGAATTGGAAGTGTTGTTATGCTCAGAGTTACAGCATATAGATGTAATATGCCTTATAGAACACTGGCAGAGTGATCAGAAACTAAATTGTACCAATATTGTTGATTTTAAGTTAGCAAGCACTTTTTGCAGGAGTGGAGGAGATTGCATAATGAGGAACTAAATGACTTGTACTCCTCACCCAATATTGTGCGGGTGATAAAATGGAGAAGAATGAGATGGGCTGGGCATGTGGCGCGTATGGGTGAGGAGAGGGGGGTGTATAAGATCTTGGTGGGGAAACCGAAGGTAAGAAGACCACTGGGGAGACCTAGGCGTAGATGGGCGGATAATATTGGAACGGATCTCCAGGAGGTGGGATGTGGGTATATGGACTGGATTGGGCTGGCACAGGATAGAGACAGGTGGCGGACGCTTGTGAGTGCGGTAATGAACCTTCGGGTTCCGTGAAATGCGGGGA
>Ga0123355_10006599_pt1 | contig 17221 bp, 7 predicted proteins | sample TergutEmb28metaG_3_FD_89872 | JGI IMG/M metagenome (GOLD analysis project Ga0123355, IMG submission 89872) | Embiratermes neotenicus P1 segment gut microbial communities from Petit-Saut dam, French Guiana - Emb289 P1 | ecosystem: Host-associated > Arthropoda: Insects > Digestive system > Gut ...
TCCTCTTTTATTCCGGATCAGTTATAAATTACCATCTCATTTATGTTAATGTCTTACAAGTGGCTTCTTCGGTAAGTGTTCCCACCAAAACCCTGCAATCATTGCCTTTCTTTCCCACACTTTGTACACGCTTCCCTATTTCATCCTAGTTCTATAATATAAGGTACATGAGAAGTGCGGCGTGCTAAAGATGTGTCAAAGAAACTTGAAACCAATTTTTGAAACCACCGTCATAGAAATTTATTGAAATTTTAAAATAGGTGTTTACTCTTGTGCATTTAGAAGACTGTTGTGACGCTTAGAATTAATCATATCTAAAGTATTATAATTTGTTTGACCTTCTAAAGTTATAAAATTACAGTAAAGATATTACAATCGCTAGAGTTAGTTGCCGATAAATGCCTCGGTAATGGCCTGATAGGCCAAGACATATAGTCAAGATTCAAATCTTTTAGAGGTTTGTAAAATAAGCTAGTTGTGTTGACAAGGACTCGAATCCAGTTTATGCCCTGTATCATCATTATTGTATTGATTATCCTAACAATATTTGACCAGCATCTGTGTCATAGAAAATTAAGGTTTTTGAACTCTGCAAGACATCCCATTGTTCCCCTTTCAGATTCCCTCTTTTCATTATGCAGGCATGTTTTTTGACCCGCGTGTTTTGGGCGCCTCTCGAAGTATGGCAATCCACTGTTACTCCCAGGATCGCGTGCAGAAGTCGCAAAATTCTGTTGTGTTGGTTGCTCTTGCGTGGTTTAGAGAAAACATTAAAAGGAGGCGAGATAGCCAGCATGTGGCTATAAGAAGGGGTAAATAGGTGGGTACAGTTTTATAGCAATGTAGCTATTATCAATGTTTCTTTCTGTTTTACATCTTTACAGCAATGCGCATACAAAATACAACTGTAATTCTAAATAATTGCTCCACAACGAGAAATTATTAATGGAAATTTGCAACACGCTGCCCTAGACAATTCTACAAAAAACTGTTACAAGATGTAATTCTGATTTATCCAATCCGCGAGTTTCGATGATAATATATATATCTTTCTGTGAGCCGGGTAGCTCAGTCGGTATAGCGACTGCCTATGGACTTGACGGTCCGGGATCGAATCTCGGTTTGCCCTGGGGCCCACACAGCCACCTGTAAAATGGGTACCGGTTCATTCCCGGGGGTAAAGTGCGACCCGGGTGTGCTGCTGACCACTCACCACCCTCTAGTGCCGCGGTCATGGAAGAGTAGAGCTATACATCTACCTACCCTCTGGGCCACACCGGGCCTGTAACGGGACCACTTTTACTTTATATATATCTTCCTGCTTCACAAACAAGCATAATGACACTAATTCGAAAGCTGCGTACTTAAGGTGCAATAAGATCTCTATGCACATATGGAAGGCAATGAATTTGTGTATTGTTTCTTCCAAAGACGATTCTCGCTCCTTCTAGCAGATTACCTTTCTAAGTATGCCTACATCTCCAGCTTGGATGTATGTTACTGGAAAACCGCGAGGTGTAAGACTAAATAAGAAATTCTAATCTGTGATGTAACCCGAAGTTTCATTAGCGTGTTCACAGGACCTTGCCACTGGTTACTATCCTGAGCCAGCCGATTCCGTCCTGTACTTTCCATAACTATTTCTTTAAGGTCGCGGTTTTACTATCCTCCCATCTCCGTCTAAATCTTCGAAATAGTAACTGTCTTCACATTTCCCAATCAAAATTTTCATTCCTTACCTCTCCCACGTGTGCTGCATGAACTTCAAATCTCATCCTCCTTGTGTAATTTGAGGTTTCCTCCGCGATGTTAATAAGATCTGCATTCCTCTGGGATTTTAAGCAGCGTGGAGGTGTAATTACGTACCGACTTTTCGGAACGTCCTATCGGTCCCAGCTTCAAGAACCAAGAAGTCTTTATCTTCTTGACCATTGAAAATGGGACCGATAAGTTGTCCCGAAACGTCGGTAAGTAATTCTCACTCGGCCCTGAATAAAATCGCAGAGGAGCGCTGATCTTACCCCCTTGATTTGATTAAACATATTTAATATTTCCAAACATCCAGTTTTTAATATAGTCCTGTCCCAGTCTCGAAGTGTAGACCATGATATGATTATGCCATTTTTCACTACGCCCTGTGATGAACATTAATAGGAGTATAGGCACCCCATTCACGATACTTAAACCCTCCATTTTATGCTGTGAGTTTGTTTTAATATTCAGAAATTCTTGTGACTGCCTCAGACTTGAACGGGTTCGTTGGAAGTTTGGAGAGACCCGTACTAGACAGGCCAGAAATGTGAGGTGTGTATGAGTTTTGGGACAGAGAGCACCAAGGATCTCTTTTTTGTAAAATCAAGGCCTAGAGAGAGAATAGTAAGATGTATCGTAAATAAGTAAGTTTGAAAATGTGAAGTGGATTAATCAACCTCGGAATAGTAACAAATGGCGAGCTATTTTGAACACGGCCTTGAACTTTCGGCTTGAATAAGTGATTGGGACTTCCTTGATCATTTGAATCATCATTTACTCTTTTATTTTCTGTCAGAAAAAATGTTCAAAATAATACAATTTACCTCAAGGCAGTGGAAACAACCGACAGTCTTGATCGTGTGGTATCCTGCTTGTTTTGCATTCAGGTAGCCAGAAATTGGAGGCCTGTCGCGGATGATAGCCCTCATCTGTTTCACAGTTCAGTGAACCAAGTGCTTGGACAGTAATTCGTTCTAAAGTAGTGAACGAAAGTTCAACGCCGTGAAATCTTCCAACAATCGATAATAAAGAACACGACAGGCAATCTAAGTACAAGGTAATACTGAGGCGTTTTCGTGCAACCAATACGGAAGTGGAAAGGCAATAAATATTACATAATCTGATTGTGTGCTTTTATCCTTAGGTATCCAGTGTGAAATGCACACATGCCATATTTTCATCTGTGGCCTGTCTGGTTCTATCATATTTTTTCATATTATCTCATTAACGGCATGAAAATGTGTTTTTAAGCACAAATGTGTGTTTTGTTTTTCTCTACAAATTTTATCTGAACCATTTTTCTTCATAAGAAGAACTGAGCGAGATATAATCATATTGGTCTTCACGCAAAATACATTTTATTCTTGTCCGATTTAATGAAATTTGAATTTTCTCGACCGATTTTCGAAAAATAGTCAAATATCAAATTTCATGAAAATTCGTCAAGTGGGTATTGAGTTATTACATGCGGGCCGATAGACGGTCAGACATGAAGAAGCTGATTGTCACTTTTCGAAATTTTGCGAAAGCACCCAGAAAGAAACAAAACCTTCATACAATTCCCAATTGTATTTACCAGATATTACGTCATTTTGTATAACATCGTATCATGGAAGCTATACTGTGCGGAAGGGTGGGTGACATTTGCTAAACGTATCGATCAAGATCAGCCCGTTGTCTTTGCTTAGGCCTGTTCGTAATTCTTCAGTTTGGGCAGCCTGTATTTACACAACGGAGAACGCAAGAAGTCTTCTTTCGTTCCTATAGTTACTGGAATTCATCATCCGTAGGTTTCAGTTTTCTTTAGAAAAATCAGTGGTTCCTTCTTTTTCAAATATAATAGGGATACGTATTCCACTGGATACTCTCACGATTGACACAACTATCCATAGAACAAAGTACTTATTGAGAATCTGATAGTTGTTCGTGTGGTCACTAATCTTCTCTTTTTGACTAACCTAGATATTCATTAAATTGGCAAAAGAGACTGCCCACCGAATGCAAAAGACCCCACGCGCCGTCCACTATTCTACATGGGTCGCCCGGAACATTAATTTCGTAAATAAATGAAAAGCACCCAACAAAACGCAACATAGAATGGAATGTCATTACTGGTATTGGAGGTCATCTCATTCTATTCGCAACTTGAGAAGGCTTGGAATTTCTTCACATTTTCCTATTACAAATAATTTTAGATATAGGAACTGCAAGAAGTAAAGTAGATCTACTTATTACTACTGACTTGTAAATAAAATATGTATTTTTTATTCTGTTTAAAGCCATGAATTTCGAAGCATAAGATACTACTATTTCACGTTTGATTCTACGCTTGTCTAAAAACACAAATCACTCATAATTACTCTGGAATCATTAAAGCCGAAATGTACGTCGAATTCGGGTTTTATAAACTGTCGTGAAGCTTTACAACCGTAATTATTGGGACTCTCCCCCTTGACACAAGACAAAACGCCTCACAAAATTTCGTAAACTATCTGTTCTCGTCTTCATATGAGGTAACACTAAGTTCGAAACAATATTAACCACTCAAAACTAAACAATATCAAAAATTGTTCATGAGCATTAACTAAAAATATTTAATAATGCTGTTGTTGATATTGTGAGGGGTTTGTACTGGTTAATTTGTCTTGCGTTTATTGTTACTTAACTTGAAGCCGGAAATAGGTGCTTCCCGAAACACAGTGTAACTTTGTGTTTTGTGAAGATGGAAAAATTCTTAATAAAATATTGGTGACGCAACCTAATAACTATTGGTGACGCAACCTACGTGGAACAATTTTCAAAACTCCACCTGATTCATAGGCTTTCGGATATTTAATATTGCAATTTCAATTTGAGGTTCTCGAATATTGCATGTAGACCGTCTACCCTAACCAGTGCTTTCGTTGTTTACTGCATGTTTCAAGGTACAGACGACCTGGAAAGAAGCAGAGAAGGATTCTTATCACCCGGTTCTAACTTAGCACTGATAATCAGCCTTCCATTTAACGCTATCAATAGGAAAAAAAATGGCGAAACAAGCATTTGAAAAATGTGTGCACCCTTTTGGAGTACAAACAGTTCAGAACCTGTGGGTTCACCGTGCAGTGTGCATGCGCGATTATGGGGTTAACATTGCGTGTTGCGGAGCAGAATAAGCTCAGGAGAGATTAATATCCAGTATCTGATATACAGTTCTTGTAATTATCCCACAAGCCAATGGTACAAGACGGTAGGCTTTCATCAGATAGAAATAATAAGACCTCTTTACACGAGATAAGTGTTCGAGTTTATGTGAATCGAAACCAACAAAAGTGCCAAACACAAATGCAGGAGTCATAAGTAGTGGCCCACATTTGTTAATAAACCATATTTTAACATGCAACATTGCAGGATTTTATTGTATTATCAATTTGCTATTCCAGAGTTTCAAAGAAAAGCTGAGAACTTTTAAATAGAATCTTTGACCGTTTGTTTATAAAGAAGATTTGTTTACTAATTCAAAAGGAAAATTATGTTAAAAATAGAAAAAAAAGGTATTTTCTTCCAGTAGGCTTTTATGAACAAAGAACTTATGTTTCGAATTGCCAATGCGTGCGGCTAATCAGACGTACATTAGTATGTTCTGACGTTTTGCTGACCGTGCAGCTCAGTATATTTATCTCAGTAATTAACCAACTTAATGCACAAAATTTTTGTTTTACAAGAAGTTTATTTCATCAAGTTGGTTAATTACTGAGACAAAAAGTTCATTAGTATGTTTTGAAATCTGTAAACTCACTTATCCTTTTTTCAAAAATGAAGAATTTTCTCAACAACTAGTGGAGTCTATTATTACGTTCATTTATAAGGCTGATTGAGATAGAGCGGAAACTCAGTGTTAGTTATTCATGCCACAAACGTAGCTATCTTTCAACACAATAAACCTATTAAACCTAGCGGTTCCTTTACGTACCACCAGGCTTAATATTCAAAAATTCTACATGGTGCTCCCTTTGCTTTGAGTGTTTTGTACGGATCTTAGAACAGAGAGCGACCTTTGCTTTATACATCATTAACTGATTGGTGTTTATAACCGTGGTGGAAATTATTTGCAGCGCGGTACGGACTAATTCCTTATAGAAAGCACATTACGCTTCGTCTTTAAAAGGTTAATATATATATATATATATATATATATATATATATATTCCTCCTTCACATCTCACCATAATAACTGATTATTTTCCTAACTCAATTGTTTTTAATACAGAAGCATAAGGTTTTCTGTCCTTAGGATGTAAATATGTGTGCGCAGTATTGAGGCAACTTTTGGGTTTCATAAGTTTTCAACTGAATATTGGAGTACATCTGAGATTTTGATACGGAAAATTTATCTGCTTCACTTTCATTTCACCGTTGCTTTTAGGTACGTGCATGTAAGAAATAAATTTTCTACAAGGCGCATCAGATAACACAACCTGATACAGAACAACCTGAAAAGTATACTAGGCCCTATGTTGTTACGTTTGTTTTACGTGCTGTTTTTTGGTATTCAGTCTTCCTTAACTACTGCACCGGATCAATGCTGCGTCTTTTAAGGGTCGTCTTTGTTCTCAACTTTGACCTTTCAATTGGCTTCTGGTTACAACGCCAAAGTTTATGTTGGAATATAAAGGCACGCTTATTGCACTGCAACTCTAAAAACTATAAAACATCAATGTCTTGTGTGTGGTAATTTACCAGATTTTCAAACCTAATGCCTACTTTGGTTTGTTTATATCAATTTGCTAAGGATGTTACCGAAAAATGAGGAGTATATGCAGAGGTTTTTGTCGAAAGACTAGATAATAACTTCCAAGGCTATAAGAACACTGTCTCGAGAGCAGCGGCTGCTTACAATCGAATTATACAGTGTTCTGTAGTTTAAGGAAAATGCTTCGAGGTCAATTTTGTGAGATAATTCTAATTCAGAAATATCATACACACATGAGTCCTATTTTCTGAATTTTGCAGGAGTTAGCGTAGTTGCACTGTAGGGGTGCGTGCAGGCTAGACTTACCAGTATTCATGTAATAACAACGTCAGACACACTGCAATGCAATCAGTTCGTCATTTTGATAAGTGAACGGTCAGAAGTAATTGTAAACATGCCATTTTCCCATGAAGAATAAACAGGCATGTATTTGTTGTAAGGTTTATCTGGCCAAAATTCAATGTAACAATTCACATAGCATGTTAATTTATGTTCTCCTCGGACATGCTTGCGAGCGGTTCGATACTGTGTGCTAGTGCAATACAATCACATTTTATACGGCGTAAAATCCTTTTATTGTCGCATCAAAACTGTCCGTCCAATGCCAGTAAAACAACAGTCAATTATATCACCCTTCGGTGTGTTTTACATGACATTGTACTTCTACTTTTCTCTTTTAACTTCCGCGTCTTTGTCTCTAAATAAAAATAAGAGGTAATGTCGTAACTCCATGGCGCCAAAGCGCTTCACGAAAAGCTAATGGTCGTGCGTCTAGACAAGAATGTCAACCCGAAGCATCATTCCGTGTGTACAAAAGCCATCCACCAAAGTCTTCGCGTATGAATTTTTATTATCTCTTCCTTATAGACTGCTGAGTTCAATTTATTCTGCGCGTTCCTCTTGTTCATAAATTCGGTTATGCCTAGATCATAACGTCCTTGTTGATGTGATAAATCTGGTATTATGTTCTGGACAGTACTCTATTGAAAGTGGCAGTTTGTTATTAGAACTGACGAATCAAAATAATAGAATGGAAGAGGGAAATATAGATGCACTGTTCGCCGCAGCAGTTTGTCTTGTGTTTTTCGCCTTGACCTTTAGAGCAGATTGTTAGATAAAAGCGTTATAGCATGTCGCGTCATGCCGATAACCTACTCAGTCAAGTAATTAACCTTATAACTTGTTATATCTTACATTTGTGGCTGTAAGTGTACTTCTCCTTTCGCTGTTTGAAGACTGTTAGAACAAAAGAGAGCGTAGGACGCGGCTACTTTAAGGGGTATTCTGATTTGTAGTAACCGGAACCATTGTAGGCTGTACAATAGCTTGCAAGCTGATGGTGACGTGCTGATAAATTGTGCAATTAAAATAACTTGCATGAAGCCTATTGCGAAATTAATGAATCGTTTGACCATCGGATAAGCGTTTATCCACTTTTCACGACAAAAATTGAGGACTGAATTTGGAATAAGCCATAAACATTTCTTACGTAAGTAAGAGAAAGACACGGGCCAATACGAAAATTAAATTACGACATATCCTGAAAATTTTAATTTTTGCATACATTACCCAGTGCTTGTAGCGTAAGGACAGAATTTTAGGAGCGTTCGCATAACTGCGGAAAGCAACTATTAGCTTTGTCATGTCGTGTCTGTCTGTCTGTCCATCTGTCCTCCGCCCGTCTCTCTGTTTGTCTGCCCTGATGGTACAACTGGGCTTCCACTAAATGGATTATCATGAAAATCGACTTTTGATTGTTTTCCAAAAATATCAAGAAATTTCTAGTTTCATTAAAATCAACCAAAAAAAACGGACACTGTACGTGAATACCTATACCTATTTGTGACAATATGTCGCTTAATTCTTCATAGAATGAGAAATATTTCAGACAAAATTGTAAAGACAATTAAAACATGCATTTTATATGCGACCTTTTTTTTCCCCCCGAAAATCGTTCAATTTATGATATCACGTGAAATTATAAGGAGCAGAAAGACAGGACGCAGATGAAAATATAACATGGTGCATGCACTTTGCATACTGGATAAATAAGGCAACAAATACGAAATCAGAAAATTAAATACATTTTTCTTTTTCCACCACAACAATGGTTAAGAAAAGGCTTTTCAATATTATGTTACATGTACGTATCCTGTTTTGTTACATGACGTAAAACAACACATTGGTCGCTCGGGGTCTGTAATTTGCACCACGTTTCAGGGTAATAAATATATACATACGTCATATCTCCATTTTTAAAAAGTTACACGTGTTGAATTAATGTGAACTTTTGAGGTTACCTCAACCAAATTTGAAAACAAAAATGTATAAGTTTATGTATATATATATATATTAATACATTATATATACGTACATATATGATATTTTGTTAGTTCTATGTGCATTTGTTATGATTAAAAGAAGTGAAAAATCTTATGCAGGTGCTTATACATCACACCATGAAAACTAATATGGAGGAGTAGGTGTTAGACACACTGCAATCTTAACTTCCAGATTAGATGTTTTGTAGAACAGTGGACGATCACTTAAGGAAATGAACCTTCGTAGCTCCTAGGGCATATTTTGAACATGTCGCTGAACAGCAAATGTCCTTTCCAGTACGGGAATCCGATTCAGTTCTTACAGCCCGAGTGTAGATACTGACCTATATCAAGCCATTAAAAAATCAAGAGTCTCCTTCCAGTAATAATTTCGGTGTTACATGTCTTTCCATTTGGATACCATTAACGACATGATTAGGTTAAAACTGAATGAATGCTTGTAACTTGGAGAAGCACATGGCGTTAAGTTATTTTTGGATTGGGATTTAAATAGGGCGCGATGCTATCTTCGTAATAATCAATTTAACTTTGTTCTTAAGATTTAGGTGCATACTTTGAGCTGGGAGGCAGGAATTATCTCCACTTCTGGGGAGTCGGAAACACTTAATCAAAACTTCTTACAACTAATTTATTCAGTATTCTAAAGGCAAGCTATTATTAGCCTGTTCTAAATATTGCAAATTATGATACAGAGCTAAGTGATAAATCGATGTCCCACTTATTCCCCTTCCAGTAAAGCGGCCTTAAAATGCCTAACCCCGTTCTCTTTGTATGCATTTAGCGTGCATAGGAGCTTTATAAAGAAATCTGTAATGTGTGCTCCCTTTTCGTCTTACTTATTTAAAGGCGTTTGTTACAGTATAACAATGTTATGAGGGTATTAAAGCAGAAGATTGAAAATTTCAGTACAATGCACGGAAAATTAAATACAGTATTTTAAAATGGAGAGGTTCTAAAGAGATAATGATTGCATAAGGTAGAAGGGAACAAACTTTTATATCCTACTTTTAAATAGGAATGAAATGTATAAATTCGTAACATCTGTGTTCATTTAGTTATTATATTTCCCACAAAGCCTCCTCAAGCCTTTCCTCTCTTTCTTCAGGTATTTGAAAAATAAACCTCAATTACAAAGCAATGTAGTAATATAGAGGACTTCTATTTCGAATATCCAATAATGTTGTTACCAATCCTAACATTCTTTGAGATGTATCTAGTCCTCGAATATACGTGCTTATTCTGCTGACATATCCAAAATTAATCTTCCATCTACTTCTAAGACTGCGAAGTTATTTATTTCCTTCAGATTTTTAACCAAAAACCACGTATTTCCTACCTGACCTATAAGCGCTATATGTCATGTTTTTATCGCCCATTATTTGATAACGTTATTAATATGTGGCCAAGGGGAGACGGTCGATCCGGGTGCCCGTGAGGTGTAAGGTGCAAGTCTGCAGCTACTTGATTGTTGGAATCGCGGGTTCGAATTCCGATGAAAGCATGAGTGTTTTCTTTTGTGTTTGTTGTGTTATGTAGGTAGTGGTCTCTGCGACAGGCTGATCACTAGTTCAGAGGAGTCCTACAGGCAATATGAGGGTCTAAGTTCGTGTGACATAAACCTCGAAAGGAGGTGTCCTAGGCCAGATTTGAACCGTGACGCCTAAAAAAAAATAGAAAAATGTTTACAGATCTACTTTCGAAATCCTGAAAGAAATATGCCACCTGGTAAACGTAGGCGTATCTGGGAGAATAATTTTATAAACAGAGCTAATAGAAAGAGGAAGGAAGGCCGTGAAATGAAATCAGGTGCCCCAGGGTAGGGAAAATTGGCCGTCTTTTCTGAGGAATCTAATGAAGGTAATTGAATATTCCGGCTCCATAACATGTTGGTAACTATTTGGCTAACAACATATAGGCTTATCAAACAGATATACATATACGTTTAATGTAAAGTATGGCCGGTATGGTGAAACTGAGAAAAATACTACTTATGTTGCTGGCAACTTAAATTCACTTAGGACCCCATATTTTATGCGAGATTATACTAAAAGAAACACGGCGTTTTTTTCACTTCAACTGTGGAAGACATTACTCCTAAATTCGTGAATGTACATGTGAAGATATTTCTGCCATATAGAGTAAAATATTTTTCTGCTCTTTATAAATGGAATGTGGTGTGACTAATGGCATTTAAATGTTTTATTACAAAATAACTTAAGAGTGCAAATGTGGTACACGCAAACTCTATATATTACAATTCCTTTTCTTTGTGGAAGTAATGCGAAAATTGTTGAAGAAATTTTATGTTGAACTTGGGACTGTTAAGAATAAGCCAGGATTGTCAGTGAACCGTTTTATATGAATCAGTGCAATGAGTTATGTATTCTGGAGCCCTGGGGGTTGATTTCCAGAGGGGATGGGTTTCTTCCTTTTCCAGCGCCTCCAACAATACACGGAAGACCACATTCTCGGCCTCCTATCAAATATTAAGTCAGCCGAAACTTAAAGCTTCTCAGCCACATCCGTGTAGTGAAGATTTTAAGAATGCGTGCAACGATAACTTCATTTCACGAAGACGTCATGGTCTGGTACTTAATCAAGCACGTAGATTACTTTATATTATACATTTCTTATGAAATGTTGTTGAAGCATGCTACAAGTTATGCGAATTGAAATATGGCATAATTTATTCTAAGTGTATTGTTGGATTCTCTCCGTACTTGACTGATACTAATGTTTAATTACAGTAGCCTTATAAAAGATTTTATCATGCTATTAATCAATAAAGTTATAAACTGGATAGGAACAGTATAAAAGCATATATTTACCTACTGGACGTACCCGCTAGCCGTTTTAATCGCATTTTCCGTCTGAGGAAGAAGGTAGATTAAATTTCTCCAAACATTTTGTTCCTTATCACGATACGATGGATCAAATACTTAAAACATATTATTCTAAATGTGATATATCATCTTCTAAATCCAATAGGATTTTATAAACTGTGTTTATATATCAAATTAACGGTAAATATTGCAGTGCTATAACATATTTTGGACGATTGTATGGCGTTACTTACCTGTCACATTGCTATCCACTGACTTCATACAATGAAATCTTTCTTGAGACAGAGACAGAGTTCATGTACTCAAGAAAGTCACTTTTCCCCGCTCCAGGGTTGACCTACAGCTTCACGAGGTCCCACTTTTTGGGAGACAACAAAACGCTGGTTTGTTTTCAGACTTTGAGTCAAACACATTTTGTACTTACATTCTTGTATTAATCAATCTGAATTATAAGTTCAGGATTAGCCACAGGTACGGCTCCCAAATTTATTTTTGCATTGGCTCCGAAAATGGTTTGAAAGGTTCTGCTCCCCACTTCCACCACCATTATGGAACCACAATTTTTATTGCCGTGTTACGACTTTCCCACGACTGTACCAAATCCTGCGCCAGTTTAATCCATTCCAGATTCACATATCATACTTCAGAAATATTCACCTCATTAATGCCTCTTTACAATTTGTCTCCCTCTTAGTTTTCCCTTCAAGTTTTCCATCTTAAATTATTTACGGGTTCATCCTTCTCATTATCACTGATTTGATTACATTCAGAAAATTTGAAGTGTACGTATCATGTAACTTGTATTCTGTATCCACATGTTACGTTAGCTCTCGCAGGTGCAAAATCTCTCTTGATTATCACAGTCTCAGGCAATGTGAATCCATGTTAATTCCTTCAAATGAGACAGAATAACTCTCACACCACATAAACAGCAATTAAAATTGCATTTTTATAATTTTAACGTTTTGGTTTTTATATATGACATGTAGAATAGTATTAATCCTACCGAATCAATATTCCGTCTTGTATGAAGCTAACATATGGGTAATCAAACCTTGGTGCGAGGTAACAGATGTACGACCATCCCAAATGTTACGCTTTGAGCATTTGATCAGTGCATACGGTATCTTTATCCGTGCTAAGACTGTACAAAGCATTTTTGTATAAGTCTTTGAGTAGGGATGGTCTACTAAATTATATGAAAAACTTTCCATTCCTACATCACAGAGAGAACAGTTTATTAACATCATGAACCATCCGTTAATGTCACTTAGGCAAAATCTTTATATATGTTTAGCAAATCATACAAAACCCATAGATACATTTTTAGTAAAGTAAGAATTTCATAATGTCACAGCAAATGATACACTCATTGCGCTATAAACTTTTACAGAATTATCTCATTCTGATGGACTAATTGGAATTCCCACGAGGATCCCTAAAAATCAATCGGTCTTTAGGTTGATTAGTTGATATATGAATTGTTTCTGTGTTCTTGGAAACAAAATGAAAGGAGTCTTATCTATTGCGCCAAAATTGAATTGACTTTAAACTGTAATTTTATATACTGAGATTATCACATCTCATCCCACTTCTTATATAAGCACATACAGAAACTTAACATACTTTTATGTAAGTCACAGAAAATCGCTGACTTCTTTCTTTCTAAAAGGCAAAAAAAAAAAACTCTTTTTGTGAAGTAAGCTTACTGTCAGTACATGTATTCTGTGTTGTGTGTGTGCCCATTCCAACTTATAAAACATTTGATGTATTTTAAAAAAACGCTCGAATGACACAATATATAGTTTCTTACAGTGCGTAAAGACAAGAAAAACATTACGAATGATAGAGCTTTTAAAGGGACAGCGAAATTACAGGAGGGAACCCTGAAATTTTGCCGAGCGAATTATCTTCAAGAAGTAAAGAAGTTCTGGAGAAATAATATTTCCTGTAGAATATAAAAAACAATACGGTTGCTAGGTAATATATTTTTTAGCTTTCGGTTTGATAGCTATAAGTACTGAACCAACACAAATGTAAAAATTTACTACGTACATAAGAGTAAATCATAAAACTTCCACACATTTCCTATAGAAATTCTGACTGTGAGTCAAAAATCACAACAATTTTAATGATGTGAAATTTTGAGTTTATAATCGACGAAACTTACCCAATGAATCAGCACTTAGGGAAAGTTTTTTACAAAATTAAATACAATAGGAATGAAAATATTTAAGAAATACATAGGTCTAGGAATATGTGCCTTAGAAAAGCAGACTTCATAAGTTCTTTTAGAAAGTCTGTAGTTTCGTGTTTATTTTTAAGCCACATTAAGATTCTACTTTAAGATATAAAGCTACCCATTTGTGGCACAACGTAATAGAACACTCTAAAAATAAATTCCAGGTTTTTTTCATTCTTAACTTGTTACATGAACTTTTAACTATTTTGCGTAAACGTCCTGGTTTGGAATCCATGACGTCGCACATGACGTCATGCAATGACCGCAGTCGATAAATGAGCGTGCTAGTAAATCGCGTGGATGTTGTTGCATGGTAGAATATTCGTTTTCTGTAGTCGTACTGCAAGTGTGAGGCACGGTGGCTTTTCTTCAATCGATCAAGCCCTTCCTGTTGTCCATCCATCACGCGTGTCCTAGTTCCATTTTGTCTGTTCTAAGAGGACAACCATCAAAGCTCCAATAACGAACCCGAAAGATGCGCTTTGACCGCTGACACCTGAAGTGGATAGCAATTTATTAGCTTCAGGTTCTGCTTTGTAAGACATTGTTAGGCTAGACAGGCTGGTAATAAGCTCGTAGCCTTCGTCCAACGGCACGAACCGACCGGGGTTGAAGTCACAGCTGGTGTATGTACTACAGACACTTCTATAAATCTATTGCAGGCATGATTCCCAAAATTCTACTTAAGAGCACTAATCAATAAAACTGCACACTCACTCAGTATGCTGGTACAAACGCTTATTTAGATAATGTAGAGCATATTAACCTTCAGAGAAAGAGAAAAATAAAATAACACAACTTAAAAATGTGTCATCTCGTTGTGTGTCATTGATATAATTATGTATATTAATATCAGTCTTAACACAACTCACAATGTTAGACAATAAAGTCTGTCTGATTGAGCAGCCATATATTTCGACCTAAATTAGGTCATTATTAGGGTCTTAAAACTTTAAATAATACATTAAGTAAGACAATGTATAATTATATGTTTGATTGGTGGTCCTTCATGAAGTTTTGAGATGAGTAAAACAAACGCAAGAAAGTGAAACGAAATAACAAAACTTGGCAGAAAACTGACAGTCAGACGTTTTACATTAAATATTTGCAAATAACGTTCTATTTTTAGATCCAAGGTTGTTTTATGTAGAGTAAAGAACGGTAAGGGACACGCAACACATCCGGCTAAAAATATTATATGCCATCGCAGCTGAAAATTCTACTGAAGAGGAATGTGAATTATATACAGAAGGAAACGAATTCTGACACCGTAACCTAAGTAAATCACGAGTTAAAAAAAACGTTTGTACTGAAACAGATATTCTATAATCTGGGCTCAAAAATTGAATGTATTTTGTAAACAATTGAAGTAGTACCTATGCCTAATGCGTCCGATTTTGTTTTATAGTCTTTCATTTTACAGCCTTTCATTTTGTTATAGCTTCTCAAAATTTAATGAAAGACCAACTGTTAATCACATAATATATTGTCTTCCTCGATGTTTTTTTTTTAACTTTAAGAGCCTAGAGATAATCGAAACATGTAGCTGCCCATTTAGACAGATTTCGTAGTCTAATAAACATAGTTGTTTTGAGACTGATTTCAATTATTCAGACAACATAATTTATGAAATTCGAGGTTTATATAACGGGGAATATTTACAGGGTTTTCTTCGCTGTTATAAACCATGGATTAAACATTTCGGTGGATTATGGTGCCTCTATCTTTTATTCTGAAGTTAAAGGAGGTAGGTTACTCCGAAAGTTTGAAGATTACACGTAATATTATACGGTGTTATAACCAAGAAAACAACGATCCGAAATTTTTTTAACGTTAAGTCTGTAGAATGTATGGTGCAAAATGTTCGTTTTCTTTAATATTCTCAAACTGAACGTAAAAACCTCCTTGTCTCAGTAGACCGTGGTGAGTAAACAAGCCAGTAAGCGGAACGTGATTTCAGGTTCTCTTGAGATAAATGAACATTATGGAGTCATTATATGCTGTTAAGATTGATACTGTTCTTTGTCTTTTGTGCTTGTCTTTATACATACAGCGCTGGGATTTTTATTTTGACTTACTTTTTAATGTAATAGTTTTTAAATGCACGAAATTGCAGAGAAATTATTTTGGCTTGTCTTCTTAAGAATCTGGAGTCTACAAGTGATTTTTACTTACCAGATTTGCAGTCAAGATCTTGTGTTTGTGCATACTCGTAGCGACACTGACATAAGCTATTCCGGCATTCTACTTTGTACATTGCTTTAGACTCCAAATAACACTGACTGGCTTGTTCGCAGGTTTGACCCAGTACTGAAATTGAACGATAAGCTTGAATCACTTAATATGCAAATGACTAATAAGATGGTGGTAAAGTTTGTAAAAGTCAAATGAAAGTGCGCGATTTTATGGTAATGAAGAATTTATATATTTTAGGGCAGTTAAAAAAAAAAGGTTTTTTTTCTTAAATTTTTGTAAATGAAATTTAAAACACATCGTTATTATTACGCACTTTATATCAGAATATTATGCTCGTTGACCGAATTTCGGATCAAATTAACTGGTTCTAGCAGACTACTGTACCCGCACAACTAAATAACGAAATAAGTTATTTTCAGTATGGTTCATTATTGTTATAATGTTCATAAATTTTGTTACTTATTTACTTTGTCAGCATTTACTAATGTACATTTATAGTGTTTGAGGCTTCGTACATATGCTAAATATTCATGTGAAGTGAAAGACACTGTAAAAATTGTCATCGAATTAGATTCGAACTTGCATTCTTTTGTGCGACCACACTGGTTTCTCTTTTCGATAAAGACTTTATGACCCCAGGTAAAAAAAAAGTCTGCTGAATTGAAAATGAAAATGTCTACTAATTTCTGAATTTGTAAAGCTTCCCTACCTTAGACTTGGGAATTTTTATGTATATATTCCATAATCATCAAACTTTTTACAATCGAGGGAAGACATGCAAAACGCGACGCTTCAAATCAAACATAGGCGGTCTCATATACGGAATGGTTGTCTAATTGTAGCACCTTAGTTTTAGAGAACCTAGTCCTTGTTACTGTTGACACAAATATTATTACTGCATTTAATCCTAATGTTAAAACTTGTCCCCACTGCCATTATCCTATATGTAAAGTTAAAACTTGTTCCCACTACCATTATCCTATATGTAAAGTTAAAACTTGTCCCCACTACCATTATCCTATATGTAAAGTTAAAACTTGTTCCCACTACCATTATCCTATATGTAAAGTTAAAACTTGTCCCCACTATCATTATCCTATATGTAAAGTTAAAA
>Ga0123355_10006600_pt1 | contig 17220 bp, 7 predicted proteins | sample TergutEmb28metaG_3_FD_89872 | JGI IMG/M metagenome (GOLD analysis project Ga0123355, IMG submission 89872) | Embiratermes neotenicus P1 segment gut microbial communities from Petit-Saut dam, French Guiana - Emb289 P1 | ecosystem: Host-associated > Arthropoda: Insects > Digestive system > Gut ...
ACCCCCCCCCCCCCGGGGGCCCACCAAACAAAGGAGGTTTACATCTCCCCGGGGCGGGGGGGGGGAAAGGGGAGGGGGAGAAAAAAGAGGGGGGGGGGGGGGGGGGGGGGGGGGGGGGGAATTATCACATTAAATGTCCTTACATGTTTCGGTCCGCAAGGGACCGTCATCTGAGGGTCAAACAAAGTAATGCAGCATTAAACCAAATTAATTATTACTGTACTGTACTGAGGCGGTGTAAAAGAGTCAAACGGTTAAAATGTAATATTTCTTTGTAGAATTTTTTTTAAATGTGGTAGTCTTTCACATACAGTGTCTTGGAAGCAGCCTACGTACTTAAAGAAAGTCAGCACAGTTGTTTGATTCCCTGATGATTCTCCCGTGTGGACCGAAACATGCAGCCATAATAAGTGTGATAATATAATATAAATACTTAAGGAACAGATTTGTGCATTTTGTTGGTTTCGTGTCGTGAGTCCGGTTTCAACACACGGCGCCATAAGCAGTTAACTTGGTGGATGGGTTACGCACAATAGGCTATCTTCCTAGTGCCTAAGAGTCATTCTGTGAAGGCGTACAGAAGGGGGTGCTGTCGTCATCTCACTGCTGGATGGAAGTGAGACCGTCTTAGACCACTTTAACGTTTAGTAAGTGGGTAGCAAGTATAGTGGATCTTACGAGGAAGCTCTATAGGGTATAAATGAAGCTGTACCGGTGCACGTAAGGACGGCATAAGACGAGTGGATTGATTGAGCATTAGACAGAAGTAAGTGGTTAGATTCACTCTCCGGCCGCTTTAACCCCGAGGAAATAAATCACGGTTGGCAGGTGGACACCGGAGCCGGTCTGGGCTGTCTGGAGCAGAGAAATGACTCTTGCTTCTTCGGGGAATTGAATTGCCTCGGTTGCTCAAACTGTAGTCCAGTCACTATACTGACTGAGCTATCCCAGCTACGAATCTATGCAAAACGAAGTGACTCTGCAGGAAAACGCATCGCGGCCATGCAGCCCCATAAGCAGCCTGACCTCTTTATGGCAATAACGAGTTACCGATAATGGGAAACGAGAGAGCTGGATAAGTGTGACGGAAGGTCTTTTGGTTCCTTTGGTATCACAATGCAGCTCTCAACACACGATAGCACATATCTGCAAGCTGCTATAGCAGAGTATAGTTAGTCGTTCGTGCGGTGAAGACAACTAATTTAATCGAGCTCTGGGGACGCAACAGGAACAAGTCGGGTTATTTCGGTATGGACTGCTGATGCTTCAGGTCGCACATGCTTTTGTAGAGCAAGCCGACATTTTTGCTCCTCCCTCTTGTCAGCCACACGATTCTTCAACTCTAAACTACAAAGAGACAAAGTAATTATTTATCAGCTCCATTTAATTTGTGTATTGCTTTCCGCCTCATACCTTGCGGCATTTTTGAAGTCAACTCTTCCTGATCCAAGTTTTATTACAAACTATTTCCTTGGACCATTTGGTAGAAGAGATTTTCTTTGAAACTACGTTTCATGAACACGTTTCCCACTCGAACGCAATGTTTTAACAGGATTACATTTTGTCAACGTCGTGTGACGAATTTTACGACGAATTGCGTCTTACCCGAGTGGTTGGCAAATCTGCCTTTTGCTTTGTAAATCTACGGGCAAATTCACAAATAAAAAGACGGTTATTCAACTACTGACGTCACTGGCAATGAGCTATACAAATAAATCTCTATTCCCGACAAGGGTAGGTATTTGGCTCTTCACCAGTTGCACCCAGACCAACTCTGCGAACCATTCAGCCTTCTGTCAAGAAGCATAAGGGAATTTTTACCGGGGTGTGTGTCCGTTGTGTGGAGCTAAACGTTTCCTTTTATATACTACTGCTACCAAAATGAAGATTATGTTCCTTGTTGTCAATCCGTCCTACATCTCCATAGCATACGGTGTCAAACCCACAAGACAGTAACTTACATAATGGGCGGAATTCACACTGGACAACACATATTCTGGTTCTTACTAATAGCCTATACCGCGGTAGCACAGTGGTTAAGTTGCTGTGCTACAAATCGGAAAGTCGCTGGTTCGATCCCAGCTGGTAAAATCCTTCTGATCGCACTATGGCCCTGGGGTCGACTCAGCCTCTAACAGAAATGAGTACCAGAAGTATTTCCTGGGGGTAAAGGCGGCCGGTGCGTAAGGCTGACAAACTACCACCATCCTGTGCCGTTGTCACGAAATCTGGAAGCCTTAACTTTCTGGAACCCTCTGGGTCTCTCAGGCCTATAATGGGACTGCTTTTTTACTAATAACCTTAATATTGCAAGTACATTTGTCCACCATTTATAACTACAAGAGGCACGTAATATTTAACCTTTAGGCACCATGCATCCTATATATAGGACAGACGTACCGCTACTCCCTAGATTTCGCTTTTTATATATTTAGTCAACAAATATATTTAAATATTTTTTTAGAATTTCTCTCACCATCTTCGTTTATTCCTCCACAAAATTTCGTGTATTTCCTAATGTTATCCTTCTTGGTTCATAAAATATTCACATTTTACATAAACGATGTCCTAAACTGTAAATATCCAGCTCCAGGGTAAAAGGGTTAAAAGACCGGCGTAAACCAGCTGAAGCTAGGGTCATGTCTTTTTGATTCATTAAGGCAAAGAAACCTCGGCCAGCTAAGCAAGTATCAACTTTTCAAGGAAGACCCTTGCCAAGAATGTAGTATGAATATTATACAACAGTAGCGGGCACAGTTCGTTCCTCATTTAATATGCTGAGGAATGCCTGGAATTTATCGCAAATATTCAGCAAAAGAGCGCAAAAATTTGGTCTGAATTCCATATGACATTGACTGTCGCATCAATAGATCATACTGGTAACGCATCGCATAATTCTCATGAAACACAAACTGCTGTGGGCTCAAGCACACACGCGCGCATTTCTTTAATACTAGTCTCGGCTTCAGACTGCTTCAACAGATTAAAAAGACGCTATACTTTCCCTATATAAGATTTTACAGATTTCTTTTTAGAATAAATTTTATTGTACAAACGTCCTTCCGTCTCGTTTTTCTTCCATCCGCTTGAGCATATGTATGAAAGGCTCCATAGATCTAATGCGTGCCTACAAAGCACTATGTGATCATACGCCGCCAGGCTTTCAGCAGGTCTGGTGACCGAAAGTTAGGTGCTTGACACCGAGCTATTCATGGCTTGCCTACCCACAAGGTACCTTCAGCGACAGTCACCCTAACTTTTCAAGTCCCCATCTTGCCACTTTTCACATTACTGAAGCTTCTAGGAAGAATCGGAGTGGGAATAAAATGTTGTGTATGAAGTCTGTAGACTGAACAGGTGGGAGACGCAAACCAGAATCTTATGCACCACTGCCTCTGTGAGAACGTCAGATCTCGCAGTGGATAAAGGATTCAAGAAATATAAATTCTTCTGCCCTCAGTTCTTCCACAATCAGTGCACCTAATGTTGTTTACAAAGACTGTCTTCAAATTAATCGGTTTCTGGAATAGACATGCTTCAATTCCAAGAGACGTAACCAGAGGCGCAGCCAGAGCTAGGGAATGGTGCGGCCGCTAGGGGCGGTAAAGTTTAAGGGGCACCAATGTGGACGGTAAAATAAATATGACAAAAGGAAAGATGTGAATTTTGCGCTAAAAGTATTTAAATTTTGGGGACAGAATAAAAGGAAATTCATTAAAGAATGGCGACGTTTTTTTGAAGTTCATAATTTCTGTCAGGGGCGGCCATTGTGATTATTCGTACCTGGCGCCAAAAACCTAGCTAGGCTAGTGGACGTGACTGACAAAAAAGGAAACTAGAAACAATTATAAAGCAGAACGTATTAGGGTATATTTATTGTGTGGGACTAAACAAGGGCGTTTATGACGAAGCATCGGATGGCGCATACATCAAGTCTCCTGGTATTGTGGAGCTGGTGTCAGTACACCAAACCAAAATGCTTAAATGCAAAGCAGGAAAGTGTCTGAAGTCACAAACAAATGAATGAGAAATGATCGCAGTGTTAGTTTTTTCCACGACAAAACAGCCCCCACAGTGAGCAAGGGCCTGCTCACTGTCGAGGCTTCATGATCACATTCAGACAGATCACATGCAGTAGAACTCCTCTGGGCAGGTGATCAGCCCGACTACTAGACCCCTAGCTGACAAGACACAAAGGTCTCACGAGCGGAATTCGAACCCACAATCCCAGCAGTCCAACGGCCGAAGACCCATGCTTTAGGCGGCGTGGTCACTTGGAGAGTAATAGTGTTCAATGCAGCTCATTTATTCCAATAAAGTGTTACCGTTTTTTTTCAAAGTATTACCCCGAGGATATTAACCCTTTGACGCCTAACGACCACTATAGTGGTCGTACCGCACCGCTAACCTCTAAACGTTGCATTTTATATATTTATTCAATAAATATAGATACTGAATATTTTAAACATTGTATATACTTTCCGTTTTTTTTTCTCTTCAAAATGCAGTTTGTTTCATAATTCTAACGTATTTGGTTCCTGTTTTATTCACATTTTATATACAGGGTGTGCTAAATTTAAAAAAATAATTCCGGCGCCAAAAGGTTAAAAAATATATACCATCCTATTACGAGTTTAAAAAATTTTGTAAATCGGGTTCTTTCTTTCTTTTTCAACCGTTCTGCAATGTGTCAAAACCAGTTCCTCCATGAACGCTACATTCACATCCGTCCTCCATATGCTCGGATGACCGGCGCGATCTTCATTACGGCTATCCTTCCGACCATTTTCGATATCTCTGCAAATCATTTTACGACATGTTGCACTCTCACCATGCCGTCGCCTTTGACGGCGAAAACATGCTTTACCCATAATAACGGAATCATACTACGAACCCCGCGAGACCTAGTTGTTAACGACGACACTGAACATTGCTTACACCATGAATAACATCTGAATGACTGACTCTTGCTTCCTCACTTGCAAGTTAGTTTACCAGAAGCGCTACTCCATAAAAATAAAACACGCACAAAATTAAGCCCAAAATTCGAACATCGCAATTACATCGGTTTTAAACGAAGCCAGTTCACACTACTTCTTAGTATATTCATTTCAACTTCTCTACATGTTTCGGGCAACTATGTGCCCATCAGCAGGAGAACTTACTCTATCCGTGCGACATTGGTATTTTTCACTCTGTGTGGGTGGCTGTGTGTTCTGCTGGTTGGGGTGAGTCCCATCCCAACCAGCAGACCACACAGCCACCCACACAGAGTGAAAAATACCGATGTCGCACAGATACAGTAAGTTCTCCTGCTGATGGGCACACAGTTGCCCGAAACATGTAGAGAAGTTGAAATAAATATACTAAGAAGTAGTGTGAACCTAGTTGGCTTAATTTAAAACAGATTAGACAGGGATGCACGGTCAAAAAAACATAAAAATCACAACGACAATGTAAACAAATACAAGCAACACGTAGCGCCAAACAGATAAAATCAAACGATGATGAAACTAGAGTCGTTTATGTACAATAAGTGAAAGGGCGTGTTGTGTAAGAAAAAAAAAATTTACCTGATAAGCAACTGTCATCATTTCACGGACGAGCCAATTATTAATTATTAATAAGCCGTTAATATTTGCAGTGTAGAAACTGTCAATAATGTGTGAAACTGTTTCGCATTTTTGGTAAGATAATTATAATCAAAACTTATATGTAAGAGAGAAAAGTTCGATAGGGCGTTAAGTTCATTAAGTTTATGCTACGTGCCAGGTATAGTGTCCTCATCTTCCTGCTTGTTTTCCAAAATTGTAGGCCACAGTTCCATGTCTTTCCACAGCCCACTTCCCTTGGTGACACAAAATTATATCACTTTGTCAGAAGAACAGAGACTGAAACCAGAACTTCAGAATTTGTTACGTATTATGGTCCATGAAAATGAAGTAACAGAACACCGCGTAAAATTGAACAGCTGAGATAGTTCTTAATATTCTCCACTTAAAATTTACAGTCACTGGATAAATCACCTTAAGATATGTAATTTTTATTTCTAGAAACTTTAGAAGAAAGAATATTCTGGACACCAAGCACTCGTTTGGGGATGATATTAATACTGCCAACTAGGACATATGTTTTGGTAACATGAGACTAGTTGATGTGGCTGAACGTAAAATTTCATCTACAAGTTGCTGGTGTGAACCTTCTGCTAGTGTCGACAATCCGGACCGCACAACACAGGAAATTCTTAATCATGTTAGTCACTGTCAGTTGCTTCCTACTTAAGGAGGTCAGTGATTTATTTAGCCAGTCATTCAGCTAGTAAATGTTATGAATATTTTATGACATCCAATACATGCTATTCAGCAATTTCACCAAGCAGGCTCTCTTAGAGGTGACAGTTTACATGTTTTCGGTACGGAAAGTGTTGGAATCTCGGCCGTATTACCAAGACATCCTTGCTGCTGCCTTGCGCGCCTCTCATACGATCAAATATATATTTTAAAATAGGCCACGATTGTATCTTCCAGGGTCATCACCCCCTCACCACATATCACCACAAATCTTCCTTCTCGGCAATCAATATTCGGTGTAAATTCTGAAGTTGAAGAAGAATGGTTAAATAATTAAAGACTGTTTGATTCAACAGTCTGACGAATGCAGGAGAAAACTGAAAGGAAATAAGCATTTCCATTCCGATATGACCTTCCTTGGAAATGCCACATAGGAGAAGACAGTCCCTCCCTTCCCGTAAGGTGAGAGACATTTACCACGAGTCTGTATAGAGCACATTCATCCTAACCCTCTTAAGTCTTGGTCCCGCCCAGTAAACAGCAGCTGCTTTCGTTACGGTATGTATCTAAACAGCAACACCTTTCCATTCTTCTGTACTCAGTTCTTTTCCAACTGTCCTATTTGTGGCCCGATTCTTGAATTCTCTATGTGGAAAACTACGCATCTGTGTTCCCAAGTCGAAGGCGAGGGAGCAGAAATAAATCTAGACACTTGACAGGACCAACGAAACTGGACACTCGAAAGGGGGCAGGACCAATGAAGTAGTAATACATAAAGCATAGAATTGCGTGACTCAAGCGTTGAATTAAACACCACATTATTCTTCATGGGCTCAACAAATACGTGACTTCTATGCAAGTCACAACCATAACAGTATAACAATATTTACATAAACTAGTAATTTATTATCAAAACCCCAGCATATTTCGAGTGGACGTAATTGTGAAAGTGGCTTCTACATTGCCACCGACGATTGATAGCCACTGCTGCGCTCTGTCGGCTGACAGAAATTTCGAGCGTAGAACATAACTATTCAGTTTTCTTCACATCTCAGCCTTTCCAGGCATCTGCACAAGGATTTGGGATTAGTACGAACGACGTGAAGTGAAAGGATTCCCACATCATAAAAATTAATGACAAGTCACTATAGTGATCAATGCAGCTCATGCATTCCACTTCATTATTACTATTTTCAACATGGTCTCCGAGCACACTGATGTATTCTTCCCACTTTCTTACAAGTTTAGTAAAAGCAGAAATCGGATTTTTATATTCGCAACCATTCACGAAAAGAAAATTCCACTTGAAATGTGTTCCTTTTTGGGTTATTCCCCGGCGTCTGAGTTCTAATAGCCGACGTTTCAGAACTCACTTTCGGTTCCATCTTCATAGGCAGGTGAATGAAGTAAGTCAGTGGATGGAGTGTGTGGGGTATTTATACCTGATTGTGTTGGAGCGGGGAATTACTGTGGATTTGGTGACCTCTCAATTTTTGCTTTAGCTGACACATAGCGGTCCCTTCACTAGCGCTGCGGGCTGACCGTTGGGGTCACCGTGGATTTCCTTTAGACCATTTCCGAACTCTTTACCCGACGAAACATTGGAGCCTGGAATGTGAAAATTAATTAAAAGATTTTTGCTAAAAGCAGTTAAGCACGATGTAAGAAACACTGTCAAAAATTCATAACATGGCCACACACGACACTGTGAGGTTATAAAATGTAACGTCCTTTACCCTATCCGGTACAAACCTACGCCTCTTATGAAATTCTGATAGTCGTCCGACTTCATAGGATCCTAACAACGCCTCTTATGGAATTCTAACAATGTTCTGACTGCATGCAAGAATTATGGGTACAGACTGTACACACGAATGCGTCAAAAACAGTTGTATTCTTCAAACTGCATATTACCTCTTTGTTAAATCCCTGCATTTTACGTCAGTATTAGGCTTATTAGAATTGTGCACAAGATTCATAAACATCATAACCTTTAAAAGTCGAAACAACGCAACGACATTCCTTTGCTCTTGTAGCAAGGAAACAGTACGGACAGCACAGAGTGAAGCATCGGGCATTCTGAAACTCGGCACTACCTGAGCTGAGAGGCAATTTTGGTGTAATTCAGAACTTTTATTTCATATTTGATGTTTGTGTAACCGTGCATCACTTATATAATAATATAAACAACCAACTAGATGCAAAAATAATGGTATTTATTAATGATCCCAATCAGCTCGACATGTTTCGGACGATGATTTCGCCCGAAACATGTTGAGCTGATTGGGATTATTAATAAATACAACCAACTAGATGAAACAATAATGGTATTTATTAATAATCCCACTCAGCTCGACATGTTTCGGGAGAAATCATCGTCCGAAACATGTTGAGCTGAGTGGGATTATTAATAAATACCATTATTGTTGCATCTAGTTGGTTGTTTATATTATAATACTTTGTTTCAAGCTGTGTCGCTTGACGAACACCTAGTTGTTTATTAAGGAATCCAGAATTCTGCAGAATAAACAAACCGGGTGTTACGAGACCCTGTTATCAATTTGAGAGACTCCCAGTTCCAGTTTTGCCTACAAGCCCTGCGGTGTAACTGGCATTACCGTTCACCCGTTCCGTCGGGATCTGTGGGATCGCCGCAAATTGGTCAAGACAACTTCAGCTAGCTCGCTAGCCGTCGTGGTACATCGAGAGCCACGTATACTCTGCAGTTTTCACTGTTGGGTTTTGGGCGAAACAAGGAATCATTTCGGTTCCAAAACTGTAATTTTGACCCCCTATACTGTGCAACTTGGACAAGAACACAGAAGAAAGCACATAGGCAGAATATTCGCATTCTTTTGACAGCAAAACTGCATTTCATGCACCAGGTGGGGCCAGACCGTAACTTACTTTAAAAAATCGACTTCAAAATTATACAGACAACTTCTAAAGCCTTTTATAAGACACAGACTCTATTAAAGAACAATTCTTACGCTAAATACAAACATTTAGATTTAATTATAGATTTCGTTAAAATCACAGCACAATCTACAGCTTTACAAATGTGTAAGTGTGTAGCTTGAGGCATACAATTAACTGAAGACCAACACCTGTGTTGCTTTGTCATAGAGCTCCATCACTGTGACAAAAAGTCAAGAAGGGAGGAAGATGGAACGGCGAAAGTGAACCAGAGAATTCGAAACACGAATTTCTAGTACACGTCGAAGCTTCGGTCTGCAGTACTAAAAATCGTATATTTTGAGAGAATACTATTTAAATAATGGGGACCGCGGTAGCACAGTGGTTAAGGTGCTGTGTTACAAATGTGCATAGCCTAAATAAACGACCCACGGGCAAGCGGTTGAAGAACAATACAGACCATGTGCTATAAAGCAACACTGTGGCGCGTTCGCGTAAAGTTTATACCTCCTCGGCTATCCTAACAGCCTGATACCATTTTAATTGAAGGGAGTGCTTTTATGACGATTTACTATCGCCGGCAACAATCAGACATACTGAAGTTTTCCCGTACAGTGCCCCATATTTTTGCCCGACAATAACTAAATCTGAATTTTGTAGACAAATTTTAATGTTAGTCACCAATAGCAAATGTCACGAATATTTGTCCAGTGATACATGCGGACAGACGGATGGACGGACGGATGGACGGACGGACGGATGGACGGACGGACGGATGGACGGACGGACGGATGGACGGACGGACGGATGGACGGACGGACGGATGGACGGACGGGCGGACGGACGGATGGATGGACGGATGGGTGGGCAGGCGGACGGACGGACGGACGGGTGGGCGGACGGACGGGCGGACGGACGGACGGGTGGTCGGACGGACGGGCGGACGGACGGACGGGCGGACGGGCGGACGGGCGGACGGACGGACGGGCGGATGTACGGACGGACGGGCGGGCGGATGGACGGACGGACGGATGGACGGACGGATAGAAATGACGAAGCTAATATGTTTTGCTAGTAGGCGAACGCATCTGATAAAGGAATAGTATTTTCTCTCGGGTAAATGCGACCAGACTAAACTCAATGTTTGGAGGCTAAGAACAAATCAGTATATACCGCTTACAGGTAAAGACGCTAAGTTAAAATGCAAGGTCCACTATGACATTTATGGAGAACCAACACATAGACTGTGGTCGTTGTTATTACTGACGTGGTGAACATTATGTGGATAATGGTTTGTGCATCTGGACAGAGGCGATGTTTGTATGAAACTGGGTTAGAAGTAGATACGTAGAACGTAATTGTGGAAATATGTGCAGGATTTTAGTAAGGTCATGGTGTTTTAAGAGAGATATTTACTTCTTCCAGGTCTCTTAAAAATTCGAATAAATCCATATAGACCATAGGAATTTGGTTTGAAGTTTTATGGTAATTTCAAGCCATTAAAGTAGGCTAATCCCCCCCCCCCCGTGGCGCTGCGTCCCAACGCGGGCCATGGCCTCCTCATTCTTGAGGTTTCTAGATCACACAAAATGACGCATCACAGTCGGTAGGACCCCTCTGGGCGCGTGATCAGTGCGTCGCAGAGACCTCTACCTGACAACACACAACACTCACAACAGACATCCACGCCCACGGTGGGATTCGAACCCACAATCTCAGCAGACAAGCGGCCGTAGACCTACACCTTAGAACGCGCAGCCACTGGGACCGGCTAAAGTAGGCTAATATTAAGTAAAAACCACATAATCAAACATCAATTAATTAGATGTGGCCCTCCTAAAACACTACGCAAATTTTGGTACAATGCAGTGTCTTCGCACAGGTAAGTAATTGATAATCATAGCGACGAATCAAATCATTCACTTTATATTACTTTGAAACTGCACGAAAATGATACTGTTTGTTTTCAATAACGCCCAATATTTTCTTTGTACCGCCATCTTTGCCACCCCCCCCCCACTTCCCCCCCCGTCTCTCTCTCTCTCTGAGTGTTTTCTCATATTTCCCGAAGTCAGAACTACTCAATTCTGAGAATTATTTCCAAGAACAAGAATTATTCATACAACTGCTTTTGATTACGAAAGGTACTTCAGTATTCCCTGCACAAATCGCATTACAGAGATAGAAGAAATATACACGAGTATTTAAAGCAAGTTATTAAACTTATGGAGTGTTTACTCATCCAAATAAAGTTAAGTTCATTTGTAAATACTGTTTGAATTTAAAAGAACACACGCCTCGTGAAAGACAGACATTTTTTTAGTTTCTACTGCATGCAACAAAGAGCCAGAAGCTACTTGAATAGTCAAGGTTGCCGCCGTCTGCTGCCTCACAGTCTTCACAAGAAAAATGGGTCGAGAAGAGCCCTAAGAAAGGCATGTCTCAGAATTCCACCCTTCCTTCCTACCAAACTTATCATCCAACAAATTCGGTATTCATGTCCGTGCATTAGTGAACAATTTAATGGATAACACAAACAAAAGCACAAATATTCAATTATGCACTTTCACATACAATCTATAATATTCCGATATGTATCGATCTTCTTAGAACATCCTCATGGAGTCTTACATCAAACAAGCTTATATGAAACATAGATAATTATCGTCTGTGTTTCATATATGCTTGTTTGATATAAGACTCCATGAGGATGATCTAAGGAGATTGATAAATGTCCGAATAACAGTAGATTGTACGTGAAAATGTATATTTTAATACTCGTGTATTTGCTGGTGTTATCTATTAAAAACTGCTGTCGCTAACTCCCTCCATTCACCTGCGTAGCCATCTGCAATCAAGTCACAGATCCTTCTTGAAGCTTATTGTAAAGAAAAACCATCTTGATGCACAACCTATACTTAGTATATTTCGTCAACCTTTACATGTTTCGGGCATATCTAGGCCCATCATCAGCAGGTACAACCGCATGTATACAAAAATTGGTACTTATTATTCTTTTTAGATGACTGTCTGTTGTCTTGGTTGGATTGGAATAATTTGCAATTTGCAACTTCTACATGTTTCGGGCATATCTAGGCCCATCATCAGCAGGTACAACCGTATGTATACAAAAATTGGTACTTATAATTCTTTTTGGATGACTGTCTGTTGTCCTGTTTGGATTGTACATAGGGTTGTACCTCCTGATGATGGGCCTAGATACGCCCGAAACATGTAGAGGTTGATGAAATATACTAAGAATAAGTTGTGCATCAAGTTGGTTTTTCTTTACAACAATTATATCGAGATGTACGGTCAACAAAACATGCAACTTCTTGACGCTCTTCCCAAGCATCGTCGTACCGAGACAGCAAGCATGGGCACGGTAAACCTACTGTTACAAACGCCACGGAAGCTCCTGCCCCGTTTTCAACTCGCCATTTGTATTCATCTGGACACCATCAGTGACACTCCACTTGGTGCTGCGCTCCCAGTTGACTATTTCACAGTCAGGCCACAGGCTGTGACGAACAGTACAGGCCTACAAGCGACGACGCTTCTTGAGAATACGTTATCAAAGAACAGATCAACTGCAACTTTAAGCAGTATCGCAACTTACAGCACAGGCAGGCAATGGGACGCATGAACAGTTACAAGACCGAAATTCGATTCGCGGTTCGTCAATGATTTTTTCTTTGACGCCACGACCAAACCCGTTCTCACTGATTCACTAGCTTCCTGCCAAATACACACCAACATCTCCTTCCCTGGAGGTAAAGACACAGTACTGTTAAGTTCACCCATTTCACCATATGGCAACGAGATTATGGATGTGTGAAGTTTTACCCCCCTTTCCCTTAGGACATGGGTGCCCAAACCGCGGTCCGCGGCAACATTTGCAAATTACGTATACTGTAATAACTACACATTAACTTAGAAGGTTTGATACACCATTTGTGATTTTTATATCTGAGGCCGGTCTACCAGCTCACAGTAACAGTTGTGGCCCTCTTACAAACAACATTGGACACCCCTGTCTTAGGCTTGATGTTCAGGCGGAAGAATGAAAAGATGGGCTTATCTTAATGACATGCATTTCTCATTTTCTCACCCGCATTCGAATAGCGTGCTTGAGAAATGTGTCTTGTGGGAATTCAACGTCCAGGTTTCGTTCGAAGTGTTGTGGATCTATTCGTGCAGAAATTTGCATGCTGCGTGAAATAAGAAAATCAATGAGTAGGTTTTATATTCGTTTTTATAGCAATACGTCACAACCGTGACAAGTTGGATTGCATCTAATGTTAGAAGTTAAGTAGTAACAAACCGTAGTTCTAATCTAATGTAGTTAGTGCGCGACACAAAAAAAGGTCGGAGAAAAGAATTGACCACTCCAAATCTACGTAGCGCCAAGGTCATAAGGAGTACAGATTTACCCCCACGCCCAAGAAACACCTTTATGGCGAGCTGTTCTTTTTGGAGAGCGACTTATCATTTAGCTTTGTTTAACGATGTGAACTCATCTACAACATGTACATAGCACTGGATACTACGAACACTGTGAATTATTACACTGGACGTGAGATCGGACATCATCATCATCATCATCATATATCTTTCATGGAGTTGGGCCACTTGCTGACCCGTTCCGGTCTCACGTAACCAGAAGTCTCTTCAAAGTTCTACCATGATTCCTTCTGCCAGTGACGTGCCCTCTCTTATACACCATACAAGCATTTGGTGGACGGTAGTAATGAACGACACGAAATGATGGCTATGGTCAGCCGGTCCCGGGGCACTTCTCGAGTCCAGAACCTCCGTAATGCAAAATGTTACCGGTGACGTGGGTCTCTGCAAATGTCACACACGTTAAAGTTTGGACGGCCCTGTTCAATGGGCATAACAGGAGGCAAAGCACGAGGACAGCAAATAGGCATTCTACTAGGCTACTCCAAATTTCGGCTGGATCGAGTTACTCCTTGTAATTACGAGCGAGATCGGGTTTCCTATTCAGCAAATCTTGTTTGCTTTTCCTCTCTTTTGAGATTGCTGTTTAGTACGGCTGAACACATTGTGAGATATAATCTTTCGTGTCTGTACTGGTACGATTTTACCAGCGTTTAATGCATTGTGAGAGACATATTAGGTGGTGTCTTTTTGCTTGGAAATTGGGCTTTCATGCTTGAACCATTTTATGGAAGTTGAGGGTGCTACCTACACATGCCATGTGTTGATTATCGTCACACTGCAGAGAAGGGGGAACACGTTGCTTACAAAAACACGCCTTTCAAACGATCCACGCACTCTACACTCTGTAGTATGGATGTACATCCAGTAACAAGGGTGCACAGTCACAGTTTAGCCTTTACCGTGAAACTCTTTTCTCGACAAGTATGAATTATGTGAAAATGTCTGCACCGTAGCTTACTGCGTAGCGGGAGGCCAGATATTTTCTGAAAACTAAATTCTTAGATATGACGGACGGTCGCCCAGGCAGTAACTCTTGTCTACGCACGAATTGGGCCTATGCGATGGATGTATCAACTAGCGTACGAACTATTAAACTCCCAAACAGAACTGTGTTCTGAGGAGTTATTTACGAACTCTAATTTGGGATGAAAGAGAAACGGAGTGACTGAATATGCCGATAAAAGTCAGAAAATACGACATACAGAAGTGCAAACAGATCGACCAACCCACGAAAACGACGACTCAGTAGTGACCTGGTACAGAAGTGCGTGTGAATGTAATGCAACGTGATGAAACGTAATATAATGTAGTGTAATGGAGAATACTGTAGTACAGCGTAACGTAATGTAGTGAAGTGTGCACGTGTGTGTGTATGTGTATGTATGTATATGTGCGTGTGTGTATATAAAATTCACTCTAGAACAGGTCACGAAGCTCCATAGGGGGATTAGAGGTACAGCTCTACCCTTTCTTTAACCTCGGCCCTAGATGGGAGTGTGTTCAGTGCCACGCCCCGGCCGCTTTACCCTCGGGAAAGACCCGGTACTCCTTGTATAGGAGGCTGGGTAGGCCCCAGGGCCGGCCTGGAAGGGAGCGGAAAATCTCGCCCCCCACCGGGATTCGATCCCCGGGCCTTCCAGTCCGTAGCGAGTCGCTGCTATCCCGGTCCATTATATATATATATATATATATATATATGTAGAACGTACATACGTGCGCGTGAGTGTGTATATGAAATGCACAAAACAAGTTACTAGCGACGTACAGCCATTTCGTTCCATCGATCACAGAGAAACATCGACAGTACAAAACTGTGGCGAAATTTATTGCAAGAATATGCGGACGGTACACGTGTCCTCCAGTCTGCCGTCACATAATTCAGCGGAATTACACTAATCTTAATGCGCTGAGGCATGAGATTCGTCAACAGGCAATTCCTACTTTACACTCAATATGCAGCTTCCACCTCATTCATTTAGGTTGGTTAACTCTGTGTAGAGAATAAACCTATATTTTTGTGACAGCTATAGGAAACAAATGTGTGGCGACGTGATATTTGCTTAAGGTTACAGGATGTACCGCAGTCTATAGCTATCTCTATGTCTACCACGAAAATTAGCAACACATATAAGACGAACAAATACAAATATATATATATATATATCTATAATAAAAAGAGTAATCTAATTCATTGTAGAGGCTTATATAGCCCTTCATAAAAATTGGTAGCTGCTCATATAACCGAAGGATTGTATATTTTTAATTACACAGAATTTAAATCGCTCTCTAAAGGAAAGTCCCAGCATCAACCACAATTCTGATGCAGCTGAATCCTACCCACACCCTCACACCCAATAATTCCGAGATAAATTTTAATATTATACTCAGATATACATCTAATTTTTTAAAAATATTCTCCTCTCTTGATATTTTCCGATTATCATTTTTATGCACTCGTCATTTCGGCATGCGTTCTACAAGTTACAACCACTTCATACTTACTGATCGAAATTTCTCTACTGGTAATATATCTCTCCTAATTAACATTTATTTATGCGCTTATCGTTCCTTTAATGACGAGTCCAAATTTATCTACCAAATAACACAACTATCTAGAGAATAAAAAAGAGTTTTTTTTATTTCAGATAATGTTTCCCAGAATCTCTTTCCAATGTTTTTATACAGACCACATTTCTACAATCCAGCCGCATTTCCTTATGGATGAGGGATGTCTGAGCCTTCCTGAGCTTTAAAGGTACGATGGTACAAGCTTCTTAATGTATGTTCTCATACAAGATGGCTGTTGTGGCAGAAGGCTAATTTGTCTCCTTCTTCTAGCAGGATATGTGGAGCCAGCCGACGAGTTGACGTAATGGAGAAATCTCTCCGATACGGTCCACGGCCCAGGAGCCACTGATGTGCCGGGGTCAGCCCCTCCCACTCAGCGGTTTGTGATTTAGTTCCTTTTCTTTATATTTTCTTAAGAAGCTAATGCATTTGGTGTAACATACAGAAAGGGTCAGTGCTTGAACAATTAGGCTTATGCGATATGACAGAGAAAAAAAAAAGAGAGTAAGAGAGAGTAAATACTTCTTACAGCACTAATTTAAAACAAAACTAAGAAATTTCAGCACCCTGAGCTACCAGACCAGAATTTGGTATATTATTAGGCAATCTTCAGAAACAGAATAGAGATAATGCAGTACCGCAGACTATTACTGCCCACAAGCGACTCAGTTAACAGAGCCTAAACTAAAGGACATATTTATGTAAAATTCGACAATGGAGAATTTCACTCACGGTTGTCACATAATCTCTATTTTCAGGCTTCCTGATCCACATAATGCATCATATATTAATCTTTCACAAGCATCCCACAAAGCGAGCCACATATTTTCTGAAAATAAAGTGACCCAGTGTCAGTGGATGATTGGAATCTGCGAAGAAAAAGTGGTATTGGTCTGAATTTCGTTTAAATATTAATTAAAACAGCCCTGTAAATCAACCCCCCCCCCCCCCCCCCCCCCACCAACAAAACAAAAAAAAC
>Ga0123355_10006601_pt1 | contig 17220 bp, 11 predicted proteins | sample TergutEmb28metaG_3_FD_89872 | JGI IMG/M metagenome (GOLD analysis project Ga0123355, IMG submission 89872) | Embiratermes neotenicus P1 segment gut microbial communities from Petit-Saut dam, French Guiana - Emb289 P1 | ecosystem: Host-associated > Arthropoda: Insects > Digestive system > Gut ...
CAGAGTTTGGCGATGCCCTTCGGCACGGGGCCGATCTCTTGCTCACAATCGGCGGCGGCAGCACCGTGCCGCTCGAAGAAGGTTGGCGGTTATGCGTGGCACTCGGTCGCTTAGTGGCGCCGTTTGCCGCCCGGCTCGGAGGTTTGCTGGCCACCGGCGGCGATACTGCCCGCGGTATATTGGGCGCCTTGGGTGCCGTCGGCCTGCGCCTGATCCGCGAGATAGAGCCTGGCGTCGCGCTGAGCGTGACGCAAGGCGAGCGTCCGTTGCCGGTCGTGACGAAAGCTGGCGCATTCGGCGGGCCAGCTAGCTTGGTGCATTGCCGGGCCGTCCTGTCCGGTGCAGGAACTGCGAAAACCTGAAGGAAGCCATGTCCCGTCCGATCATTGCCATCACGATGGGCGATGCTGCCGGCATCGGCCCGGAAATCATCTCGAAAGCGCTCGGCAATGCCGAGCTGTACGAGCGATGTCGGCCCTTTGTGATCGGCGACGCCGAGCGGCTACGCCGCGTTGCGCCGCTGGTTGGTTCCGCTCTGGACGTGCATCCGATCGATGCACCCGCAAAGGCCCGATTCCAGGCCGGCACCGTTGATTGCATCGACCTTGACCTGGTCCCGCCCGATCTCCCATTTGGCGCGGTCTCTGCCGTCTGCGGCCACGCCGCTTACTGCTTCATCGTGCGTGCCGTCGAACTGGCGAAGGCGGGCGTGATCGATGCCATTTGTACTGCGCCGCTCAACAAAGAGGCGCTGCACGCCGGCGGCCACATCTACCCGGGTCATACCGAGATGCTCGCGGAACTCACCGGAACGCGGGAAGTGTCGATGATGCTGGTCGCGCCAAAGCTGCGTGTCATCCACGTCACAACGCATATCGGCCTGATTGATGCGGTGGCGAAGATCGAGCCAGGCCTCGTGGAGCGCACCATTCTCCGTGCGCACGAGGCCTTGGTGCACGCAGGCATCGCCGCTCCGCGCATCGGCGTCTGCGGCATCAACCCCCATGCCGGTGAACACGGCTTGTTCGGTCATGGCGAGGAAGAAGAAAAGATAATCCCCGCTGTCGCCGCCGCGCGTGGCCGTGGCTGCACGGTCGATGGCCCGCTGCCCGCGGATAGTCTGTTTTTTCGTGCCTCGCGCGGCGATTTTGACGTGGTCGTGGCGATGTATCACGACCAGGGCCATGGTCCGGTCAAAGTACTGGGGCTGGAGGCCGGGGTGAACATCACTGTTGGCCTGCCCGTGATCCGCACCAGCGTCGACCATGGGACGGCGTTCGACATCGCCGGCACTGGCGTCGCAAATGCGGGCAGCCTGCTAGAGGCTTTGCGCCAGGCAATCAGCCTCTCCCCGGCGCGGGCGGAGGGCTAGCGAGGTGGTGTCGAAGGTGCGGCCTCCTTCGCAATGAGAACCGCCGGCGATACAGCGAGAACCAGCGAAAAACGTTTCCCGGCATGCATGTGCGCTTCGTCCAGATCGCTTCCAACGAATTGGCAGTCTTGCGCTCCGTGCCGTTCGATGGTGTGGCGCTTGCGGGCGATGCGACATCTCGAATGATGCAGAATTTCGAGCCTAAAGAGGGACGGGATCTCAGGCCGAGACGGCGGGCCCATTGGAAAGGGCGGTAACTCTCATGGCGGTACTGCAGTGGGCTGCAACACATCGCCCGGCGCGAGGCTTTGGCGGTCCTCGCTGGCCTGTTTGTCGCTGAAACGCAGGAGGGAGCCCTGGTTCACGCCGGATCTGAAACAGGCGATGTCCGCGAGGCTCGCTCTCGGCCTTAATCCTTGGTTCATGCACGCGGCCGAGTTGAGCAAGTATGTCCCATCGCGGACGCAACCCCGTATCGGATCTCGTCTGCCTGTTCAGCCGGGGATCCCTAAGAGCTTCGCCGCCGTCCCACCCAGGATCCCCACCCGCTGGTCGTCGGTTAGCCCCGGGGTTTTCAGCACCAGATCGACTTCGGTGCTGGTCCATGGGAACGGATAGTCCGTGCCGATCATGATCTTGTCGGGCCCGCTCTCAGCGATCAGATGACGCAGCGCTTCCGGCGTAAACACGATGGTGTCGAAATATAGCTGCCCGTCGCGAAGATACGACGTCGGACTCTTCTTCGGCAGTGGCCCGACCCGTTGTGGGAACGTGCGGATCACCGCATCGGAGCGGTTCGCGTACGACGGCAGGAATCCTCCACCATGGGCGGCGCAAATCTTCAACCCGGGGAACCGGTCGAGCGTGCCTTCAAAGATCAGGTGCGACAGCGCGATCGTCGTCTCCAGCGGATTGCCGATCGTGTTGGTCAGCAGGCCGCTGCCGTTCAGCCGGCCGCTCGGCTCCAGTTCCCGCGTGCCAAGCGGGTGCATGAACACCAGCACGCCGAGTTCCTCGCACTTCGCCCAGAACGGATGGAATTTGGGATTTGCCAGTTCCTCTCCCGCGACGCTGCCGGCCACGCCGACGCCGCGGAACCCGAGCTTCTTCACCGCGTGCTCCACTTGTTCCGCGGCGAGGTCAGGGTGCTGCAAGGCGGCGGTAGCGAAGGCCATGAACCGGTCAGGGGTGGCAGCGCAGAACTCTACCAGCGTCTCGTTCTGGACCCGAATCAGTTCGGCCGCCGCGTCGCGTTCGGCGCGGTACCAATAGGGATTGATCGAGAGCACTTCGACATCGATGCCCTGCGCATCCATTGCCGCGATGCGCGTTGAGGTGTCGTGCATCAGCAGGCCTGGCGATTCCAGCGGATGCTTGATTATTTCGGCCGCTTTCGGAACGATACAGTGCGCGTGTACGTCGACCGTCTTGACGCGCTTGCCATTCACCACGACTTCGCGCCGCCGCGATGCCGATCCCGGTGGGGGTGCGGCGGTGGTCATCCCGCAGCCGACGAACGCGATGCTTGCCAGTGCACCAGCCAGCAGACTTCCGGTGATCGACATCCGTGCTTCCTTCCCTCGTGCGTTTTGGTTCGTGACGGACAGCCTATCACGGCTTGCGCACGCGAGAGCAAGCCGCGCCAAACCGTCATGCAACGCAACGGGAGCGCCCGCGCGTTTCGGTTCTGCCAGATCAGGTGGCGCGGCATGCACGACGCGGCCTCGACGTTTCTCGAGCGAGCGTTTATGCGGAACCGTCGAGCCAACGGAGAATCACGCGCCCATGCCGACATTCAAGCCGCAATCGGTCTATGCAGTTTCCCATCTCATCGCGACGCGCATGGGCAGCACCGAGGCGGAAGCCGCGACGGTCGCAGACCATCTCGTACGCGCCAACCTGGCCGGGCACGACAGCCACGGTATCGGCATGATCCCCGCCTATGTGCGGTTGCTGCACGATGGGCTGCTGGTGCCGAACCAGACGCCGGCAGTGGTGCTGGATAGCGGTGCGCTGCTGGTGATCGATGCAAAGCGCGGCGTCGGCCAGAGCATGGCCGCTGAAGCGGTGTGCCGCGCCATTGCCCGCGCCCGGCAAATCGGCGCTTGCGTGTTGGCGCTGCGCAATGCCTCGCATGTCGGCCGAATCGGGACCTATGGCGAGCAAGCCGCGAACGCCGGCTGTGTCTTCACGGCGTTCGTCAACGTGGCAGACCACCGCGACATCGCCGCACCCCATGCCTGTGCTGAACCGCGGCTAGGCACCAACCCATTCTGCACCGCCATTCCGGGCGAGGACGGACCGTCGATCATGCTGGACATGGCGACCACATCGATCGCCGCAGGCAAGGCACGCGTGGCATGCAACACAGGAGTGCCGGTGCCGGAGGGATCGTTGATCGACACGTCCGGCAAGCCGACCAACGACCCGACCGGCTTCATTCGTGACCACACCGGCGCGCTGCTGACATTCGGCCGGCACAAGGGATCGGGGCTGGCGGTGCTGTGCGAGGTGATGGCAACGGCGGTGGCCGGAGGCCAGGCTGCGGGCCAGCCGACGCACGGTGGCATCCTCAATTCCATGCTGGCTACAGTGATCGATCTGTCGAAGCTTGGCGATCCGGCAGCGATCCGCGCACAGGTGGAGGCGACCAAGGAGCATGTCCGTTCCAGCCGCGTCGCGCCCGGGTTCGACGAGGTGCTCTTGCCTGGGGAGCCGGAGCGACGTTCCAGACAGGTGCGGTCGCGCGACGGCATTCCGGTGGATGACACGACATGGCGCGAGATCTGCGCGGCGGCAACGTCGCTCGGCATCACCGATGCGGAGATCGCGCGAGCGGTTGGCTCCAACGAGCGTTAGCCGCATCGCGGCCCGGCCGCGCTCTGAAACCGTGGGCCTCGCTCGCGCCGGGGGGCAAGTTCACCCGACCCGCATGAAGCCGACCAGCCGCTCGGTTTCTGCCAAGATCGGATCAGCGATCGCCGCGGCGCGCTGCGCGCCGTCGCGCAGCACCGCGTCCAGGTGCGCCTGATCGGCCAGCAGTCGATTGGTTTCCGCCGCGATCGGTCGCAGACTGTCGACGATCAGATCCGAGAGAGCGTCTTTGAACGCTCCAAATCCCTTGCCCCCGTGTTCCCGCAACACGCCCGCGTGGTCGGTGTTCGCCAGCGCCGCGTAGATGCCGACCAGGTTGCGTGCTTCTGGACGGGACTCGAGGCCAGCCGGCTCGGAAGGCAGCGGTTCCGGATCCGTCCTGGCGCGGCGGATCTTCAGAGTGATCGTATCCGGATCGTCATTCAGGTTGATACGGCTCTGATCCGACGGATCGGATTTCGACATCTTCTTCGTGCCGTCACGCAGGCTCATCACACGGGCCGCCGGGCCCATGATCAAGGGCTCGATGTTCGGGAAAAACTCCACGCCGTAGTCGTGGTTGAACTTCTGCGCGATGTCGTTCGCCAACTCCAGGTGCTGGCGCTGATCATCGCCGACGGGCACGCGAGTTGCATGGTAGGCCAGAATGTCGGCCGCCATCAGATTCGGATAGACGTAAAGTCCGGCTGACGCGTTCTCACGATTCTTGCCGGCCTTGTCCTTGAACTGCGTCATGCGGTTCAGCCAGCCGATGCGCGCGACGCAGTTGAAGATCCAGGCGAGTTGCGCATGCGCGCGCACCGAGGATTGCAGGAATACGATGTGCTTTTGCGGGTCGATGCCGCATGCCAGCAGCACGGCGGCCATCTCGCGGGTCTGCCGGGTCAGGTCGGCAGGGTCCTGCCACTCGGTAATCGCGTGCAGATCGACAACGCAATAGATGCAGTGATGGCCGTCCTGCAGGGCCACCCAGTTTCTGAGCGCGCCGAGATAGTTGCCAAGAGTAGGCATGCCGGTCGGCTGAATGCCGGAGAAGATCCGCTGCATATGAGTGGCCAGTCGTCAGTGGTCGATCGTAAGTGAAGAGGCGGGACTGATGGCCGATCCAGGCCGGCAGCGCAAGCCGTGGCTTCGCTCTCCCGCGCCGCGGCGAAGACCGAGCAGCGCCGCAGCGAAGGTCGGGGACCAAACAGGCGCAGCACCCTGCGGTTCCCCTTGCTGCCCTCGCTCGGGTCCGCGGTGTGTCCCGCCATGAGGTGAGATTATTCGGCGGCGTCCGCGTACGCCTCCAACGGCGCGCAAGTGCATACGAGGTGTCGATCACCGTAGACATTGTCCACCCGCTTCACCGGCGGCCAGTATTTTGCCTCCGCCACCCACGGCAGTGGAAACGCCGCCTGCTCGCGCAAATAGCCGTGTGTCCAGGTATCAGCCATCACTTCACGCGCCGTGTGGGGCGCGTGTTTCAGCGGGTTGTCCGACCGGTCGAGCGTGCCCGCGGCAATCGCCGCGATTTCTGCGCGGATTGACAGCATCGCGTCGCAGAACCGGTCGAGTTCGGCTTTGCTTTCGCTCTCGGTCGGTTCGATCATCAGCGTGCCGGCAACGGGCCAGGACATGGTCGGGGCGTGAAAACCGAAATCCACGAGGCGCTTGGCGATGTCCTCGACCATCACGCCGGCCTCGGCCTGGAAGGCCCGGCAGTCAATGATGCACTCATGGGCGACCATGCCGCCGGGGCCGGTATACAGCACCGGATAAGCCGTACGCAGCCGCTCCGCAATGTAGTTAGCATTCAGGATCGCCACTTCCGACGCGAGGGTGAGGCCCGCAGCGCCCATCATGCGGATATAGGCATAAGAAATGGGCAGGATCAGCGCGGAACCGAACGGCGCGGCCGACACCGGCCCGAATCCCGTCGGCGGGCCTGCATCGGCGCGCAACGGATGGTTCGGCAGAAACGGCGCGAGATGTGCAGCGACGCCGATCGGTCCCACGCCCGGTCCGCCGCCGCCATGCGGAATGCAGAACGTCTTGTGCAGATTAAGATGGCACACATCGGCGCCGACCGCGCTGGGAGATGTAAGCCCCACTTGCGCGTTCAGGTTGGCGCCATCCATGTAAACCTGACCACCGGCCTCGTGCACGATTGCACAGATCTCGCGGATCGCGGTTTCGAACACGCCATGCGTACTGGGATAGGTCACCATGATCGCCGCCAGCCGATCGCGATGCAGCGTCGCCTTGGCACGCAGATCCGCGAGATCGACGTTGCCCTCGCGATCGCAGCCTACGACGACGACGCGCAGCCCGGCCATCGCTGCGCTCGCCGGATTGGTGCCATGCGCCGATGCCGGGATCAGACAGACGTCGCGCGCGCCCTCGCCCCGCGATTCGTGCCAGGCGCGGATCGTCAGCAGCCCGGCGTATTCGCCCTGGGAGCCAGCGTTCGGCTGCAACGTGACCGCAGCAAATCCGGTGATCGCCCGCAGCCATGCTGTGAGCCGATCGATCAACAACGCGTAACCGTCGGTCTGGTCATCGGGTGCGAAAGGATGGATGTCAGCGAAGCCAGGCAGCGAGACCGCGAACATCTCCGCTGCGGCGTTCAGCTTCATGGTGCACGATCCCAGCGGAATCATGCTGCGGTTCAACGCAATGTCCTTTTCTTCCAGCCGCTTCAAATATCGCAGCATCTCGTGCTCAGAACGGTACTGATTGAACACCGATTGTTCGAGAAAGATCGTGCTGCGCACCAACTCCGCCGGAATGCTGGCCGGTGCCTCGCCCAGTTCGCCACCGAGAACACCGGCGAGCGCCGACAGCTCTTCGTGCGTCACAGTTTCGTCGATGGAAATTCCGACCGCACCGTCATCGACACGCCGTAGATTGAACCCCGCAGCCAGCACCGCACGCAACATCGCGTCGGCATTGCCGCAGTCAATCACAATCGTGTCGAAGAAGGCGCCATGCCGCAGCTCGTACCCCGCGTGCACGCAGACATCGGCCAGCAGCCGTGCCATCAGATTCACCCGACGCGCGATGCGCTTAAGCCCATTAGGCCCGTGCCACACGGCATAAAATCCAGCGATCACGCCCAGCAGCACCTGCGACGTGCAGATATTCGACGTCGCCTTCTCGCGCCGAATGTGCTGTTCACGCGTCTGCAGCGCGAGCCGCGTCGCCGGCGCGCCAGCCGCATCCAGCGACACACCGACCAGCCGCCCGGGCATATGCCGCTTGTAAACGTCGCGCGTGGCAAAGAATCCGGCATGCGGGCCACCGAAACCCATCGGCACACCGAAACGCTGTGCTGAGCCGACCACCATGTCAGCGCCTATCGCGCCAGGCGGTGTCAGCAGCGTGAGGGCCAGCGGGTCCGCCGCAACAATCGCCAGTGCATCGACACTATGCGCGGCCTCGATCTCGTCGACCAGCGAACGGATCGCGCCCGTGGTGCCAGGGTATTGCAGCATCACGGCGAACGGCCGTGCAGCGCGGATCGCCGCCGCGTCGCCGGGCGGGATGTCCACCAGCGTCACGCCAATCGGCTTTGCGCGTGTCGCCAGCACCGCGCGCGTCTGCGGATGCAGATCGGTGGCGACCGCCAGTATATCGGATTTCGACTTGCTGATCGCATGCGCCATAGCCATCGCTTCGGCCGCAGCGGTTGCCTCATCAAGCAGCGAGGCGTTGGAGATCTCCATGCCGGTGAGCTCGCAGACCATCGTCTGAAAGTTCAGCAGGGCTTCCAGCCGGCCTTGGGAAATCTCCGCCTGGTACGGCGTGTACGCCGTGTACCAGCCGGGATTTTCCAATACATTTCGCTGGATCACCGGCGGCATATGCGTGCCGTGATAGCCCATGCCTATGAGCGACTTTTTGTGCACGTTGCGCGCCGCCATGCCGCGCAACTCGGCAATGATGGCGGCTTCATCAATCGGCGGCGGCAGCGCCAGCCCTCCACGTGTCCGGATGTCCGCCGGCACCGTCTTCGCGGCCAGTTTCTCAAGCGAGGTGACGCCCACCGCGCGCAGCATCGCGGCAATCTCAGATTCCGATGGCCCGATGTGGCGCGTCACGAAGCCATCCCTGGCTTCGAGCTCCGCGAGCTCGGCCAGCGCCGCAAAATCGCCGTCCATCAGTCGAGCGTCTCCAGGTATTCGTCGTAGGCGTCGCTGTCCATCAGCGCCTCGAACGCGGCGGTGTCGTCAATTTCCACGCGGAAGAACCAGGCTTCGCCCTCGGCGTCGGTATTCACCAGGGCCGGCTCGTCGATGATGTCCGGGTTGGTCTCGACCACCTTTCCGGTCAGCGGCGCATACAGGTCGGACGCCGCCTTCACGCTCTCGACGACAGCGCACGCCTCGCCCGCCGTGACCTCGCGGTTCAGTTCCGGCAGCTCGACGAACACAACGTCGCCAAGCTGCTCCTGCGCGTGATTCGTGATGCCAATCGTGGCGATGTCGCCGTCCAGCGACACCCACTCGTGTTCCTTGGTGTAGCGCTTGTCGGTTGGCATGGATCGTTTCCTTTGGCTTATCGAGCATAGCGATGCGGGACGAAGGGCAGCGCCACGACGCGGGCGCTCAACGGCTTTCCACGCACCATCGGGCGAACATGTGTGCCGGCATCGGCGAGGTCGCGGCGCACGTAGCCCATGGCGATCGGCACGTTCAGCGATGGCGAGAATCCGCCGGAGGTGACGGTGCCCGCCGCAGTGCCATCATCGGCAATGATGTCCGCGAGTGCCCGCGCCGATGCGCGGCCGTCGAGGCGGATGCCGACACGCCGACGTGGGTAACCGTGGTCGAGCTGATCGCGAATCACAGCCGCACCAGGAAAGTCCCAGGCCTTCCGGCGGCGCCGGCCGATGGTCCAGTAGAGGTTCGCTTCGAGCGGTGACGTCAGTTCGTCAATGTCATTGCCATAGAGGCAAAGACCGGCTTCCAACCGCAGCGAATCGCGGGCGCCCAGTCCGGCGGGAACGACCTCCGGCTCCCGCAACAGTCGATCGGCCAACAGCTCGGCCTGCTCCGCCGGCACCGAAATTTCGAACCCGTCCTCGCCAGTGTAGCCGGAACGCGACACGACGCAGGCGATAGCGCCGATCGCGATCTCGCCCACGCCCATGAACGGCAGTTGTGCCGCTTCGGGCGCGAGGTGCCCGAGCGCCACCGCCGCGGCCGGACCCTGGAGCGCCAGGAGCGCGCGGTGTTCGTGCACCTGCAGCGTCAGCGCAGCCGGGATGTTGGCGGCGAGATGCGTGAAGTCGTGTGCCTTACGGCTGGCATTGACCACCATGAACAGGCGTTCGCGGCCCAAATTGGCCACCATCAGGTCATCGAGGATGCCGCCCGCCTCGTTGGTGAACAGGGTGTAACGCTGGCGTCCGCGCTCGAGATCGATGATGTCGCCTGGAACGAGGCGTTCCAGCACGGCAGGTCCGGCCGCGCCGGTCAGCGTCGCCTGGCCCATGTGCGAGACATCGAACAACGCGGCGTGCTGACGGCAGTGCAGGTGTTCTGCCATGACCCCGCCGCGGCAGCGCGCCGCGAGATCGCCGGTGAAACTGTAGTGCACCGGCATCGCGTAGCCGGCGAACGACACCATGCGCGCGCCGAGCCGACGGTGCCACGCGTCCAGCGGGGTGGCGCGCAGTGGGAGGGGCGTCGGATCGTCAGGCGGCGCATTCTCGATCAAAGTCACGCTCCAGGCTCGGGTCACCGCACCGGCATTTTGCCGGCGTGGGTGACCCCCCTCTGTCGCGGAACCTGAGAGATTCGGGGCGACTGCCCCTTACTCCGTCGGTGCGACCGGCGTAGCGCCGGCCGTCTTTCCAGAGGTCCTTATCCCGCCGCGGTCCCTTGTGCCTGAGCGTTTCCGGGGGCCGGTTGCGCCTTCGGCGGCAGGCACTGGCCTGCTCTCTCCCGCGCCGGGTGGCCAGGACGGACCAACCATGCCGCCGTTCACCCGCAACTGCCAAGCGAAATTATGCAGAATTGCTCGAACGTAAGCTGCACGGGCGCGACCAGGCCGCGCACCGGCCGTAGCCTTGTCACAACGGGTCTACGCGTGACGCGCCGGGATAACTGCCGATGATGACACCACCGCGCGCATGGCTGCCCCTCTCAGTGCGTCCCCCGGTCGCGTCCCTGTTGAGGGATCCGGTATAGTTCCGCCCGACCGCTGCCGTAGGGGCCGCGCCGGAGAGAATGTCCATGATCCGAACCAGGCCCCGCGCGGGCCGTCGTCATTTCATTGCTGCGGCCCTCTGGGCGGGACTGTTGACCGTGGCCGCGACCGCGATGGCCGCGCCGGCCGATGTGCTCACCTACCACGCCGACGCCGCGCGCGGCGGCCATTACCAGGCCGATGGTCTGACCTGGGCAGCGGCGGCACACCTCCAGCCTGATCCCAGCTTCGATGGGCGGGTTCCTGGTCATATCTACGCCCAACCCCTGTTCTGGCAGGCGCAACAGGGCGGTCCTGAGTTGGTGATTGTTGCGACCGAGGACGATGTGGTGGCCGCACTCGATGCCACAAACGGGCAGATCGTCTGGCAAACCCACGTGGGCGCACCGGTGCCCGCGACCGCGCTGCCTTGCACCAACATCGACCCGCTCGGCATCACCGGCACGCCGGTGATCGATCCGGCACAGAACGCCGTGTTCTTGGACGCGCTCGTAGCCGGCGCGGGCGGCCCGCGGCATATGGTGTTCGCATTGCGGCTCACCGATGGAGCCGTGCTGCCCGGCTGGCCACTCGACGTTGGCCAAGCCCTGAACGGGCGCGGCGTTCACTTCGTTCCGCGCGATCAGAACCAGCGTGCGGCGCTCGCCCTGCTGGATGGCCATGTGTTCCTGGGTTTCGGCGGCCATACAGGCGACTGCGGTGACTATCACGGCATGGTGATCGGGCTCGCCACCACCACACCACGCCTGACTGGGGTCTGGGTGTCCCGTGGCCGAAAGGCAGGCATCTGGGCTCCGGGCGGCATCAGCGTTGCCGACGGCAAGCTCTATTTTGCCACCGGAAATTCCCAGCGCGACGCCAAACCGGCCGCCCCATGGGACGACGGCATCGGCGCATTCCGTACGACCACCACGTTGTCACACAGCGATGACCCGCACGATTTCTTCGCCCCACGCGACTACGCCACGCTGGACGACGAGGACCTCGACCTGGGCGGCACGGTGCCTCTCCCGGTCGACCTCGCCAACGGCCTGCGACGGCTGATCACAATGGGCAAGGATGGCAAGGCCTACCTGCTCGACCGCGACAACCTCGGCGGCCTCGGTGGCGCGCTGGCGGTCCGGCGTGTCGCGGACGGCTCGATCATCCAGGCGCCGGTGGTTTATCGCGCGCGCGGCGAGACCATCGTCGCCTTCCGCACGCCCGGCGCCCTCTGCCCGGACGGACCGAGCACGACCGCAGTGCTGGCGCTCGCGATCGATCCGGCCGGGCTGCGCCCGCTCTGGTGCGCGCCGATCGACGGTCGCGGCATCCCGATTGTCACCACAGCGACTGCCGAGGCCGACCCGATCGTCTGGGTTGCCGGCGCGGAGGGCGACGAACGCCTGCACGGATTTCGCGGCGACACCGGCCGGGCCGTGTTCGCGAGCGGCAAGCTGCCAGGGCTGCGGCATTTCGTCACGCCGCTGGTGGCTGATGGAAGGCTCTACGTGGCCGGCGACGGCCGCGTCTTCGCGTTCCGCTGGAAACTGCAAGAGGCAGCCGCGCGAAAATGAGAGAGGCGGGCAATCACTGTTCGGCGCCCTTCCGTCGCACTTGTCGCGATGTGGCCGAGGACCGGATCTCGGCCTGAAGGATATCGAGGCGTTAAACGGCGGCGCCAAGTGGTGTTGCGCGGTCTTGGTGCAGCGACATGCTGCACGGGGTTCGCGTGCGGCTACCCAACGTCCTGGCGCGGTGCCCTACAGCGGGTGGCATAGTGGCCGCCTCGGGAGGCTCTTCTCCAACAGATCAATGGCCAGTGAAAGGCATGCCTCTCTCTCGCGCACCTTCGTGCCATGCCTTCGTGATGATTGGGATGTCGCCGCGCGCCGCGAGCACGGCACACTCGGGACGCTGCGTAAGATGGTAGAGCGGCAGTTCACCGAATTGTTTTCAATTTCGCATCGACCTGGCCGTTGATGAACGGCGGTTATGCGGCCCCTCGGCACAGCGCAAGTTTTGATATACGCCAATGGGCCAGGTCGGGCTGCGGCATACGCTGGCGTTCGTCGGACTGAAGCAGGCCCGTTCCTGCGGTCGCTTGTGCCCGTGAACCGCGCTCTGAGCTGCGCGGAAGGCTCGAACCGGACCTTGATGCGTGGGGGATCAAAGTAACGGCAACGACGTTGCAGACGAACGTTTCTGTAGGGACTTGCGACGACCCGACAGGCACAGCCCTAAGCGACGGGGTGCGCTCCAGTATCCGCATCGATCAGGACCCATCACCGGCGTCCTTGCAGAGGAGAGGGTCAGGGCCTGTACCGCGCGACGCAAGGCGCGCAACGGGGAAGTCGCTCAGTGGGTCGGGTGTCCAATGATCGTCGGTGCCAGAGCTGTAGAGATAATAGCCGCATAGCGGTGCGGCGCCGGCGAGTGTCGCCAAATCGAAATTGACGATCGTTCGCAGAGCGCGGGATCTGATCCGGGAGCTGAACGCGATCTGGGTGCGGTGCGTAGCGGTGTCGCCCGTGCTGCACCGCAGCGTCGCTAGCCCCCAGCGACGGATGCGAGGCACCTGCATTTTTTGTCGCGTCGTCGGTGGATTTCGGCGATACTTTTACCGCACTCTCATCGCAGGTGCGTCGTCCGACCTTCGGCAGGCGACCTCCGGAGTGGCCTTATCGCGGGCCCGGCCCGCGAACGTCCAGAACGACAATAAACGGCGGAGCATCAGCGCCGTCAAACAGGGAGTACTCGCTTTGAATCCACCGAAACGTCGCGGTGCGTCCGCGCGTCAGTTGGCACACGACTGACGTGTACGCGCGATGCGGCAAGGTCATCAGCTCGCGATGACCGAGAAGAACATCGGCGCGGTCTCAGCGATGGCAGGGAGACAATCATGCGACACAATGATCGCAATCACGGTCAAACGGCGCCCCAATCTTTTGCCTTGGGGAGAAGGCAACTGCTGGCGGGCAGCGCCGCCGCACTGACTGCGGCCACGGCGCCGTTAGAAGCGCCACGCGCGTCGCCCGTGGTACCGGCGGGAAAGATGACGCTCGCCTGGCACACCAACATCGCCGAACGCTGGCTCGACCCGCAGCAGCATGACGGCACCGCCAGTCCGGACAATTTCCTGAACGCGCTGCAGGATGGCTTGATCAAGAACTTTCGCAAGCAAAAGTACGACCACCTGGCGCTGGCGGACAAGTTCGACTTTGCCGAGGATGCCAAGAGCGCCACATTTCGCCTGCGACAGGGCATCAAATTCCATGACGGCTCGCCGGTCACGCCAACCGACGTGAAGTGGAGTTACGAGCATTACCGCGGCGCTTGGCAGGAGGTGCTGCGCAAGCAGAACGATGGCATTGAACTGATCGGCGACGGCACCATCAAATTCCACTTCAAGCAACCGTTCCTCGACTTCCCGATCCTGATGGGTACCAGCAACGTGTGTGGCGCTGCCTGGCCGGTGCCGGCAAAATATTATGAGCAACAGGGGCCGGCCGGGTACTTGCAGAAGCCAATCGGCGCAGGCCCGTACCGGCTGGCCTCGCAGGAGCCGGGTGTGAAGCTGGAATTTGAGGCGTTCTCCGACTACTACCGTCCCGTGCACATTAAGCACTTGACGATGGTCGGCGTACCGGAGGCGGCGACTCGCGTTGCCATGCTTGAACGCGGCGAGGCAGACCTGATCTATTTCGTCCCGGGCGAATTGATCGCGCGGGTGAAGAACAATCCAAAACTGAGACTGGCGCCGATTGTGTCCGCCAACTGGTGGCTGGAGTTCCCGGGCTTCCAGGATCCGAAGAACCCGTTTCACGATAAGCGCGTGCGCGAGGCGATCAGCTTGGCGATCGATCGCGACGCGATGAATAACGCTGAATGCGATGGCATGGGCGTCACCGACGGCAATTGGATTGACGACGACGTCGAATATGGGATGCCCTGGGGCAAGTGGCCGCGCGACATCGCCAAGGCCAAGAAGCTGATGGCTGAAGCCGGCTATCCGAACGGCTTCGTTGTCGATTGGGTGACGCCGGTGCCGGACTATTACTCGCGCGGCGAACGGATCGTGTCGCAGCTCGAGGCGATTGGCATCCATTCGAAGCTGCAAGTGATGGAGCGCGGCGTGTTCCTAAAGCGGATGGAGGGCACATTGCGAGGTTGGCCGGGTGTGCAGATCATCCTCAATGCGGCGCGCATCGGCGGCACCTGGTCGAACTGGTACGACACGATGTTCAAGTGTGGTGGCTTCCAGTCGAAGGACTTCTTCTGCATCAAACCGTTGGACGACCAGTTCAACCAGTATCTGGCGTCCGACAACCAGAAGGAGCGTCAGCAGATCGCTTACAAGATCCAGACAGCAATGTTGGAGGAGTACTACGTGGTACCGGTGTTTCGCCACGCCTTCGTTAACGCAATCGGCCCGAGAATCAAAGCCGCGACGTGGCAGGATGTGTTCCCCACGATCACTTCTGGCTACGCTTATCCGTGGGAGGACATCCAGCTTGTGTAGGGTAGCGAGCGGCTCTGTCGTCGTTCGGAAGGGTGTGCCGCGGACGCAATCCTGTTCGAGCGAGTGGCAATCTCGTGCGTTGGATTGTGTCGCGTCGTTCGCAATGCCGATGGGCCGATGATCGCCCGTTACCGGGGGGATCCATGATGACCCGCTTTATCATCCGCCGGGCCTGCTACGCCCTGATTACGTTGTTCATTCTAAGCCTGACCATATTCACGGTGATCAGGCTCACGGGTGACCCGGTCACCTTGATGGCGGATCCTGGCGCACAGGCATCGGACCTGGCACTGGTGCGCAAGGAATGGGGTCTCGATCGGCCGTTGCCGGTGCAATACCTCTCCTTCGTTCGCAACGTACTCACCGGCCGGCTGGGCGAATCGTTCAATTACGAAATGCCGGTCAGCACGCTCTATTTCCAACGCCTGCCGAATTCGTTGGAGTTGGCGCTGGCGGCCACGCTTATCTCGTTCCTGATCGGAATACCCGCCGGCATCGTCTCCGCGGTAAAGGTCAACAGTGTCTGGGACAATGTCGGCAAGGTCATCGCCTTGCTTGGGCTCTCAGTGCCGGGGTTCTGGCTGGGACTCGTGATGATCCTAGTGTTCTCGGTGTCGCTCAATTGGCTACCGACCAGCGGCCAGGGCGGTTGGCGCAATCTGATCATGCCGTCCGTCGCGCTGGGATGGTATTTCGCCGCATCGCTGTTACGTCTGACGCGATCCAGCATGCTGGAGGTGCTGCGCAGCGAATACATCAAGCTGGCGCGGCTGAAGGGCCTGCCCGGCTTCGTGGTAATCGCGCAGCACGCCTTCAAGAACGCACTGATCCCGGTTCTTACGCTGGCCGGCGTGAACCTCGTGGTCATGATCAACGCCGCGGTCATCATCGAGGTGATTTTCGCCTGGCCTGGCATCGGCCGACTGCTGTACGAAGGTATCTTCCAGCGCGACTTCCCGCTTGTGCAAGGCGTTGTGATGGAGGCCGGGATCATGATCGTGCTGATCAATCTCATCGTCGACATCCTGTACGCCTATATCGATCCTCGCATCCGGCTTACCAGGTAACGCGCCATGTCAATCACCACAGTTCGGCCGCCGCCGCCCGCCATCCGCGCGATCGCCCTGACGCTGCGGAAAATCCGCACTGGCCGTCAGCTGCCGCTGTTGCCACTGGCTGTCCTGGTGCCGTTTGTGCTGATTGCGATCTTTGCACCGCTGATCGCGCCGTACGATCCGACGGAGCCGATCCCGGGGGCGAAGATTTTCGAACCGCCGTTCTGGGCGCAGGGTGGCAGTTTGCGCGCATTGCTCGGCACTGACTATCAGAGTCGCGACGTTCTCAGCCGGCTGATCTTTGGTGCGCGCGTGTCGTTGATTGTTGGCATCACCGGCACGATCGTCGCGGGCAGCATCGGCACTACGCTCGGCATGCTGGCCGGCTATCTCGGTGGCTGGGTGGACCAGGTGATCATGCGCATCACCGACGCATGGCTGGCGCTACCGGCCCTCGTGTTCGCGATTTTCCTGGCGACGATGGTTGGCCCGAGCATGTGGAACATCGTGATCATCCTGGGGGCGGTTTATTGGACCCGCTACACCCGGGTGATCCGTGGAGAAGTGCTCAGCCTGCGCGAACGCGAATTCGTCAAACTGGCCGAGATTGCTGGCGCCAGCCGGACCCGCATCATTCTGCACCACATCCTGCCAAACGTGATGAACTCGGTCATGGTGCTGGCTAGCCTGACGATCGGTGTGGTTATCATTGCGGAAGCTTCGTTGAGCTTTCTTGGTGTCGGCGTGCCGCCGCCGCGACCGGCCTGGGGGTCGATGCTGGCGGACGGGCGGTCGATGCTCATGGTGGGGGATTGGTGGCTGACGATTTTCCCGGGCTTGGGCATTATGCTGGTGGTGCTGGCAACGCAGCTTCTTGGCGACTGGCTGCGGATAAGGCTGGACCCGCAGCAACGGAATCTGTGATGCGCACGACCCGCTGTCCTGGACCGAGATGGATCGTGGCTGCCATCCCACTGCGGATTGATACTATCCGCTGGCTCCGTTACAGCGAGACCCGAAGGACCGCAGTAATCTTATGCAGTTCGTTGTACGGCTCCTCGGGCTCGCTGGGACTGTATCGTCGCTTTATCTCTCGTAACGACACGTGACGGATTCCGCGCAATGCCCTCGCTACTCGAAGTCTCTGACCTGCGCACGCACTTCATCGGCTTCGGTGGCGCACGCGTGGTGAAGGCGGTGGACGGCATCAGCTTCACTCTCAA
>Ga0123355_10006602_pt1 | contig 17218 bp, 15 predicted proteins | sample TergutEmb28metaG_3_FD_89872 | JGI IMG/M metagenome (GOLD analysis project Ga0123355, IMG submission 89872) | Embiratermes neotenicus P1 segment gut microbial communities from Petit-Saut dam, French Guiana - Emb289 P1 | ecosystem: Host-associated > Arthropoda: Insects > Digestive system > Gut ...
GACGGTAGTCTGATTGACGTGGACCTTGAATGCGATTGCGGTCACCGCTCCGACCGCCGCGACCACAAAGGCGAAGCGCACCGCTTGCGTCTGAGCCGGCGTTTTCACTCCCGCATTGTACGATGGGCGTGACATTTTGCACGTTTCGCAAGCACAATAGCTCGGATGACCAAGACGCCCGACCAGTGGCTCCAGGAAATTTCTCCAGAGAAGCCGCGTAGCATTTTCAAGTTGTTTCTGGGATATGCGCCGGGCGTCGGCAAGACCTACAACATGCTGAGCGAAGCGATTCGCCGTGCCAGCCGCGGGGAGGACGTGGTCATCGGCGTCGTCGAAACGCACGGCCGCAAAGCCACCGCTGAACTCGCCGCCAAACTCGACCGCGTCCCTCCCCGCAAGCTCGAATACAAGGGCACGCTTTTCGACGAGATGGATGTCGACGCCATCCTCGCCCGCAAACCGGCAGTTGCCGTCATCGACGAACTCGCTCACACCAACATCGAGGGCAGCAAACATCCCAAGCGTTACGAAGACGTTGTGGAATTGCTCGACGCCAAGATCGACGTACTCTCCACCATGAACGTGCAGCACGTGGAGAGCGTGGGCCCCACGGTGCAACAGATCACCGGCGTGCAGGTTCGCGAAACCGTCCCCGACTGGGTCATGCAGCGGGTCGATGAAATCGTCCTGGCTGATCTGACGCCGCAAGCGTTGCTGAAGCGCATGGAGCGTGGCGACATCTATCCCGTAGACCGAGCCCAGCGCGCCCTCTCGCATTTCTTCCGTCAGGGCAACCTGATCGCGTTGCGCGAACTTGCCCTCCGCCAGGTGACGGGAGTGGTCGACCGCAGCCTCGACGCATTTCTGGAAAAAGATGGCACCCAGCCCGCTCACACCGTACGCGAACGCATCGCGGTCTGCGTCAGTTCGAATCCCGCGGCGCAGTACATCATCGCCCGCGGATCCCGCATGGCGCAGGCGATGGGGGGCGAGTTTTACGTTTTTTATATCGATGTCGGCCGCGACACTCGCCCGGAAGACCAGCAGACTCTCGCGGAAAATATCCGTTTCGCGGAAAATCTGGGCGCCCGCGTCATCCGCTGCTCAGGCCGCCGCATTGCCGACGGCGTATCCCAACTGGTCCGCGAGCATCACATCACCCAAGTCATCTTCGGACGCTCCGCCCGCACCGGATGGCAGCGCTATCTCTACTTGTCGGCGATCCAGCGTTTCCTCCGCGACTCGCCGTCAGTCGACGTCCACATCGTTACCCAGGAGGCTCGCTGATGCCCGACCGCGCCCACATCCTCGTCGTCGACGACGAGCCCCAAATCACTCGTGTACTCCGCACCAGCCTCGCCGCACAAGGCTACGACATCCGCGTCGCCAACAGCGGCGAGATGGCGCTCGAGATCATGAAAGACTGGCAGCCCAATCTGATCATCACCGACCTCTCGATGCCCTCGATCGATGGCATCGAGTTGACCCGCAGCGTGCGTGCAAATTCTCGGGTCCCGATTCTGGTTCTCTCCGTGCGCGATAAAGAACAACAGAAAGTGGAAGCTCTCGACGCCGGCGCCGACGACTATGTCACGAAACCCTTCGGCATGAGTGAACTCCTCGCCCGAGTCCGGGCCACTCTTCGCCGCGTCCCCACTGAGACCGAAGCCGATCCAGTCATCGAGATCGGAGACTTCCGCATCGATACCGCTGCCCACAGAGTCACCGTGCGCAGCCGCGAGGTACGCCTGACTCCAAAAGAATTCGAACTCCTCGTCTACCTGGCGCGCCGGCCGGGAAAAGTCGTCAACCACCGCACTCTTCTGGGCGCGATCTGGGGCGGGCAGAGCACCGAGCAAGTCGAATATCTCCGCGTCTTCGTGGGGCAGTTGCGCAAGAAACTGGAGCCGGATTCCTCCTCGCCGCGCTACATCGTCACCGAACCCTGGGTCGGATATCGCTTCGAGCCGGGGCAATAAGATTCCTTACCCCGTTCTCTTACGAACATTCTACGAACTCTTTATTCAATCCTTACGGTGGAACGAATCCAATCGATTGAGACGGCAGGAGGCACGAAGAGTCCTGGCCGCGAAGGGTACGAACCGAAAGGCGGGAATTCATGTCGACGATTCAGGATGTCAATGCAGAACAGCTTGCGAGGATCTTCCATCACTACCACGAGGCTCTGGCCCAGGACAACGAGACGCACGCTACCCACAGTCCAGAAGGAGAAGGTGCTTCCTCCTGGGACCGCACTCCTCAGAACGAACGCAGACTGATGGTAGCGGCTGCCCGCCTTACGCTGCTCGAATTGTCCACGACCCTGCCACCCGCCAGCCCCGCCCGCAAGTACTATGCCAAGCACGGTGAAGCCGATTGGGGTTGCTGACGGATCTCTTCTGCGCCGGGCGGCGAGCCAATATCGTGGTGAATCGCCGCCCGGGTTCCCTTATGAATTCTTTATGAAGTCTTGATCCCGATTTTACGCTTCGGGATATCAAATCAAGTTTGGAAGCAAGATCGGGTGTGCGCGTAGAATAACATGAAGCTATTCTGGGTTGTCCTATGTGTAGGAGCCGCAGCATTTCTGTTGCGAGTGCTGGCGGAGCTGGTGAACGAGTTGAGATCTCCAGCCCGCCACGGGCTGAGGGCCCATCGGGCGATGTTCCGCTCATTCCAGAAGCGGTCGGAACTCGTCGAGATACCGAGCGATGCCTTCACTAAAAGATTCCAGACCGGCAACGGCCAGCGGATTGGGGTTTTCCTGTTGGCCTGTCTCGGCGTTGCAAAAACCGCATCCGTGCTCGCATCCCTCATCAAGTTCTAAGCTCAGGAGTCAGCATGCAAGACGTTTTATGGATTGCTGTCACAATCGCCTTCTTCGCCGCATCGATCGCTTACGTGCATTTCTGCGACCGCGTGAAGTAGGAGAACCCATGGACGCACAATCTCTCATCATGCTCGTCATCAGCGCAGCGACCACGGTTTACCTGTTCTACGCGCTGCTCCGACCGGAGAAATTCTGACCAGATTCGAACTATGACCATCAATGGCTGGCTGCAGATCTTTGTTTTCCTTGCCCTAATCTTTGCCGTCACCAAACCACTCGGCATCTTTATGGCAAAAGTGTTCGCGGGGGAGCGCACGTTTCTCGATCCCGTACTGCGCCCCGTCGAGCACCTTGTCTATCGCGTCACCGGCGTCGACCAAAAGCACGAAATGCGCTGGACGGAATACGCGACGTCCATGCTGTTGTTCAGCGCGGTGTCGATGGTGGTTCTCTACCTGATCCAGCGCGTTCAAGCTTTCCTGCCCTGGAATCCGCAGCACTTCGCCGGGGTCACGCCCCAACATCTGGCCTTCAACACGGCAGCTTCGTTCACCACGAACACGAACTGGCAGGCCTATGCGGGCGAGACCACGATGAGTTACTTCACGCAGATGGCGGGTCTGGCGTATCACAACTTCGTCTCGGCCGCGACCGGCATCGTGCTGGCCATCGCCTTCATCCGCGGCATCGCCCGCCGCCAGATGCAGACCCTCGGCAACTTCTGGGTGGATTTTGTCCGCTGCTCGCTGTGGGTACTGCTGCCGTTTTCTGTGGTCGGAGCTTTGTTCCTGGTGTCCCAAGGTGTGGTGCAGAATCTGAAACCCTACGACACAGTGAAGCTGGTCGAGGCCCAGCAGGTACAACACGTCGGCGCTGACGGCAAGCCGGCAGTCGATGCTGATGGCAAACCCGTCATGGACACGGTTGCGACGCAAACCATCGCGCAGGGGCCAGTCGCCTCCCAGGAGGTCATCAAAGAATGGGGTACTAACGGTGGCGGCTTCTTCAACGCCAATAGCTCTCACCCCTTTGAGAATCCCACGCCCATCACTAATTTGTTCGAGATGTTCTCGATCTTCGCCATCGGCTCAGGCCTGACCTACACGCTCGGCCGCATGACGGGCTCTCGCGCCCACGGATGGGCTGTCTGGGCTGCGATGGCGATCCTGTTTCTCGTAGGTGTCACTACGGCGTACTGGGCCGAGGCGCGAGGCAATCCGTTGTATCCGTCTACCATCGCGCAGCACGTGACCAGCAATCAGCCCGGCGGCAACATGGAAGGCAAGGAGACCCGCTTCGGTATCGCGAACTCCGCGCTCTTCGCCACGGTTACGACCGATGCCAGTTGTGGCGCGGTCAACAGCTGGCACGACTCGTTCACCCCTTTGGGTGGCATGGTCCCGATGGTCAACATCATGCTGAGTGAAGTGATCTTTGGCGGCGTCGGATCCGGCATGTACGGCATTCTCGTCTACATCGTCCTTGCCGTCTTCATCGCCGGTCTCATGGTGGGACGCACGCCCGAATATCTGGGCAAGAAAATCGAAGCCTACGACGTCAAGATGGCCATGCTGGTCTCACTGGTCTTCCCCCTGATCATTCTCACGCTTACCGGAATCTCAGTGGTGAAGGGATTCGGCACCTCCAGCATTACCAATCCTGGCCCACATGGTCTCAGTCAAATTCTTTACGCGTTCGTGTCCGCGGCGGGAAACAATGGCTCGGCATTCGCGGGCCTTACTCCAAACACGCTCTGGTATGACACCGCCACCGGAATGACGACGCTGATCGGGCGTTTTCTGATGATCATTCCCATGCTCGGCATTGCCGGCAATCTCGCACAGAAAAAATACGTCCCGCCCTCGGTCGGCACGTTCCCGGTCACCACTCCGCTGTTCACCTTCCTGTTGATCAGCGTGATTCTGATTCTTGGTGCGCTGACCTTCTTCCCGGCTTTGAGTCTGGGGCCGATTCTCGAACATTTGCTCTTGCAGGTTGGAAAGACCTTCTAGAAAAACTATGGCGAGTCACCACAAATCCATTTGGGATCTCAAGCTGGTCCGCGCCGCTGCCTGGAGTTCGATCCTCAAACTGGATCCGCGCAACATGATGGGCAATCCTGTCATGTTCGTGGTCGAGATCGGCAGCGTCATCACTACGGTTCTGCTGATTCTTCATCCCCACGAGGCGTTCGGCTTCAATCTCCAGATCACGTTGTGGCTCTGGTTCACGGTGTTATTCGCCAACTTCGCCGAGGCCATGGCCGAAGGCCGAGGCAAGGCACAAGCGGAGACCCTGCGCCGAGCGCGCTCAGAGACGATGGCGAACCGCCTCAAGCCCGATGGCACGGTCGAACAAGTCGCCAGCGCCAAGCTGAGAGCCGAAGACATGGTCTCGGTTTCCGCCGGAGAACTCATCCCCGGCGACGGAGAAATCGTCGAAGGCGTCGCCTCCGTTGACGAATCCGCCATCACGGGTGAGTCCGCCCCGGTTATTCGTGAAGCCGGGGGAGATCGCTCCGCTGTCACAGGAGGCACCCGCGTCCTCAGCGATCACGTCAAGGTCAAAATCACGTCGAACCCGGGCGAGACCTTTCTCGATCGCATGATCGCATTGGTGGAAGGGGCCGCCCGCCAGAAAACGCCGAACGAAATCGCACTCAACATCCTGCTCGCAGGGCTCACCATCATCTTCCTGCTGGCCGTAGTAACCCTCCAGCCGTTCGCCATTTACTCCGGCTCGCCGCAAACCGTATTCGTGCTGGTTTCGCTGCTAGTCTGCTTGATACCCACCACCATCGGCGGCCTGCTCTCGGCCATCGGCATCGCCGGCATGGATCGTCTGGTCCAGCACAACGTGCTCGCCATGTCCGGACGCGCCGTCGAAGCCGCCGGCGACGTCAACACGCTGCTCCTCGACAAGACCGGAACCATCACCTTCGGCAACCGCCAGGCCACCGAATTTTTGCCCGCCCCCGGCATCTCGGAGGCGGATATGGCCGATGCCGCCCAGCTTTCCTCGTTGGCCGACGAAACCCCCGAAGGCCGCTCCATCGTGGTCCTGGCAAAAGAGAAATACCGTCTGCGCGGCCGCGACTTCGGCGATCGCGAGGCCGAATTCATCCCCTTCACCGCACAGACCCGCATGTCCGGCGTGAACCTCGACGGCCGCGAAATCCGCAAAGGCGCCGCCGACTCCATCGCGCACTACATCGAACAGAACGGAAACGGAGCGATGCCGGGGGAAGTGCGCGCCACGGTCGAGAAAATCGCCTCCTCCGGGGGTACGCCTCTAGTCGTGGCCGAGAACCGCCGAGCCATGGGTGTGATTCATCTGAAAGACGTCGTCAAGGGCGGAATCCGCGACCGCTTCGCGCAGCTCCGCTCCATGGGCATCCGCACGGTAATGATCACCGGCGACAACCCGCTCACCGCTGCCGCGATCGCCCGCGAAGCCGGGGTTGACGACTTCCTCGCCCAAGCCACGCCCGAAGACAAGCTCAAGCTCATCCGCAGCGAACAGGCGGGAGGCAAACTGGTGGCGATGACCGGCGATGGCACCAACGACGCCCCTGCTCTGGCTCAAGCCGACGTCGGCGTCGCCATGAACACCGGTACGCAAGCCGCCAAGGAAGCCGGCAACATGGTCGACCTCGATTCCAATCCCACCAAGCTCATCGAGGTGGTCGAAATCGGCAAGCAGTTACTGATGACCCGCGGCGCCCTCACCACGTTCTCCATCGCCAATGATGTCGCGAAATACTTCGCCATCATTCCGGCGATGTTCGCCGGCACATTTCCCGTGCTCAATGCGCTCAACATCATGCATCTGAAAACGCCGGAATCCGCCATTCTGTCCGCCGTCATCTTCAATGCGCTGATCATCATCGTCCTGATCCCGCTCGCGCTCCGAGGCGTGAAATATCGAGCCATGAACGCAGAAGCCCTGCTGCGCCGCAATCTTTTCATCTATGGCCTCGGCGGCATTATTGTCCCCTTCATCGGCATCAAGCTCATCGACGTCGTCATCACCGCCATCGGACTGGCCTGAGGAGGTATATGAAGAAGAATCTCATCACCGCATTTCTGATGACCATCGCCACCACAGTCCTGCTCGGCATCATCTATCCGCTAGTGGTGACCGGCCTGGCGCAGCTGCTTTTCCACAACAAGGCCAACGGCCAATTGATCACGCGCAACGGCGAGACCATCGGCTCCCGCATCATCGCGCAGCCCTTCACCTCTGCGAAGTACTTCCATCCGCGCCCGTCCGGCGCAGGCACCGGATACGATGCCGCCAACTCGAACGGCAGCCAGCTGGCCTCTACCAACCAGAAATTGATCGACCGCGTTCGCGGCGACGCCGCAACTCTGCATCGGGAAAATCCTTCACAGTCCATTCCTGTCGATCTCGTCACCATGTCTGCGTCAGGCCTGGATCCGGAGATTTCGCCGGCCGCCGCCGAATTCCAAATCCCCCGCGTCGCCCGTGAGCGCGGACTCACTGAATCCACCGTTCGCGATCTGGTCGAGAAACACACCGTCCAGCGCGACCTCGGCCTGCTCGGCGAACCACGCGTCAATGTTCTGGAATTAAATCTGGCTCTCGATGATTTCTCCCCGAAACGCTGATATTTCCGCCATCCCAGCGTTTCAAGCGTCTGCAATCGAGGAGCGCAGGCGCGGCCCTGCGTCAGGGCGGCGAACCATTCCCCTGCCGTTCAAAGTAATAGGCGATCGCCAGTGACAGGATCACCGCCGCGATCCCGAAAAGCGTCCCCGCAGAGACGGCGTGCGGCTCCTCGGTAATGACTTTGCGAGCCATTGCGATCAGCGCTACCTCGATCACAACCCGCACGTTCACGACGTCTTTCTTGATGTATGCCTTCAGCGTTTCCAGTAACTCCACGCCAATTAAGACCAGCAGAAAATAACTGAAGATCTCCAGCAGCCCCTGCACTGGAATCAGGAACCGCGGCGGCTGCCAAAGTTGCTGGCCAATCACCACGGCCAGGTGCACCGTCGACAGCAAGACCACCAGCATCAGCAATACGATCATGATGGCAACGGCCAACAACTGCACTTTTGTGACTAGAGTCGCCAAGTTCAGATCCTCCAGCTGGACCTCAAGGTCGCCGAAGTCCAGGCAAGTCCCTGCCGTGACTCCAGGCTACGAATGGTATCTCTAATGGGGAAAACACCACAACAGGCAGCAAATGCGCAAGGGAACGGAGTAATAAACCTGCCGGCAACTATGATGGAGCGGGCACCCTTGACGGTCTGTACACATCGACGAGGCAGGGGGTCAGATTCCGACCCGAGCCACATGCTTACCGCGTTCCGGCATCGCCAAATTGCGGTGAGAGAATTGGTTTACCTCAGGCTGGTTCTTTTCTGTGGCGACCCGTCGGACTGGATGCCGGCGAGCGCCGCGGTTCGTTTCTTACCCCGTGCTCCCCCCGTAATAGCGTTCAGTTGTTGGCGCTTGGCGGCAGCAAACTCCTGTTGGGTCATGCCGTAATCGTAGAGGTACCATACGTTCCAAGTTTCAGGACGTCCGTTTAGCCAAGCTGCGCATTTCGGGCAGGGTGAGAGTTCAACGAAAAGATGACGTTCGCCGTGCCTGTCCGTAAAGAATCTTTTGTTTTCCCCGATCTTGTAAGCCACCTGCTCGGCATGTTCCTGTCGGTCGCTGTTGGAGAATTGGCCGTGCGTGGGGTCGTAAAAGCGGGCGTTGAACTCAGGATCGAGTCCCTTAAACACCTGGGAATTCCCATAAACTACCGATGCATGGAAGGCCGGTGCTAATCTGTCGTAGCATCCGTGGGGCTCGATTGCGACTGCTGCGTTGCAAGACATGAGGCCCACATCCGCACGAGCATCCCACACACTTGCAAAATGAGCCGTGCAGTAACGTCCGAGACACGCTCCTATGTTTTCGAGAAACCTAAATGCCAGATCCTCAACCGTAAGCTTATGTTGTGTAAAGGGCATGGTTCTTCCTTGTGTTTCTATTTTCTTCAGTTGCATCAGGCAAAGGCGGCCCGATAACCCGATTGAGAGACACCTGAGCTGTGAAATTATTCCGGGATGACATTTTTTTCTTGGTTTACGCCGCTTTCGACTGGGTTTGTTACAGACTCGGTGGGAACATCGTCTTCGGATCGGGGAGCCATCGGGAGGATTTTACAACGTTCGCCCAAATGCCGGGAACGAGTAAACGGGCATGTTTTGAGTATCCATTCGCGGGCTGTCATCACGAGGTTCGTCGTTGCCCGGAATTTGTGCGCGCTAGTGTCTAGGATTGGTCAGGATTTTGGTGGTGGCCTTGAACGTGTGCCAATCGGTGAATTTCACCAGACTGCTGGAGCAATAGTCGCCCGGGGGGGTGCAAGTATTTACTTCGGAACTGATGGGCAAGACCAGGGTGCTGCCGTCTGCCAGAGAGACCGGCGCATACTGAATCGTAGTCTTCACGGATCGGATGGGGTAGTCAGCCATGCGGCCAGTCTCGCGCTCTAGCCGCAGCAAGTGAAATCCGTTTTCATCGATCCATAATTCTCCCCTGTATTGGGGAAACCACTTTTGGTCTTCTGAAAACAGGAAATAGTAGGGATTATTTATCGCCGCGACATGAAAGGTGAACAGTAAGGCCTTCGCGGAACCAATGTGTGCCCGCTTCTTGAACTGGAATTCCGCCTTGCTGGCCGGCAGAAAAATTGCCTGCAAGATCATACCAAACTCTCCGTCCGACCAGGGGCCTCGCAGGGATGCGGGCGGCAAAGCAGAGGCTTTGGAGCTTACCGGTTGGCCATTCAGCACGAGATGGTCATAGTATTCCTGCCCGTCACGGTAAGTGACTTGTGCGGTTAGAAGATCGGAGTGGCTGATTACCGAGTATGGCGGGGCATTGCTTGTCTCACTGTAGACCGGTACTGCATCACCAGCGGTACGCGTACGAAACTCACTCCAGTGACTTCTCATCTCGCGATCGCAAATCAAGTCAGGGAAGCGCTTGAGCGTGAAGAGGGCAAACCGACAGACACTTTCAAGCGCGAAAGAGTGTTGAACTGCCTGGGACAGGTGTGCGCAATACACTGGAATGTCGATGATTTCGGCGTTCTTTGCGTCCTGAGTGGATGGCTGCTGCAGAGGAGACAAGGATGATGGCGGGACCGGATGAGTTGTTTCGGGCGCAGTGGCCACGCTGATTGAGTTCGTCTCGTTTGGACTGGGTGTCGCAGAACTGTTGGCAACCGTGATTGGTTGCGAGGTTGAACCAGAAGCCGAAGGCGCTGGCGACGAAGCTACAGCCGGGGGGTTCTGGATGCTTGTGGAGTCAACGTCAGCGACTCCGGCCTTGACCTCACTGAGCGGAATTTCAAGCGTGCCTGCTCGGTTGGAGCGGAGATCGTAAATTCCAGCACGCAGATAGTTCCCGCCCGGAGGTACGTCAATGTCCTGGTGAAAAACAGCGCCGGTTTTCAGCACTAGCGGGTAAACGTCCGGTTTCAGAGATGTCACGATTGCTCGGAATAGCCAGTTGAGGGCGTGGCCATCGTGATCATAGGCGACGAGCGCAAGCTCGACGTTGCCGTGCCGCACCCCATCGCCGGTGACTTCAAAGTCGAGATTCTCCAGAGGAACGACGAAATCCGCGCTGAAGCGGGTGACGGAATCGTGCAGCCTGTTACTACCACCCGGCTCCAACGTTCCCGGCTGATTCGCTGCCGGCGCGACCTTCATCGTGTACAGAATCGAGGTCGAATCCAGCGTACCGTGCTCCATCAATGGCTTCAGTGGATCTCCCTTCGGCGGTTTTTTCGGTGCGGGCGACATGAAGTCGTTTGTCGCGTAGTACCCACGCCGGTAAGCGAGTTTATATTTCCCATCCGCAAGCTTGATCTGGATACGGCGCAACTCCCCATCCATTTTCTGATTCGTCGGCGAGTAAGTTAACGTGTAGTAGTACGTGCCGGTCTTGACGACGTGATCCAGTACCCCGTTGAACTCGTTTCTGTTGATAAAAGATTCTCCACCAGTATTCTTCGCTATTTCGTCCAGGCTCGCACTGTTTTGCGCGCGCTCGGTCGATTCCATCTCTAGCGATTGCGTCTGATACTGGGTCGCGGTGTTAGCGTTCGTTACGCCCGTTCCCGCTGCAGGTGTGCTGGAATCATAAATCGCGTTCGGAGAAAGCCCCATCGCTCCCACGCCGATCGGATAGACCGCAATGCGAGCCGCGGCGAGCAGGTTTGCTGTCTTCGCGACTTCCCGACCATAGTCCCGTAGCATGTTCGGGTCTGTTGACAAGGTATTCAACGGAAACGATCCCGAGAACCAGATCACGTTCTTTCGCCCCGGGATCGCCTGCAGGTACATCGCGAGTTGGTCGATTGCTTCCAGAGTGAGGCTTGCCCTCACGCCGTTTTGCGAGCTCGTATTCTCGGCCATAAATGCCGCCAGAGCACTTGCCGCGGCCTGTATGCTCGTTGCAGCCCCCATTGCTCGCATTTGACCAACGAGCAGCCGGCTGGCGTTTTGTTCGGAGGGGGTTTCAAGTAGAGGCGATAGCTCCGGATTCCCCGCACCGTTTTTCCCGTTTAGCGCGGCCATCAGCAGCGCCGGATCCTCCGTAAACCCCTGCACAAACCGCAACCGGTCACTCAGTGTGAAGATAGCCAGGCGCGTTCCCGGACGAACGTCCTTGATGTATTTGATCATCTGGGCATGAACATAGCTCTGGTCCCAGAGCTGCGTGTTCAGCGAATCGAGGAGCAAGATGTTGGCTGCATCCCCACTCTTGACCAGCGGGGCGTTCGTAAACACGTTCGGTGGAGGCTTGGCCATTCGCGACAGCTCCGGCGCATCCGGGATTCCGGCATGTTCCTCGAACGAACCGACTGTCTGCGGCTTGCCGTCCTCGAAGACCTGAAATTGCTCTTTCTTTATCCCGGTCACGGGCTCATCTTTGCTGTTCGTCACCACCACGTCCACCAGCACGACTCTTACGTTCGATTTGAAAGTCGGCTGTTGACCCGTGCCGGCAGCATTTTCATTTTGCGCAGCGCTCGGATGAACAGCGAGCAATGGAAAAATGAGCAGTGAGAACAGGCGCACTCTATCCATAGGAAGTTCCTCGGCAACCAGCGGTCTACGAGCCTCAGATCGCGAATAAGTGGTTTCAGGTTACTTCAGCAATCTACTGCTTCTCGAATCCCAAGTTGGTCGGTGCCTCCCGCTGTGGTCTCCCGGTAACTGGCACACTCGATCCGACAACTTCAAATTTCACGCTGTTGAGCCAAACCGTTCCGGTTTTGCTCAAGAGCACCCCAAAGAAGACGCCGGTCGCGTCTTGCGGTACATCCAAGACCACCTCATAAGCGTTCCAACCAGTAGTACCCTTAATCGCTCTATTCTGCATGTTGTCGAAGGCGACGGCTTGAGGGCCCTTGTCCACACGCATCCACAATCCTGCCCAATCTTCGACGTTTTCTGATTTGGCGAACGCGCTAAAACGCACTCTCTTGCCGAGATATTTTTCTGCACTGATATCCTGCATCAGCGTGCCGAACCCGTTGGTCACAGTCTCCTTGGACTTCAGGTACGCACTTCGATGGCCGTTGTACTCGGCCTCCTCATCTGTGCCCGCCTCGTACGAAGCCGGTTTGTTTCCGGCGAGGTACCAACCCTCCGGGACTGCAGCCCGCAACACCAGACAACAGATAACCAGAATCACGCTGGCCGTAACGATGTTAATCAGCGACTGCCAAAGTTTGTTCGGCATAAACTTCCTCATTTGCTCATGTTGCGTTTCTGCTACTTCGTAAAATCGAGATTTCGGGGTTGTAGATTCAACGTCAAGGGAACAGATCGATCCACCGATGAGAAACTGAAGTCGTCCGCTCGAACCGCGCCAGGTCCCTGTAAGTTGACAACCATTGCAATCGAATCAGCATTCGTGGGTACATCTGTCACGAGTTCGTATCTCTTCCATGCGGTCGTGCCTGATGTGCCCGCTTTCAGAACGATTGGGTCACCGCCTCCCGTCTTATTGATGGTTAGGTACAGAAATGCCTGATTGACGACATTTTCTGGCTTCAAAAAGGCCACGATCCGAACACGTTTGCCTTTGAACCGGTCTGCAAGAAAACTCTGAGAGACATACGCCAGTCCGCTTGGACGTGGCACTATGGAATGGATCAGCAAGCTCGATTTACCCCCACGCACTATTTGGTGGTCGATTCCAATGAAGTATTGGCGGGGCTGCGTTTCACCTCCGAGCCACCCGGTCGGCACTCGCCAGGAACCATTGGAAGGAACTGGGTTGCTCGCCTCCTTCGCAAGCGCTCCAAGTGTGAGGCCTATCGCTGGGTCGAGAGCATTCTCTCTGCGAAGCATGGTCAGCAGATCGCGGCTGTTTTGCGCGACAAGAGCAGCTTCAGCGGGACCGCTACCCTCGCGGCTTGCGGCGTAGATTTGTGCTGCACCGTGAGCGAGGTTCTGCAGTTCCGTCAGTCTTCGTTCGGCTGCCTGCTTTTGTCGTTCTGCCTCCAGCGTTTGTCGTTCCGCTGTCGCGCGCTCGCGTTCGGCGAGGGCTTGGGCGTCTTCGGCCAACTGGGCGTGGATCTCGGCGCGCGCGCGTTCCTTGCGTGCAACTCTAGCTTCAATGCTGGTGGCGACGATACCGCCGGTCAACGCGAGAAACATGGCGCCCCCCACCGCCACGGCTGTTTTGTAGCGAGCCAGAAACTTCCGAGTTTGATAAGAAAACGAAAGGCCCTGGGCGAGCACAGGCAAGTCATCCAGATATCGACGCAAGTCTTCGTCGAACTGCTCCACGGAGTCATAGCGCTCTCGCGGGTCCTTCCGAATCGACTTTAATAGGATATTGTCGAGTTCACCACGCAGATTCTTGACGACCACCCTTTGTATCTTCGAATTGGAGCAAACGCGAGACACAACAACACTCGGCTTCTCCGCTTCTTCTTCGCAGATGCGGCGCAATATTTCGTGAGTCTGAAGCCCTGAAGTGGCGAACGGATTCACGCCGGTCAGCAGCTCGTAGAGGAGGACACCGAGTGAATACACATCGGTCAGCGTGGACGTCGGGGCGCCACGAACTTGCTCGGGACTCGCATAGTTTGGGGTCATCAAGCCGACAGTGGAATTCAGCCCCAACCGATCGGCCTCTTGTTTCTGAAGCAGTTTGGCGATACCGAAATCTACCAACTTCACCGTGCCGTCCGTAGTCACCAGAACATTGCCGGGTTTGAGGTCCCGATGCACTACCAGATTTTGGTGCAAGTAACGGACTGCTGAGCAAACCTGCCGGAAAAGAAGAACCTTGTCGTCCAGGGAAAGAGCTTTCTGCGTGCAATACGCATGGATTGGCGGCCCTTCAACGTACTCCATCACGATATAGGGACAACTCTTATTGCTCATATCGCTATCGAGCATCTGAGCAATATTGGGGTGGCTCAGCCTGCGAAGAATAGCTTCTTCTTGTTGAAAACGACGAGAGAGTTCGGGTGACCACCCGCGAATGACTTTGAGCGCGAACCGTTTTGTTGCGTGCGCGTCAGCCAGTTCGGCCAGGTAGATGGCGCCCATCCCGCCAACCTCGATGTCCCGAACGATGCGGTAAGCTCCGACGCGAGCACCCGGCATCAGTAGTTCGTCGCTACACTGTGGGTGCAATTCTGATAAGCACAATGGATGGTCTAGAACGGGGTGTGGCTGGGCGTCAGCTGCGACCATGTCTTCGACCAGGACACGCAGCTGGGGGTCGCTGCTACATCCTTCATTCAAAATGACATCTCGCCTAGCTGGGTCGGAGCACACAGCCTCGAACAGTCCCCTTGCCATCTGTAATTGTGAGGCGGAAAAGCGTGCGGGCTGGTCCAGCATCGCTTGATTTGCTCCTCAATAATGTAAAGCGTATTTTCACCGTTCTAGGTATCATGTCAACCTTGAGTCACAAAGAGCCACTTGCGGACGGCAACGAACGTTCGCTTGTCCCGCCAGTGTCCGATCGGCATGAAGGAACGAGGGACAACTTCGATGGGCTCATTGTGGACCTTTACAGTGAGCTCCATCGCATGGCGGCACACGCTCTGGGATCGGAGCGCTCCGATCACACGCTGCAGCCAACTGCCCTGATCAACGAACTCTATCTCCGGCTTCGCGGAACGGACCGGCCGGACTGGAATGGACGTACGCATTTCTTTGCGGTAGCCGCAAAGACAATGCGGCGAATTTTGATCGATCACGCACGCGCTCATCGCGCTGAACGACGCGGTGGAGATCGGGTCAGAGTTCCTCTGGATGTCGTCGAGGGCGGCGCCAACTGCTCGATTGACGACTTGCTGGCAATCGACGAGGCCTTGGCTCAACTCGAGCGAGCCGATCCGAGAGCTGCGAGCGTAACCGAGTTATGGTTCTTCGCAGGCTTGGAGCAGAAAGAAATTGCTGAAGAACTGAGCATATCTGTGATTACCGCCAAGCGTGATTGGAAATTCGCTCGAGCATGGCTGGCCTCGTATTTCAAGAGCAGACTTCGATCGCGCATCTAGATGCGCGATCGGCGGTTGGCGCAAATGCCAGAGACGCACATCAGCAAGCGTCTGCCCCAATCGTCACCCACCTGGACTGATCAAGACCAAGCTGGCGGCTTTTGATCTTTTTGATCGGGCCGCAGTGCTGGATCCTGATCCACAATCTTTAAGCCTCACACGAAGATAATCAGCTCTTTCTTCATGCTCGCTTTGGCCTTCAAAAGGACGTGCTGAAACCATACAGGAGAATCCTCGATGGATGTCTTTTGCCCGATGTGCGCAATCAGGACACGGCTGTCGGCAAAGCAGGCCATCTCCGACTGCAAAATGGCAGCGGGCGACCCTGAAGGCCTGGCCGAATCGATGGTCTTCTAGTGCGAACGTGCTGCTGGATTCTGCAGTGCCATCGCGAGCGAAGATGAGGGGTTTTCAATGCCCTGGTACGCATGTTAGGGCGCGCTTCCGTGCTCGCGAACACCCTGCCTGCCTCCGGCCGAGTTCACCTCGTCCGCAGACTAGACGCTTTTCACTCCTCTCGGCCGACATTTACGGCACCTGTAAATTTATACAGTTTTGCACGCTAAAGCTGTGCTCGATAGTGTCAAAACGTCTGAGCGTTCCCGATCGTTAAACCCCTCGAAAAAAAGGGGGTTCGTTGGAAAGAATGGTGGCTATGAACTTCAAATCTTTGCGCGAGTGGCTGTTTCCCGAGTCCCAGGCTCGCTCCCTCGCCCTAGAACAAGCAATTCAACTCGAAAAGTGCTTGCATCTTCACGTGCTGTTGGTCGACGTTCCCAGGCTCGTATACGGCTGTTGCGAGTGCGGAGTGCGGGGTAAGCTCGAGAGGAACCGAGTTTTCACGCCGTTGTCAAGTTTCCCTGCTGAGAAAACTCGGCACATAGAGAAAACTTTCCCGAACCGCCAAGATTTGTAAGAAAAACGCCCCATTCTTCTGCCCATCTTCCCGCACGGTAAACCAGTGGCACGGAAATGCCTTTGCCAACGCCTTCTCGATCAGCACTGTGTCACTGAGATTCAGGTCTTCCGGATGATCCGATGTTAGCGCCGGTTTAAAAGGGAGCCACTATCGCCGGTTTGAGGTGAGCCAGATAGCTGTCAGCAACATCTTGAAAGACACGAATGCGTTGGCCGACGCCAGCGAAGCCGGCTGCGTTGTCGAGTTTCTATTACTCAGCCACGACTGATTTCGCTCCAGTCCTAACTGCGGCGGGCTGTGTTTGCAACGGCACCTCCATCCATGACTTGGGAGTTGATGATAACGACGATTCAGCTGATTCTCAGGCATTCCGATTCTGAGTACTACGCAGCTGTGCTACATCAAGACTCTGCCCAATCAGTCGATTGCCGCAATGTATCGGTTACAATCTCAATTGTGGGTGCGCCAGAGGGTGCGCCAGCCAGAAGCACCCGAGTTGGTGAACTAAGTCATTGATTCCAGAGCCCTCTGGACCCCGTCGTTCAGATGGATAGAGCAGCGGTTTCCTAAAGCGTTGGGAATTGGAGATCGTAGGGCATCCAGAATAACGCGGTGGTGGACCAGATAGCCCTGTAGCGTTCGGACGATGTGTAGACACTTATTCCGACCTTCTTACGTCGTCGTACCGAAAGGCTCTCCAGAAGCCAGAAGAAAGACAGTAGCGGCATATCATCCGGAAGATCCTCACAAATCCGAATGCTCGCGATTCAGCTACCGCTTGGGTTTCCTTAGGCGTCGAACTCCAAAGACATCGAGCTTGGGATCTGCGCTGAGGAGAGGCAAGTTGTTTTGGATAGCCTGCGCTGCAATCATGCGATCAAACGGATCGGCATGA
>Ga0123355_10006603_pt1 | contig 17217 bp, 12 predicted proteins | sample TergutEmb28metaG_3_FD_89872 | JGI IMG/M metagenome (GOLD analysis project Ga0123355, IMG submission 89872) | Embiratermes neotenicus P1 segment gut microbial communities from Petit-Saut dam, French Guiana - Emb289 P1 | ecosystem: Host-associated > Arthropoda: Insects > Digestive system > Gut ...
ATTAGGATGACCGACAGGGATGATAACTTGTCCGGGATTTAGTTGTTTGCCTTTTTTCTTCCTCATGAAATCTATTATAGCAGAGGAAAAAGAAAAATGATAGCATTTTTGTAATTATTTGCAATTTTATACATCTAATGCGAAGCCCCCCTCGTCCGCCGTTAACCTGAATATCTAATGCATCTTTTACCGGACTCTCCTTAAGGAATTCTTCAATCAGCATTCTGCGAGTTCATCAAATCTAATCTTCCGGACAAATAAAACGATAATAGATTTTGCTTAGATTTTTACTTGCTGTTCCATTTTCAATTAGTTGCGATATATCCTCTTTCAGTTTATTTTTGCAGTTGTCGAGTAAGATGTCTCTAAACTTTTGATTGAGCATAATATTTACCCACATATGATGGTTTATATTCACTTTCGAATAATCAAAGCCATCCGAGTCAAAAATAAACTGCAAATATTCTGAGTATTGTACATATGTCCGCAAAAATTCAATTGATGGAAAATATCCAGCCAAGTATAGAATGATGCATTTATCAATGGCATCTGTTAAGTAATCAGGCAGAATGCGCATTGCACCCGTATTTTGTTTTATTGTTTCGTCAATAGTATTGACAAAAGGTTGTAGACATTCAGGCGTATAACTAATTATTCCTTGTATCAAGCATCGAAATACGATTCCATAGCCAAGTATATCAAGATTGCTGCTAATCCAATCTTTTATTATGTTTTTTGTTTTTGCATTAGCGATAGGCCACGTTGTAATGCCAATACGTGCAATTGGTACTGACGTTTCGTATTTTTCCAAATTGCATAAGATTGTTTTTTGTAAAATATCTTCATCATCACTATCATTTGGCTCAAAATGTTTAAACAAACGGCTTAATGAATGTTGATTTTGGGCGTTGACTTCTTTCCAATCAAGAGAATCAATTATTTTTGTCGCAATCATAGCACAATGTTCATTCTTATTGTCATAAACCAATCGCAATAGGCTGTAGTATTCATCAAACATATTAAAAGACAAGTGCTCCATCATTTTTTTAAATGCCGAGCATGTTGCCAAAATCAACAACGCTTCAATGATTTGATTTTTATCAATAAAATCTGTATTTGTAAAACGAATAATCAATGAAAAGTTTTTAAATTTTTCCACTTGATGTAATTTACCATTTTCAGAACAATATACCAATGAAGCGCAAAGCTCCTTAAAATTTTCATTTATATTTAGGTTGCTATCAAAAATGAAGCCCTTAATGTTATTATCCATTATATATTTATTAAGTCTATCATAATCGCTAAATTTCACAAGCATATCAAGATCAATGGCGTTGAATTTATACGATTCAAGTTTTTCAAAAAACGCATATGTTTCAGAAACTTCCTTGCGATAGCAATAGGTGATCAACATAGATTGCACATACGGCCAAAACATAGTCTTTGGGTAAGAATAGTGGTCTAAATAAATATAGTTTGATTTAAAGAATAAATAATATTGATATGCAACAACTTGTATTTCATACAGCTGTCCATGAGGGTTAGATGAACTTGAATAGGGGTTTCTATATAGTGCCTCATGTTTGGTCAGCTGCTCTTGAGTCTTTATTAAATCTTTGCGGTGAATTCCATTATTGATGATTTCTTTTATGTATTCAAAGGCCTTTTTATTTTTAAGAGGAACCATATCAATATATCGCAATGTGTCTTCTCGAAGCTTATGTCGTTTATCAGCACGAGAACGCTTACGAGGATATAAAGATTTATTATACAGTAAAATAGCATCTTGCACGAGATTATCGTTTTTATTTATTTCATTCATCGATTGTTCTGTAGCCTCGCTATCTGGACGAATTACATGGTTGTAATAAGCTTTGAGAATTTTATCATCGCACTCATTCAACAGATCAATTATCTGCTCATATGAATTTTTTAGGTATAAACCGCAAAGAGTAGATTCTAAATCGTCATCATCGCTTTCGAATTCCACTAAATGCACTTCCTTATCACCGAAATTTTCAATCTCACCAAGTGCATATGCGGAGTAAATTCCCGCTTTTTTCAAATAATCGGCTACGATTTCATTGTTGGCAATAGAGTTGAATTTTTCAAAATCTTCTTTCCTATAGAAATGCAATTGCCTATCATAGTGACTCGCTGCCCAGTAATAAACATTAGAAATATCACTATATGCGATATAATTATAGCCATCAAAAATTGCGTACTTGTCAATTAATACCTCTGCTAATGAGCCCACCAGATAATCATTTTCCTCATCTTCAATATATTTTAAACAGCTATAAATTGCACTTCCCGTTTCATTTAGTTCGCTTCTGGAGTGGGCTTCTAATACCTGAGACGGAAGCTCGTAAGCATTAATTACTTGAATTTTTTTGTTTTCCCAATATCGCTTTTCATATTCTTCTATTGCGCCGTCTTTGTATGATAAAAGAAAATTATCAGTTCTTTCAGCTGCAACCTTTTCCTTTTCACTTAAAAAATCAATCCAACTCAAAATTAATTTTAGATTATAATCGCCCAACGAATAACCTACAAATAAAAACGTATGGTCAACGAGCAATGCTTTAATGAATGTCTGAATAAGAATATGTTTGTTCTCGTAATGCAAGTAATCATCTTCACGTAAAACAATATCTTCTACCGCATCAATATCTCCGTGCATTTTAATAATGTAATGCTCGCCTTTTTTTGTAAGCAAGTCTTTGTCGTTACAAATACAAACATATTGCGATGAGCTTATGCTGTTAGACGTTTCAAGAAGTTTGTCATAATTCGTTGTAATAATATGATTTGGTTTCATATCAACGATTAGGTCATGAATTATATTAGATTCAGCAGAAATATTGATGATGTCATTTATTAGTTTGTAGTATTCTTGCGCGTTTTGGTTATAGGCATATTGCGGAATTTTAAGAAATTCATCAGAACTGAACTTATAACGCAAGCTGCAATCAACAGTTGGACAATTATTGCTCTTCAAACTGCACGCATCGCATTTATCATATCCAATTTGTTCAGCCAACGTTTTAATTAATGAATCCCATGTAGGGAGATTAGAATTCGCCGATACACCTGAACCCACAAAAATAACCAACCGATTGTTGTTCATCGCTTCTCGTATTTTTATTATCTTTTCACGCATATCCATTAACTACGCCCCCCGAACCAACTCCACTTTTCTCCGATACTTCTCTTCATTCTCCCGATCATCATACGCCGCGTAGATATCCGCAATCGTATCTAAAACTCTCATCTCAATCATCCCCCAATTGCTTTCCTTGCCTATTCCCGATCGTCTAACAACCCTATATCTCAACCACCATTCCGGTAGACAAGGCTTGTATTTTCTCACCCATACGGTCACGCATGCGTTCAAAAGCTTCATTCCCTGTACAATGGCCTGTGTAAAACACGGTATCATGCACAGATAACGCATCGATCAATCGATCGATCACCTCCGGTGGTTCGACCGTTTTGTTCGCGGGATTGTATAAATGGAAGCCGCCAAATACGACATCAATGGTCGGAGTGTGCTTCTTTGCTGTGCGCAAAATATTGGCGATCCCTTTGTGCGAACAGCCAGAAAATAACGCAACCTTACCCTCCGCAGCCACGATCAAGCTTTGTTCATGGGCAAAGTCATCTCGCACATAGCCACTTGATGTCTTTTTTAATAGTACACGGTTGCTTTTGGTATCAAAGTTTTCTTTCACATCGGAGAACAAAAACAGTTCATCATCAATTCGCATGGTTTCATCTATCAAAACAAAGCGGTCTTCATCTACCAAACTTTCGTCTAGGCTCAAAGGGATTTTGAAAAACCACTTTTTGATGTAATGCGGCTCAAAAGCCTGTCTCTGTACATAGATTTTTGCCTTATCATTCACTTTTAGAAAGCCGGACAATGCGCCACCGTGATCTTTATGGCCATGCGATATGACTACCGTGTCTACCTCTGATAAATCGATCCCCAATTTTTGAGCATTGTTCAAGGCGGCATCATCCGGTCCAAGGTCAAACAATACTTTATGTTTCGCAGTTTCTATGTAGATGCTAAGCCCATGTTTTGATTGTAGGGCTGCGTCTTTTGTGGTGTTCTCTACCAGCACGGTTATCTTCATCTTTCTCTCCCTTTCTGTTTGACTTCACTCTTTATCGTTATTGAAACAAACGGATTCGACAAATTTCGAATCCCTTTACTCCGCCCCCCGCACCAGCTCCACTTTCCTCCGATACTTCTCCTCATTCTCCCGATCATCATACGCCGCATAGATATCCGCAAGCTCCTCCATCGTTTCCAAATGGCTTGCGTTCATCGTCAGCACATTTTTAAAACTGTCCAACGCTTCTTGTTGTCGTCCCACCCTCGCATAACATACACCAAGGTAATACGACAGCGGCCACCACGTCTTATACTGCGTCTCCATGAACGGTTCCAATACCTCAAGCCCCCGATGAAAGCTGCCCGAAAGAACCATGTTGCACCCGCGCTCGATCTCAACGGGTTCCGCGATCTGCCACAGTCTTTCCTGAATTTCTTCGCTGTCGTCCGGCATTTGACTTTTGCCCATAAAGCTTTCCCACGCAAGCTGTGCCTTTACATACAGCCCCATATTCAGATACGCATAGCCGAGGTAATAATAGGCTTGTACAAATTCAGGATGTACCTCGGTTAGAAGCTCAAAATACTCCGTCGCCTCTGCCTTGAATCGCCCGATGTATTCTTCGTCATTGCTTTCAAGATACATATCCCGGCAGACTTTCGCATAGCTGTACATTGCGTGCAAATCCGTCGGTGCCACGCACAATGCCGCGCGAAAATAGATACAAGCTTCATCAAGCTTCCCCGCGTCCGCCGCACTTGTGCCTTTTCCCAAAAGCCCCTCAGCGGCTGCATCACCGAACAGTTTGTTCAGAAAATCGACATAATGCTTCGTATATGCAAAATGAGGATCGATCCCCATGATCCATCCCATATTCTCTGCCAATCGAAGTATAGAAAGTCCTTGGCCGCCCATCTCTTCTTTTCGAAGCGGAACCGGCACACCTTTCATCACATCAACAAGCCCCTGACCTGCTTTTTCCCAATAGCTTTCGGAAAGCTCATCAAATACAAACGACTCGGTGTATCTTTTGAAATACCGGCCGATTCTGTCTTGCCTTATTTTAATATCACACTGATTTACAAATGGTTTCAGATCTCCCAACCCTTTCGTTCGAATTTTTTGATGGCATCCGGATTCAGCGATTCACCCATATCCTCTACGAGCATCGACAAAATCGGTTCGCTTGAAATCTCCAGTTTTTTGGTTTTCCACACGGCATACGCATACAATATCCGATACAAATCTTCTTTCTTATGCGCCCGATGCTGAAAGCCTTTCAAGTGAAAGAAAATCGAAAATTCCTCATAAAAGTCAAACGGCGTTTGCGCAAGCGCTTTTGTCGCATACTGCAACGTTTTTGCGAAACCGTCTCGGTTATGGTAGAGATCCAACACTTCCTCGATCTGTTTTAACCTGCATACATCTTGCGCACTTAGAAACATGTTGGATATCATTTCATACGGCGCTTTTCGCCTGTACGTATAACGATACTCCGCCGCTTTTTCACGTATTTCCGTGCCTTTCAACAGCTTCAAAAATCCCAGTTGCAATGTATCGGCTGAAAGGCCGTACGCATCATTGAATGACTGCTTGAATGTATCGTAGTCCTCAAACGGCAGCCCCGCGATCAGATCAATATGGATATAAACGTTGTCCAGCGCCGTAACCTTTGCTGCGTTCTGTAATACGTTCTCGATCGCAACGCTTCTGTTCACAGCAGCAAGCGTCTGCTTGTTTGTGGACTGAATCCCGATTTCAAATTGGAATAAGCCTTTTCTTGCGGTACTGATCAAATCAACAAACGCGTCATCGATCAACTCGCCGCAAATCTCAAAATGAAAATTGGTGACACCGTTGTCCTTATCTATCATATACTGCAAGATTTCCCTGCATCTTGCGTTGTCCCAATTGAATGTCCTGTCCACGAATTTGACTTGCTTCACGTGATTGCCCAGAAAATACCCGATGTCTTGAAATACGCGTTCAATTGGCAATGCCCTGAGCGTTTTTTCTAATGAAGACATACAGTAGGCGCAGTGAAACGGACAGCCCCTTGAAGATTGGTAATACATGATTCGATCATGTTCCCACGCCACCATCGGGTACGGAAACAGCACCGATTCAAACGCAAGCGGCTCCGCCACCGGATTGACAAGGATGTGATTGCCGCTTCGATAGGCAAGGCCCGCGATCGCTTCATACCGCGTATCCTCTGATGCAAGCGCATCCAGCAAACGCGCAAACGGTTGCTCGCCCTCCCCGATGACAACAAAGTCCACCGCTTTGTTTCGCTGCATGAATCGGACTGTGTCATAACTCGTCTCCGGCCCGCCGAAGACGATCACGGCATCCGGATTGGCTTTTTTGAGATTTTCCGCAAGATAAGCCGTCGCTTCGATGTTCCAAACGTAACATGAAAAACAAATGACATCATATGCGCCCGCCAAAATCTCCGTGAACACATAGCTGTCATTGTTGTTGATCGTAAATTCTTTGATTTCAATCGACGCAGGACTGCTCGCCGCTGCGGCGTACAGGTACTTCAGCGCAAGGTTTGAGTGAACATATTTCGAATTCAGACTTGCCAGAAGCACTCTCATTTACAGCGCCCTAAACCTTTCATCTTTCAAAAGTCCTGTATTTTTCATGGCATGTCTAAGCTGGTTTAACATTTTCTCTTTGTCTCTCGGCAAATCGCCCTTCAGTGAAACATAGTTTGACGGATGGTTGCTTCTGAAAACGCATGTTTTGCTTACATTGATATTTTCCAACATCAACGCTGTCTCCGCGACGACTTCTTCCGCTGAAAGAAGTTCAAATTTTCCCGACTTGATATCGGCATAAATATCCGCCCTCGGGTCGACCATCAGCGTCAAAACGCCAACATAAGATGGCTCCATCTCACTGATCATCGTTCCCGTATCGATCGCATGCTCACGCCAATCATTTTTTCCGCCAAGCCCCGAAATGAACGTTACGGATGACTGTATGCCCGCTGCCTCAATCTTTTGTACGGCCGTGATGATCTCGGCTCTTGTCATGCCCTTGCGTACATCTTTCAACACTTTATCGCTTCCGGATTCCGCTCCGATATAGATCATTTTCATGCCCTTATCCCGAAGCTCCACAAGTTCTTCCGGTGTCTTTCGAATAACATCTTGGGGTGAACCGTAAATCGCGACTCTTTCACATTCGGGAAACAATTTTTTGATATAATCCAATATCAGCACAAGCTTTTCATTTGAAAGGATCAACGCGTTGCCGTCGGCAAGGAAAATCTTTTCGACATGCCTGTAATATCGTCTGGCCATATCGAAATCTTCCAAAACCTCTTTCATATCCCTGACCCTGAATTTTTTCTCTTTAAACGCGGTGCAAAACGTACAGTAATTGTGCGCGCACCCGATCGTCACCTGAACGATTAAACTATATGCCTCACTTGGCGGCCTAAATAAATTGCCTTCATATCTCATTTTTCTTTACTCCTTTATTTTTATTCCTATGGCTGTTTCCAAGATGCGAGAAAATAACCTGCCACTTACATTTTCTCCGGTGCAGCCATCCCCAGCAACCCAAGGCCATTTTTGAGTACGGTCTTCGCCGCATACGCCAACGCCAATTTTGCCGCTTTCTCTTCCTCGTTTTCGACGAGAATATGCTCGTCGTGGTAAAAGCGGTTGAACGCTTGCGCGACATCGACGATATGCCTTGTCAGGATTGACGGTTCATATTTTTCAGCGGCATCAACGATGATCGTCGGGAATTGATAGATCAGTTTCGCCAGTTCATATGCGCTGTCACCTGCAATATATTGGATTCCCGCTTGGTTTATGTCAAGGGCTTTTTCAAAAGCGGCAGCGCCTGCGTTGCGAATCACACTGGCGATCCGCGCATGCGTATACTGCACATACGGCCCGGTTTCTCCCTCAAAGTTTAACACTTTATCCCATGAAAACACATAGTCCTTGATCCTGCTGCTTGAAAGTTCCTGGAATACGACGGCACCGATGCCCACTTGGTTTGCGGTTTCGTCGATGTTGTCGGTGTTGACGCCTTTTTCAATGATGATTTCCTTTGTTTTTTCGACTGCCTTTGTCAGGACATCCTCTAAAAATACGACTCTGCCATGCCTCGTGGACATCGTACCGTCCTCCAGACTGACAAGGCCAAACGGAATGTGGACACAATCTTTCGCCCAGTCATAGCCCATCAGCTCAATGATCTTGATCCACTGCTGAAAATGCAAGTTCTGCTGTGAAGCGACGATATAGAGGTTTTTGTAAAAATCATAATGTTCTTTTCGATACACCGCCGCAGCGATGTCTCGCGTGATATAGAGCGTTGACCCGTCTTGCTTCGTGATCAATGCGACCGGCATGTCATGTTCCGATAAATCTACGATGCGCGCGCCCTGAGACTCTTGAAGCAGGCCACTTTCTTCCATCGTGTCAAGAATCTTTGCCATTTTATCTGAAAAGAAGCTCTCACCCGCATAAGAATCAAAATCGATTCCAAGCATTGTATACACTCTGCCAAATTCCTTTAAGCTCTCATCTCTGAACCACTGCCAAAGCATGACTTCATCAGGCTCCCCGCGCTCCAGCTTCGTAAAAATCGTTCTGGCCTCATCTTCAAGCGACGGATCTTTTTCCGCCTCTTCATGAAACTTGACGTAGTACCCAAGCAGCGTCTTGATCGGCTCGTTTACGACATCCGCTTCATTGCCCCATCTTCTGTATGCGCAAATCATTTTTCCGAACTGCGTGCCGTAATCGCCGAGATGATTGATACGCACGGTGTCATAACCCAAGAAATCATATAGCTTGTATATGGAGTTCCCGATCACCGTACTCCTGATATGCCCGATGTGAAACGGTTTCGCGATGTTTGGAGAAGAGTATTCCACGATGACTTTTTTCCCGTTGCCGTCGCTGCTCCTGCCAAAACTGTCTCCCTGCGAAATGACTTCGCCGACTATATTTTGAACAAACGGTTCCCGCGCCATAAATAAATTGACATACGCGTTGACGTTTTCAACCTTTGCAAACATTTCATTGTCCCGAATTTTTTCGCAGATTTCCTGTGCGATGGCCGGGGGTGCTTTGCGCATCGCTTTTGCGAGCTTGAAACACGGAAAAGCATAATCGCCCATGCGGTGATCTGTCGGCACCTCGACCATTTCCAAGATTTCATCAAACGCAACGCCATCGAGCGCCGCCATAATTGTCTCTGCTATTTTCTGCCTAACATTTATCATATTACTTCAATTCGACGATGGTTACACCGTCCCCTCCTTCATTGTAAGACCCTCGATAGAACTTTTTCACATGCTTATGGGTTTTGAACATGTTGTGAAGGCCCTCTCTCAAAATGCCCTCGCCGCGCCCATGAATGATCGTCACTTTCTCCAGACCCGCCATAAAGGCATCATCCAAATATTTGTCCACATCCATCATCGCATTGTCGAGATTTTCTCCTTGCACGTTCAAACTAATGGATACGCTTTGGGATTTCTGTCTGTATAATGTTCCATATTTGGGGTATTTCTCTTTCTTCTTTTTGCTGACGCCATCATGGATCATCATCAAATCCGATATGTTGACATTCGCCTTGATCATACCGATTCGAACCATCAAATCGCCTTTTTCATCCGGCAGTGTCAACACTTCTCCGTTTTGATCAAGCGTGACGACTTTTACTTTGCTGCCCAACTTTACTTCATTGGCATGTGCCGGGTTTGTATTGGAAACAGGCTTCATCTTGCTGCGGTATTTGCCGTCTGCATCTTTCAGTTTTTTCCGGTTCTCGTTTAAGAGGTTCGTTCTCTCGCCAAGACTCTCGATTTTATTGAGTTCTTTCAGCTCCTTTTGAACCTCAGCGGAAACCAACTTCGCTTCTTCGATGATGTCTCTCGCTTCATCCCTTGCTTTTTGCAACATCTTTTCTTTTTGTTCTTCAAACTTTGCCTGTCTTTTATCCAGTTCTTCTTTTTGCCTTTTGATCTCCAGATTCAGCATAATGGCTTCATCTCGTTCGGCCTCCGCGTATTTTTTATCCGCTTCGAGCGCGCTGATGACCTCTTCAAACTGTATCTCTCCGCTGCCGATGAGCGTTTTCGATTTCTCAATGATCTCTGCGGGCAATCCAAGTTTCTGTGAAATTTCAAAGGCATTCGACTTTCCGGGGATGCCGATCGAAAGCTTATACGTCGGACTTAACGTCTCTACATTAAACTCCATGGACGCATTCTCGACGCCTTGCTTTGAGATCGCATATTTTTTGAGCTCAGTATAATGCGTTGTGGCAATCGTCCGCGCGCCTTTTGACGAAACGTTTTCAAGGATCGCGATCGCAAGCGCTGCGCCCTCCGTCGGGTCTGTACCCGCGCCCAGTTCGTCAAACAAGACAAGTGTATTCGCGTCCGTATTTTTGACAATATCCACGATGTTGTTCATATGGGATGAAAACGTACTAAGGCTCTGCTCAATGCTCTGCTCATCACCGATATCGGCAAATATCTTTTCAAACACGGCGATTTCCGTGCCGGAATTTGCCGGAACGTGAAGTCCCGCCTGCGCCATCATCGCAAGAAGTCCGGCCGTCTTCAGCGTCACGGTCTTCCCACCTGTATTGGGCCCCGTTATGATCAATGTATTGTACGCACCCCCGACCGAAATGTCCACCGGAACGACTTTTTCAGCATCGATCAACGGATGTCTGGCTTGCTTCATGCGTATCAGGCCATTTGTATTGATGATAGGCTCACTCGCGTTTTGCTTGACGGACAGTTTGCCTTTGGCAAATACAAAGTCCAGCTTCACGAGCAACGCTTGATTGTTGAGCAAATCATGGTGATGTTCGGCGACATTGGCCGAAAGTTCAGCAAGTATCCGTGCGATTTCGATTTTCTCCGCCAGCTCCAGCTCTCTGAGTTCGTTGTTCAAATTCACGATCGCCTGTGGCTCAATAAAAAGCGTAGCGCCGCTGCCTGACTGGTCATGAACGATGCCCGGAAATCTTAATTTATGTTCCTGTTTGACGGGAATGACATACCTGCCTTGCCGCATTGTTACGATGGCATCCTGAAGCATGACCTGATTCGTGGATGAATTGATGATCTGGTTCATCTTCGACCGGATCGCTTCGTTCTGCCGCCCGATGCTTCGCCTGATGCTTCGTAACTCAGGGCTTGCATTGTCCGACATTTCATCTTCGGATAAGATGCATTGATCGATGTTCTCCGCAAGCCTTTTTTGTACTGAAATCACATCCGTGATGCCCGATAGGATCGTAAGTTCCGGCAAATCGCTCTTGAAAAAACGTACGATGTTGGATGCGACGTTCAAGTTGTACAATACTTGAAGGAGGTCACGCATCGTCAGCGTACCTCCCTTGTGAGCCAGATGAAGTATATTCTCGATGTCATAAAAAGCACCGATCGGCGGCGCGCCTTTACGGACGATCACAGAAACTGCCTCCGTGGTTTCCGCTTGCGCATCCTGTACCAAACGCCGCGAAAGTAACGGCAAAAGTTCCGCTGCTACTTTCTTCGTCATCTCCGATGCCGCTTGTTCTACGAGGAGTTCTATAATCTTGCCATATTCCAAAACCCGGTATGATTTTTGATTCATTCGTTCCCTTTATACCATTACCTTTTTAAATCTGTCGATTTCGCTTTTGAGCTGCACATTTTCCATCTGCAAGTCAAAATAACTGCCTTCTATTTCTTTGATGCGATTTTGCAAGTTTTGCATGTCCGTTTCGACTTCTTTCTTTCCCAGCGTCTCCGCTTCTCTCAGCATCGTTTTTAAGTCTGCTACTTCCTGTTCTTTTTCATTGAGTGCATGCGTGAGCGTCTCTTGCTTGCTTGCAGCCGCTTGCACATCTTCCTTGTACTGTAAAAAGCTCCGCTTTGCGTCTTCCCACATTTGCATGTAGTGTTCGACGTCCTTTTCAAGCTTCTCTTTTCCCTCTTTGATTTCCAAAACGCGATCCAGCATGCTAAAATATTCATCCGCAACATTGACTGCGGAAAGTACGGCCAACGTCGAAATCGTTCCTGATTTCAAGGCCTTTTGGATCTCACGCATCTTTGCGTCTACATATGCGGCCACTTTCATAATATGTTCCGGCGTTTTTTCGCCCGAAATCACATATTCCTGCTCGTAAATTTTAACTTTTACTTTATTACTTTCCATCTCTGCCTCCTACATCTCCCGCAGAACTGCATTTAACTGATTCGAAAGTGCTTTTAAAATTTTATCATGTACTTTTGCCACATCCTCATCGGTCAGCGTCCGATCGGACGCCCGATACGCCAACGCGAACGCAACGCTCTTTTTCCCGTCCGCAACTTGTTTGCCGCGATAGACGTCAAACAGCTTCACGCTTTCGAGGATGCTGCCGCCCTCTCCTGTGATGATCGTTCTGATCGCTTCGACAGCGATGTCTTCATCGACAAGCAATGCGATATCCCTTGATACGGATGGGTACTTTGGAAGCGGTTTATACGCTTTTTCCAAGTTGGCATGTTTCATGACCGTGTCAAATGTAAGTTCGCAGCAATACGCCTTGGTTCCGATGCCGTATTGTTCCGCAACATCGGGGTGTACCTCGCCCATGATGCCAAGTTCTGTCTCGCCCAACATAATTCTCGCACATCTTCCGGGGTGATAAGCACCATAAGAAGATTCCGCAACAAAGCCGGGTTCGTGTATCCCAAGATTCGCAAGCAGCTCAACCACCATGCCCTTGACTGTAAAAAAGCTTTCGCCTTGCCCGTACGCAGCGATTGCCATGGCATCCTGCTCTTCCGGCAACTCTGCCTCTTCCGCCACGTTTCGGCCAAACGTGTTTCCGATTTCAAACGCCCTGACTTTTGGAATATTCCTTGAAAAGTTCCTGCCCAATACGTCCAGCATATTCGGCGTCAGAACCGTCCTCATGACGGAATTTTCCTCACCCAAAGGATTGACGATTTCTACAAAACGGCTCTCCCGCGCATCTCCGTCAAGCCTTATATTCGCAACGCCTTTCGGACTTACAAATGAATACGTCTGTATCTCATTTGCGCCCAGCCCGCACATGACGTCTTTCGCCAGGTCTTTCAGCATTCTTTCTCTTGTCTTTCCTGCTCGGCTGCTGCCTTTTGGAATGGTCACAGGCAATTGATCATATCCGTAAAGTCTTGCGACTTCTTCTACAAAATCGATTTCCCTGTTTAAATCTTGACGAACGGTAGGCGGAGTGACTTTCAATACATCACCTGCCGCTGACACTTGCATCTCCAGCCGTCCGAACAGTTCAGCCATTTCACTTGCCGAAAGGTCTACGCCCAAAATGCTGTTGATTCTGGCTACCCGTACGTCAACCGTATGGGCAGATGTCGGCGACGGGTAAACGTCTACCGCCCCTTTGACGACTGTACCGGCACCAAGAAGCTCAATCAGCTTGCATACCCTGTCGGCTGCCGTCAAGCATAGCCCTGAATCCAATCCTTTTTCAAACCGTGCGGATGCCTCGGTTCTCAGTCCAATCTTTTTGCTCGTCGCTCGGATATTATCCTTATCAAAATTGGCCGATTCGATGACAATGGTCGTCGTGTCCTCTGCGATCTCGGAATTGAGGCCTCCCATGACGCCCGCAAGCGCAATGCCTTTTTCGGCATCCTTGATCAACAGCATATCGCTTTCAAGCTTTCGCTCCGTACCATCAAGCGTCGTAAAAAGATCACCTGCCGAAGCCGTGTCGACAACGATTTTACGTCCTGCAACGTGTCGGATATCAAACGCATGGATCGGCTGTCCGTATTCAAGCATGACAAAATTCGTGATGTCAACGATGTTGTTGATCGGCCTCATGCCGGCTTTCATCAATCGCTTCTGAAGCCACCACGGAGACTCCTCTACCTTAACATCTTTCACAACTCTGGCAACATACCGTTTGCACAGCTCTGTATTTTTGATGTCAACCGATACATATTGGTCAACGTTTTCCACTTCATGCACGCACTCCGTTTCCGGGTATCTAAATTTTTTCTTAAATACCGCTCCTGTTTCCCGCGCCATGCCCAAGATCGAAAGGCAATCCGGCCTGTTCGGCGTGATTTCAAAATCAACCACGCTGTGCGCCAAGCCAAGCGCCTCTACAATGTCTTGCCCCAATGTATGATTCTCATTTAAAATCCATATGCCGTCCCTGTGAGCAGCCTGTATGACTTTATCTGCAAATCCCAATTCCGAAGCGGAGCAAAGCATACCGGCAGACTCAACGCCACGCAGCTTTCCCTTTTTGATTTTCACGCCGCCCTCCTGTTTGGGCTGTCCGTGCATGGGGCCCGGAAGCCTGCTGCCATGCGCAGCCACCGGGATCACCGCTCCTTCGAAAACATTGGTCGCCCCTGTTACGATCTGCACAGGCTCCACATCTCCGACATTTACGGTACACACCAAAAGCTTATCCGCATCCGGATGTTTCTCAATTTTAACGATTTTCCCGACGACGATGTTTTCGATTTCTTCATCGAAGCAATGCGCCGCCTCAACATTTGAGCCGGACATGATCATCTTCTCACAATACTCGGGAATATCTACATCAATATCAATATAATCTTTCAGCCATTCTATTGGAACTAACATCCTAAACCTCCCTATTTAAACTGGTTGATGAAACGCATATCGTTTTCATAAAACAGCCTGATATCGTCAACGCCATATTTGAGCATCGCGATCCGCTCGACCCCCATGCCAAACGCAAAACCTGTATATTTTTCAACATCAATATCGCCCACTTGAAGCACATTCGGGTGAACCATACCGCATCCAAGGATCTCGATCCATCCGCTTCCCTTGCATACCCTGCATCCGGTTCCTCCGCATTTGAAGCAGGACACATCCATTTCCGCGCTGGGTTCTGTAAACGGGAAATAATGAGGCCTGAATTTCGTTTTCACGTTGGGCGCAAAAATTTGCTTCGCGAAATAATCAAGCGTCCCTTTTAAGTCTGCCATTGTAACGCCCTCATCGACGAGAATGCCCTCCACTTGGTGGAACATCGGAGAATGCGTCGCATCCGGCGTGTCGCGCCTGAAACACCTGCCCGGAGAAATGATCTTGATCGGCGGCTCTTCTGACAGCAACGTCCTTGCCTGCACAGGCGAAGTATGCGTTCTCAGAAGCGTGCTCTCCGTCACATAAAACGTATCTGAATAATCCCTTGACGGATGATTGGCCGGCGCGTTCAACGCGTCAAAATTGTTGAATACCGTTTCAATCTCGGGACCCTCCGCAACGGAGTACCCCATCGACATGAATACTTTCGAAATCTCGTTGATCGTGATCGTGATCGGATGTTTGGCGCCAAGCGCCTCTTGTACGCCGGGTTCCGTCACATCGACGCGTTCCAGTTTGAATTTAGCTTCTCTCAGCGTTCCTTTCATGCCTGAAAATTTTTCTTCAAGCATTTTCTCGATCTCAGCCCTGACATGGTTCGCTGATTGCCCCAACTCTTTTCTTTCTTCGGGCGCAAGCGTTCCCATCGACCTCAAAATTTCGGTCAACTGGCTTTTTTTGCCGAGCATTTTCACCCGTATTTCTTCTATCTCCGGCATAGACGAAGCTTTGATCAGCTGCTCTTTTGCCTCTTGTAAAATCTTGGTTAACTGGCTTTGCATGTTTTACCCTTTCTTCTATCTCTTACTTTCATACATGAGTATTCCTGCTGCCACTGCAGCATTCAGTGAATCTACTGTAGGTTCCATCGGAATTTTAACGTTCACATCCGCGCCCGCCATCAGTTCTTTGCTCAGTCCGCCGCCCTCATTGCCGATCAAAAGCGCTACATCGCTTTTCAAATCAACATCGAAGTAATCCGCTTTCGCTTCAAAACATGTGCCGATAACCTTTTTCCCTTGGGCTTTCAGCGCCGCAAGCGCCTCTGCCGCTGTATCAAAAAGCAGGATCGGCATTCTGAAAAGCGAACCTGCCGCAGCCCTGACGGCTTTTGGCGAAAAAATATCGCCCGTCCCTTTTATGGCGATAACCCCTTTGTATCCGGCCGCGTCCGCTGTCCTGATCATCGTTCCGATGTTTCCGAGGTCTTGCAAGCGGTCGAGCACAAGGATATTTCCTGCTTTGCAATGGCTGAAAAACGCACTTTGCGTATCCTCTCTTTTTTTGACGATGGCAATGATCCCTTGACTCGTTTCCGTCTGCGCGATGTTGTTAAAAAGCTTTTCACTTAAAATGTACGGCTCCGGAATCGCAAGCGTTTTCGCATGCCCATACTGATGCGACAAAAAGACTGCCGTTATTTCTACATTGCATGCAACGGCTTCCGCGATCAAGTTGTCTCCCTCAATTAAGTAAAGCCCATACTTGTCACGATATTTCTTTGACGTCAATTGCGTGCATAATTTATACTGTTTGTTTGCGCTTGAATTGATTTCTTTCATCTTCACCAATTTATTCAAAAAAGCCGGCTTGTCTTACCGGCTCTTGTTTTGTCCCTTTATGAACGAAGGCCTTCTATTTTCTATTTTGTAAAAACGAAGGAATATTAAAAATAGGTTCGCCTTGCGCGTCGAGTTCTCCCTCAAGACTGCTGCTGTCTCTGTCAGCTTCTGCAACGTCTGAATTGGGTTCAGCACCCTCTTCCGTGGTGGCATTTTCTCCCGGATTCATATTGAAAGGATCCGCATTCGTCGAATTGCTTGACAACGGCCCTCGACTGGTTAGACCTGCAGCGACATAATCGCTCGGTCTGATCTCATCAAATCCCGTAGCGATGACGGTCACGATCATTTCATCCTGCAACTCTTCCTTAATCGATGCTCCAAAAATCAGGATAACATCTTTATCCGCCGCACTCTGGACCTTATCCGCTGCCTCATTGACTTCAAGCATGCCAAGGTCATAGCCGCCCATTACGTTCAGAAGTATTGCTCTTGCTCCGTTGATGCTTGTCTCTAAGAGAGGACTGTCGATCGCCGCTTGAACGGCCTGCTGAACACGGTCTTCTCCTTTTCCGCGCCCAACGCCCATATGCGCAATGCCTCTGTCGCTCATGATCGTCTTCACGTCAGCAAAATCCA